>WNFK01184969.1_pt1 | contig 20942 bp, 26 predicted proteins | sample 5400281 | NCBI WGS metagenome assembly WNFK01 (sample SAMN13153350, study PRJNA577476) | soil metagenome | isolation source: 20 cm soil on Douglas fir-dominated hillslope | place: USA:California | collected 2013-09-17
CGGTTCGATCTCTCGCCGCTCGACGCGGATTTCCTCTTCCGCCATCTCGCCGAGCGGACGCCACCGAAGTGAGCGACGCGCACGCGCGCCGCGTGCAGGAGCAGTTCGGCGCGAGCGCCGCCGCCTACGTCACGAGCCCGCTGCACGCGGGCGGCGAGGATCTCGATCGTCTGCGGGCCTGGGGCGCCGCGCGGCGCGGCGAGCGCGTGCTGGACGTGGCGACCGGCGGCGGCCACACGGCGCTCGCGTTTGCCGGCATCGCGCGTCGGGTCGTCGCCTACGATCTCACCGAGCCGATGCTCTCGGCGGCCCGCGGCCATCTCCAGAGCCGGGGCGCCGCGAACGTGGACTTCGTCGCCGGCGACGCCGCCTCCCTGCCCTTCAGCGACGGCGCCTTCGACATCGTCACCTGTCGTACCGCCGCCCACCACTTCCCGGACGTCGGGGCCTTCGTCCGCCAGATCCACCGGGTTCTCCGGCCGGGCGGCTCGCTCCTGCTGCAGGACATCCTCGGCCACGACGACGCCGCGGCGAACGCGTTCATTCTCGAGGTCGAGCGGCGCCGCGATCCCTCGCACGTTCGCAGCTACCGGATGTCCGAATGGAAGGCCTTTCTCCGCGCGGCGGGGCTCACGGTGATGGACGAGCACCTGATCTGGAAGATCCGCGAGTGGGACGAGTGGACCGGCCGGATGCGGATGACCGTCGAGGCGCGGCGCGACCTCGAGGCGTTCGTGCGCCGGGCGCCCGAGCCCTGCCGAGCCGCGTTCGACTTCAAGCTCGCCCCGGACGCCGTCGTCTCGTTCAACGACCGGCAGATCCTGCTGCGCGCCGACCGGGACTGATTCCGCCGCTGCGCCCCACGGGGCGCGACCGACGTCAGGTCGTGCGGGGACGAAGCCGGACGAGCGTCGCCCCGCGGCCCCCGCGTTCGGGCGGCGCGTCGGCGAAGGCCGCGACGAGAGGGTGCCGGGCGAGCAGCGACTGCACGATCGTGCGCTGGACGCCGATCCCACGACCGTGGATCAGCCGCACCTCCACGAATCCCCGAGCGTGGGCGGCTTCCAGATAGTCCGAGACGACCGCGGGAACGTCGCGCGGCGCGAAGGCGTGAAGATCCAGCGCATCCTCGATCGGGATGCGGACGGGCTCGTCGTCTACAGCCGCGGCCCTCCCAGCACGTGCTCCTTCCAGTGATCGAAGCTCAGGAGATCCTCCCCCGAGAGCTTGCACTGTCAGAAGGTTGCGGCGCGCTCGAAGAACGGGACGTCGACCAGCCCCACCCGCTCGGCGCTCGCGGTCTCGGCAACCTTCTGGGCCACCATCTGCCGGACGAACGGGATCGGAATCCGGCCGAGCCGATGAATGACTTCCTCCGTACAGCGAATGCGCGTGCCGGGTAGCACCGGCCCGTCGGCGACGACCTCGGCCGCCTCGCGCTCCGGGTGCTCGCACGTCTCCGGGACGAGCTGCTCGAGCCGGAGCGACACGTATTCGGTCACCCAGGCCTGGATCTCCCGCCGCGCCTCGCCGACGCTCGGCGCCGTTCGATCGAGCTTGGCGTCGATGGCGCCCAGGAGCCGCTCGAGCCGGCCGAGCCGCGACTCGAGCGCCGCCAGGCGCGCGTCCACGTTCGCGTCGCTCATCAGTCGTTCCTCCCGAGAGCGGTGACGCTCACGCGACCGGCGGCCGGCGGCTGTGCCAGTCCGTGAGTCGCTGATAGGCGTCGATGACGCGCAGCACGGTCGCCTCGTCGAACGGCCGCCCGACGAGCTGAAAGCCCATCGGCAGCCCGCCCGCCGTGAAGCCGCATGGCGCCGAGCCCGCCGGGTGGCCGGAGTAGTTGAACGGCCGGGTGAGGCGGATCAGCGCCGCGCGCACATCGGACTTGCCGTCGCCGAGAGTCGTCTCCCGCTCGCCGAGCGCCGGCGCCGGGATCGGCGTCGCCGGCGCCAGGAGCACGTCGCGCTTGACCAGGGCGCTGTCGATCTCCGATCGCACGAGGGCGCGGAGCTGCTGGGCGCGCAGGTACTGGGCGCCGCTGATGAACGCGCCCATCCGCAGGCGCTCCCTCACGTCGGGCTGGTAGTCCTGGGCGCGCACGCGCATCCACGCGGCGTGATAGGCGAGCGCCTCGGACGCGACGATCGCGGTGGAGGCCGGGCCGACGTGGGCGACGTGGGTCAGGTTCACCTCGTCGACGATCGCGCCCGCCTGCTCGAGCTGCCGTGCGGCCGTCTCGACGGCCGAACGAACCTCGGGGGCCGCCACGTCCGTGAAGTGCGCGCGGAGGAGCCCGACCCGCACGCCCTTCACGTCCCCGGTGAGCGCCGTGGTGTAGTCGGGCACGGGCAGCACGCTGGTGGTCGGGTCGGCCGGATCGTATCCGGCGATCGCGCCGAGCATCAGCGCGCTGTCGCGGGCGGTGCGGGTCATCGGCCCCACGTGGTCCATCGACCAGGCGAGCGGGAGCACGCCCGCGCGGCTCACCCGTCCGTAGGTCGGCTTGAGCCCCGTGATCCCGCAGAGCGAAGCCGGAATGCGGATCGAGCCGCCGGTGTCCGAGCCGAGCGATCCCGGCGCCAGACCGGCCGCGACCGCCGCGCCCGAACCCGAGGACGAGCCGCCGGTGACGCGATGGACGCTCGAGTCCCACGGATTCCGCGCGTCGCCGTAGTGCGCGTTGAGCCCCTCGGGTCCGTACGCGAACTCGTGCATGTTGAGCTTGCCGAGCACGATCGCGCCGGCCCCCGCCAGACGGGCCACGACCGTCGCATCGCGAGCGGGCACCGAATCCGCGAGGATCTTGGAGCCGCCGGTCGTCCGGACGCCCTTGGTCGAGTAAAGGTCCTTGGGCGCCCAGGGCACGCCGTGCAGAGGGCCGGCGACCTTGCCCGCCATCAGGTCGGCCTCGGCGGCCCGCGCCGCCTGCAGCGCGGCGTCGGCGCAGACGGTGATGAAGGCGCGAAGCCCGGCATCGAGCGTGGCGATGCGGTCGAGATGGGCGCGGACGACCTCGACCGGCGAGACTTCCTTCGTGGCGATCATCCGCCCGAGATCGGCCATCGAGGTCCAGACGAGATCGGCCATCAGAGCACCCGGTACTGCGTCGTTGGCTCGAGATCCTCGAGCGGCAGGCTCTCGAGGCGATCGAGCGCGTCGAGGAGTCGCTCGACCGCGGGCCGGATCGGCTCGAGCTCCGCGTCGGTCCACGCGAACCCGCCGGCGGCCGCCATCCGCTTCATGCCCTCGAGTCCTATTTCCATGGGCGCGAGCATACCACTAGAATGAGGGGCCATGGCCGTCGCGCTGACGATCCTTCACGATTCCGGCGCCGCCCCGTCGCGCCGGACGCTGAGCGTCGCGCCCGGGACCACGATTCTCAAAGCGGCGCATGCCGGCGGCGTGGACGTCACCGCGACATGCGGCGGGCGCGGCCGGTGCACGTCGTGCCGGGTCAAGTTCCTGGCCGGCCTGCCGCCGCCGCCGACGATCATGGACGAAGTCCAGCTCGGACCCGACCTCGTGCGCGAGGGCTATCGCCTCTCCTGCCAGTGCGTCCCGCAGGAATCCGTCACCGTCCAGGTCGCGCCGCCGCTCGAGGAGCGCTCGTTCCAGATGCTCGGCGCCGGTCCCGGCGTCAAGCAGCTCGGCCGGATCACGCTCGATTCCGGCATCGCCAAGCAGGTCGTCAAGGTCACGCTGCCGCGCCAGGAGCATCACCAGACATCGGACCTCGAGCAGCTCCTGGCGGCCGTCGGCCTCACGACCGCCGACGTCGGGTCCGCGGTGCTCCAGGGACTGCCGCAGGCCCTCCGGGACGATCCCGCCGGCGTGACCGTGACGACGTTCGCCTCCGGCGGGCGGGAGCGGGTTCTCGCGGTCGAGCGCGGCGACACCGCCGCGATGAAGTTCGGCCTCGCCATCGACATCGGCACGACCAGCGTGGTCACGACGCTGGTCGAGCTCGAGTCGGGCGAGCAGCTCGCATCGGTGTCGAGCCTCAATCCGCAGGCGGTCTTCGGCGGCGATCTCATGTCGCGCATCGCCTTCGCCCAGTTCAATCCGGGCAATCTGCGCAAGCTCCAGACCCGGATCCTCGGCCTGCTCAACCAGCACGTCGAGCAGATTTGCCGCGAGTCCGGCGTGCTTGCGAAGTGGATCTACAAGGTCGTGGTCGTCGGCAACACGTGCATGCACCACATCCTGCTCGGCATCGATCCCTCGCACGTCGGCCTCGCGCCGTACGCGCCGGTGATGCGCCACGCCCTGACCCTGCCGGCCCGCGATCTGTTCCTGAAAGTCGCGCCGGAGGCACGGGTGTGCCTCTTGCCCCTGGTGGCCGGGTTCGTCGGCGCCGACGCCGTCGCGGTCGCGCTCGCCACCCGCATCCACGAGAGCGCCGAGGTGCGCATCGCCGTCGACATCGGCACCAACGGCGAGGTGCTGCTGGGTTCCCGCGACCGGCTCTGGGCCTGTTCGGCGCCCGCCGGGCCGGCGCTCGAGGGCGCTCAGATCCGCCACGGCATGCGCGGCGCGCTCGGCGCCATCGACCGCACCACCGTCGACGACGATATCCACGTTCACACGATCGGCGAGACGGCCGCGCTCGGCATCTGCGGCTCCGGGATCATCGACCTGCTCGCCGGGCTTCTCGACGCCGGAGTCATCGACTGGACGGGGCTCATCCAGGTGGACGGTCGCGACGCGCTCCCGCCGCGGCTTCGTGACCGCGTGGTCATGCGGGGCGAGGAGCGCCAGGTGATCGTGCTCCGCCCGGGCGAGGCCGGCGCGCTCCAGGAGATCGTGCTGACCCAGGACGACGTGCGGCAAGTCCAGCTGGCCAAGGGGGCGATCGCCTCGGGTGTCGCGATGCTCCAGCGCGTCGCCGGCGTGCCGCCGGAGCGGGTGGCGGAGCTGATGCTCGCCGGTGGCTTCGGCAACTACGTCTCGATCGAGAGCGCGCTGCGGATCGGGCTGATTCCGCCCTTGCCGCGTGAGCGGATCCGCTACGTCGGCAACGCCGCCTCGCTGGGCGCGCAGCTCTGCGTGCTCTCGGAGACCGAGCGCGCGCGCGCCGAGGTGGTGGCGGGGCGAATCGAGCACGTCTCGCTCGCGGCCCACCCCGACTTCGAGGAGATCTTCGTGGACGCCATGAACTTTCCCCGACCGTCATGAGCGTCGGCGCGACGATCGCCGGAACGATCGTGGGCACCGAGGTCGGCGCCCTCAGCACCTCTCTCGACGCGCGCTGGGTCATGGCGTATTCGGCGTCGCTCGGCCTGGACGATCCGCGCTATTACGACACCCTCGCGGCCGACGGGCCCGTCGCCCATCCCCTGTTCTCGGTGTGCTACGAGTGGCCGGCGGCGGTCGCGCTGCGGAGTAAAACGGTCCGGGAGGCGTGGGTGCTGCTCGGCGTTCACGCGACGCACCACGTCGTCATCCACCGCTACCCCCGCGCGGACGACCGGCTGCTCACGCGCGCGCAGATCGTCGAGGTACGGCCGAGTCGGGCCGGCACGCTCGTCGTGGCGCGGTTCTCCACGGTGGATCGCAACGGCCGCCCGGTGACGACGACGGACTACGGCTCCGTGTACCGGGGGATCTCCACCGAGGCGGAAGCGCGCGCTCCGGTCGATTCCCTGCCCTGGTCCGAGCGACCGGACTCGGACGAAACACGCTGGACGGCGACGGTCCCGGTGGCCGCGCGCGCCGCGCACGTGTACTCGGAGTGCGCGCGCATCTGGAATCCGATTCACACCGACATCGCGGTGGCGCGCATGGCCGGGCTGGCGGCCCCGATCCTCCACGGCTCCGCGACGCTCGCCCTGGCGGTGTCGCAGGTGGTCCAGCAGGATCTCGACGGCGATCCCACCCGCGTGACCGAGATCGCCGTGCGCTTCACCGGGATGGTGTCCATGCCGTCGAGCTTCGTGGTGCGCGGGCGCGGGCGCGCGGGCGACGTGATCGCGTTCGACGCCGTCGACGCGCAGGGCGATTCCGTGCTGGCCGACGGAGTCCTCCGGGTATGAAGCAGATGACCCGGCGCGAGCGCGTCATGGCGGCCGTCAACCGCCAGCCCGTCGACCGCGTTCCCTATGCGGTGTGGCGGCACTTCCCGACCGTCGATCACTCGCCCGCGGGTCTCGCCCAGGCGACGCTCCGGTTCCACGAGCGGTACGGATCGGATTTCCTGAAGATCACGCCGCGCGGCGGCTACGCCGTCGAGGCGTGGGGATGCGTGGAGGCCGACGCCGTGCTGGAGGACGGGCACCGGGCGTGCGCGAGCTGCGCGGTTCGCTCGGCGGAGGACTGGCGGAAGATCCGCGCGCTCGACCCGGCGTCGGCGCCCGGCTACGCCGAGGAGCTCGAGACGATCATCCGGCTCGGCTTCGATCGCCGGATCGGCGATGCGCCGGTCGTGCCGACGCTCTTTTCTCCGCTGTCGCTGGCCCGGAAGCTGTCGGGCGACCGCTTGCCCGGCGACCTGCGCGAGCATCCGACGCTCGTCGCGGGCGCCCTCGAGGCCATCACCGAGACGCTGATCGCGTTCGCCCGACGAGCCCTGGACGAGGGCGTGTCCGGCATCTTCTACTCGATCCAGGCGGCGAGCCGCTCGGCAAACTCCGAGGAGGACTACGCGCGCTTCGGCGAGCCGTACGACCGGCAGTTCCTGGAGGCGATCCGCTCGAAGTCGGCGCTGACGATCATCCACTGCCACGGCGACCGGCTCATGTTCGATCGGCTGGCCCGCCTGCCCGGCCACGCCTGGAACTGGGACGACCGGGGGACGCCGCCGTCGCTCGCCGAGGCCCGGGCTCAGGTGCCCGGCGCGGTCATCGGCGGGCTCCACCAGTGGCGAACGCTCCGCGACGGCACGGCCGAGCAGGCGGTCGACGAAGCGCGGGACGCGGTCGCGCAGACCGCCGGAACCGGGCTGATCGTCGGCCCGGGCTGTGTGCTGCCGATGAACACGCCCGACGCGACGGTGGCGGCCGTGGTGCAGGCGCTCGGCGGGCCGCTCAAGAAAATCCCCGGGGTCGCGCCCTGACGGTCACTTTCCGACGTTGAATCGGAAGTGGCAGATCTCTCCGTCGCGCACGAGGTAGTCCTTGCCCTCGAGTCGGAGCTGGCCCTGCGCCCGTAGCTCGGGAAACGAGCCCTCGACCGCCACCAGGTCGTCGTAGCTATTGACCTCGGCACGAATGAATCCGCGGCCGATGTCGGAGTGGACCGAGCCGGCCGCGTCCTGGGCCCGCGTGCCCTGGGCAATGGGCCACGCCCGGACCTCGTCCTCGCCGACCGTGAAGAAGGACACGAGCCCGAGCAGGGCGTAGCAGTCGCTGAGCACCCGGTGGATCGCGGGTTCCTTCAGGCCGAGGTCGGCCAGAAAGGCGCGCTGCTCGTCGCCGGCGAGCTGGGCCACCTCGGCCTCGAGAACCGCGGAGACCCAGCCGATCCTGGTCCACGGGCGCTCGGCGACGGCCTCGAGCCCGAAGCGCTGGACCACGCGGTCCGCCTCGCCGATCGCGCTCTCCTCGAGGTTCAGGCAATGGAGGATGGGCTTCTGCGAGAGAAAGGTGAACCCCCTCACCGCCCTGGCGTCGTCCAGCGTGAGCGCCACCGCCCGGAGCGGCCGCTCGCTCTCGAGCTCGGTCTTCAGGCGGACGAGGATCGTCTGCTCGCGGACCTCGAGCTCCTTTCGCTGCTTCTTGATCGACGCCTCCAGGCGCTCCAGCCGCCGCTCGATCACCTCGAGATCGGCCAGCAGCAGCTCGGTCTCGAGGTCCTCGATGTCGCGCTTGGGCGCCGGCGCGCCGAGCGCCTCGTCGGCGAAGGCGCGGACCACGTGAAGGAGGGCGTCCGCGTTCCTGAACTCCTTGGTGTCGAGGCTGGCGCGCTCGCCCTTGGCGATACCCGCCAGGTCCACGACCTCGAAGGTGGCGTAGGTCGTCTTCTTCGGCTTGAACAGGGCCGTGAGCCGATCGACACGCGGATCGGGCACGCGCGCCACCCCGGTGTGCAGCTCGGCGCGGCCGGAATCGTAGCGCGCGGTGGCGACGCTCGAGCCGGTCAGCAGGTTGAACAGCGTGGTCTTCCCCGACTTCGCGAGGCCGATCAGACCGATCTTCATGGGAGGATTATGCCAGGTGTCGTATCCTCGGGAGCGCTCTGAGCCATCCCGGGAAAGACATGGACCTCACGGGCGCGGCCGCCGCCGTGCTCATCTCGATCCTCTGGGGCGCCAACAGCGTCGTGATCAAGCTCGGCCTCGAGGACGCCCCGCCCCTGCGTCTGGCCGGGATGCGCGTGGTCGTCGGGGGCATCGTGATCTGTCTCTGGGCGTGGTCCACGGGCCGCTTCGTCGGGTTCCGCGTCGAGCGTCGAGAGTGGCGGCCGCTCGCCGTCCTGGGCCTGCTCTTCAGCGTACAGATGGCGGCGACCAACATCGGGACCTGGCTCACCAGCGCGGCCCACGCGACGATCCTGGTCAACCTCTACGCCGTGCACACGGTCGTCCTCGCCCACTTCATGATCCCGGGCGACCGGCTCTCCGTCAGGAAGGTCGGCGGCGTGCTCGTCGCGTATTCCGGGATCGTCGCGCTCTTCGCCAGTCAGTGGAGCCACGGGGCGCCGACGCTCCTGGGCGACGTGATCGTGACCGTCGCCGGCATTCTGCTGGCGGAGCGCACCGTGTACCTGGCGCGGGCCGTCCAGCGGCTGGACCCGGTCAAGCTGCTCCTGGCGCAGGCGGTGGTGGGGGCCGCCTTCTTCGCGCTCGCCTCGTTCCTCGTCGAGCCGGCGACGACCCGATGGACCGCCCGGCTCGCCGGCTCCATCGCGTACCAGGGCGTGCTGATCTCCGGCTTCAACTTCGTGGTCAACCTGGCGCTCCTGCGCGACTATCGTCCGAGCGCCCTCTCGGCGTTCTTTCTCACCCAGCCGATCTTCGGCGTCGTCGCCGCGGCGCTGGTCGCCGGCGATCCGCTGACGCCCGTGCTCGTGCTCGCCTGCGTCGCGGTCGCGGCGGGCATCGGGCTCACCTACCGCTGAGGGCCTGGGTATAATCGCCGCATGACCACCGCGCCGTCGAAGACCCTCGAGATCGTGCCCAATCCGCACCCGGATCGCGACTACGAGGTGACGATGACGGTGCCCGAGTTCACCTGCCTCTGCCCCCGCACCGGGCAGCCGGACTTCGCGACGATCCGCATCCGGTACGTGCCCGATCAGCACCTGGTCGAGCTGAAGTCGCTCAAGCTCTACCTCTGGTCGTATCGCCAGGAGGGCGCCTTCCACGAGGACGTCACCAACCGGATCCTGAACGACTTCGTCGCGGTCGCCCGGCCGCGCTGGCTCGAGGTGACGGGCGACTTCAACGTGCGGGGCGGCATCAAGACGGAGATCCGCGCGACTCACGGCAAACGCCCGGAGATCTAGACCGGCGGCCGGCGGTTTCGGTCACGTCGCGAGGGCCAGTAGCACCATCCCCAGGAGCATCACGACGGCGCCCAGCGCCGACTCCCTGACCCGCTGCCCCTCCCCGAACGCCACGACGCCGATCGCCATCGCGTAGAGGATCTCGACCTGCTTCACGGCCTCCACGTAGGAGGAGAGGGTCAGGACGTAGGCCTTGCCCTGGCTCAAGGTCGTGAGCGCGGCGAAGAGTCCGAGCGCGACGAACTCCTTCCAGTGACGTGGGATGGCCGCGAAGTGACGCGCGGACGTCGTCAGCACGAGCGGCGTGACGAGGAGACTCGCGGCGAGGTACGGGCCGAACGTGCCGACGGCGGTGTTCGACGCCAGGATCGCCTTCTTGATCGTGATGACCGACGGCGCGTATAGGAGGGCCGCCAGCAGCGTGTAGCGCTGGCCCCGATCGGTGAGGAGGACGTGCAGGGGCTCCCAGAGCGAGATGCGCGCGCTGCGCACGTTCAGCAGGTAGACGCCGAGCGCGCTCAGGACCACGCCCGTCACGCCGAAGGCGCTCGGCCACTCGCCGATCAGCATCCCCATCACGAGCAGGATCAGGAGGCTCACCTTCCACAAGGCGGTGACCAGCGAGATCTGCGACAGCTTGAGCGCCTTCGAGAGGGCGAGCGTCGAGAGCGTCTGGCACACGCCGAACGCCGCGCACCAGCCGAAGAAGCCCGGCTTGAGCTCCGGCCAGCCGCTCAGCACGCAGGCGACGAAGGCGAACGGCAGGAGGAAGGTGAAGCGGCCCCAAACGTTGATGTACTCGTCGAGCGCGTGGCCCAGCCGCTTCATGGTCGTGTTGCGGAGCACCTGGAACAGCGCCGCCGCCAGGGCCAGGACGAGCCACATGAGCGCGATTTATCGGCGGGGGCGTCCCCGGCGTCTCAGCGGGCTTTCCAGCCCAGCGCCTGGACGTGGGTGAATACCCAGAACGCGTCGGGATGAGAGCCCCACGACCGGAGCGCCGCGGCCATGGACTCGATCTCGGACCGCGACGCATACCCGTACTCGATCGGGCGCTCTCCCATTGGGGACGTGAGAAGACGGTCCGCGTACGATTCGCCCCACTCGACGGTGTCCTCGCGCGTGGCGTAGCACCACACGCTCGCGGTGACCTGGAGGCTCGCGACGCCGGCCCCATTGAACAGCGCGCGCAGATGCCGGCCCATCTGCGGCTCGCCGCCGTTGCGGTACCACGTTCGCAGGTGGGTCTCCACGAAGCGGTCGATCCACGGATCTCGCGGCCAGTAGGCCACCGTGCTCCAGTCGACCTCTCGCACCGCGACGCCGCCGCCCGGCCTCACGACCCGCAGCATCTCGCGGAGGGCGAGGTCGCGCTCGCGGAGGTGCTGGAGCACCTGGTGGGCGTACGCGACGTCGAACGCGCCGTCGGGGAACGGCAGCTCGTAGACGCTGCCTTCCTCGTAGCGGAGGTTGTGGAGCCCGCGGGCGAGCGCGTCGCGACGGGCCGCCTCGAGCGTTTCCCGCGAGAGGTCGAGGCCGACCACCTGCCCCGCGGTGAGCCGCTCGGCCAGACCGCGCGTGATGCTGCCCGGGCCGCAGCCCACGTCGAGGAGCCTCATGTCCGGCCGGAGGTGCGGCAGGAGGAACGCCGCTGCTTCGTCGGCCGTGCGCTGGGCGTGCTGCCGCACGACCGCCGGCGCGTGGCCATGGGTGTAGAGCTCGTGTCGGAGCGGCTCGTCGGCCATGGGAGGTCAGATCTCCAGCGCGACCTTGATCGATGCGGGGTCGGTGTGCGCGGTGAACGCCTCGCCGATGCGATCGAGGCTGAACCGGTGGGTGATCAGCGGCCCCGTCCGCACGGCGCCGCTTCCGACGAGCCGGAGGGCTTCCGGGAACTCGTCCTGATAGATCATCGAGCCGGTGATCGTGATCTCGCGGCGCACGACCGAGAAGAACGACACCGGCGTGAGCTCGTGCGGGAGTCCGATGAGCACGACGCGTCCGCCTGGTCTCACCAGCTCGAGGGCATGCGTGACCGCCTCGGGCGTGCCGGCCGTCTCGACGACGAGATCGACGCCCTCGCGGCCCGAGAAGGAACGGGCGGCCTCGGCAAGCGGGCCGTCCACGGTCGCGTGGGTTCTCTCGGCGCCGAGCTCGGCCGCGAGGGCGAAGCGCCGGCGCGAGCGGCTCACGACCATCACGCGCGCGCCGCCCGCGCGGAGCACCTGCAGGGCCAGGAGCCCGAGCGTGCCGGCGCCCACGATCGCGGCGGATTCGCCCGTCGCCGGCTTGCCCCGGTTCACGGCGCGGACCACGACGGCCAGCGGCTCGACGAGCAGCAGCGCGTCGCGGTCGGCGCCCGCCGAGGTCGGCCGGCAGCACCGCGCCGGCACCCGGACGAGCTCGGCGAAGCCGCCGTCCACGTTGATGCCGATCGTGATCCTCGAGAGACACAGGTTGCGGTTGCCCTCGAGGCAGAGCGGGCATCGGCCGCACGAGTAGTTCGGCTCGATGACGACGGGATCGCCCGGGCGGACCTCCCTCACGTCGGACGCGACGCTCTCGACCCGGCCGACGAGCTCGTGCCCCATCACGCGGGGGTAGGCGACGGGCCGGCCGCCGCTCCAGATCTCGTGGTCGGTCCCGCACAGGCCGGCGGCGACGATCCGGACCACGACCTCGCCCGCCTCGGGCTTCGGATCCCGCGCGGCCTCGACGCGAAGATCGCGCGGCCGGTGGAGAATCGCCGCTTTCATGGCGCCAATCTACTCGACGGCCGGGGACGCGGCAACTATGCGGCCGAGTGGCCGCCGTCGAGGAAGAGCGTCTGGCCTGTCATGAAGTCCGAGCTGGCCGACGCGAGATAGACCGCCAGCGGACCGATCTCCTCGGGCCGTCCGATCCGGCGCGCCGGGATGTCGCGCGTCAGCCGCTCGTTGATCCGGGGATCCGCAAAGGCCTCGTGGGTCATGTCGGTCGCGAACCAGCCCGGCGCGATCGCGTTCACCTGGACATTGTGGCGCGCCCATTCGACGCCGAGCGAGCGCGTGAGCGCGATGATGCCGCCCTTCGTCGCGCCGTAGACCGTGTAGCCCGGCAATCCGACCTGACCGAGGACCGAGGCGACGTTGATCACCTTGCCGGATCTCTGGCCGATCAGGTGCGGCGCTGACGCGCGACAGCCGTTGAAGACGCCGGTCAGGTTCACGTCGAGCATGAACCGCCAGTCCTCGGGGGTCAGCTCGGCCAGCGGGGCGACCTTCGCCACGCCCGAGTTATTCACGACGATGTCGAGCCGGCCGAGCTCGCGGATCGCGCGCCGGACCAGGGTGTCCACCTCGGCGTAGCTCGAGACGTCGGTGGGGACCACGACGGCCCGGCGCCCCGCCCGGGTCGCCAGCTGGGCCGTCTCCTCGAGCGCCGCCTTCGAGCGGGCGGCCAGGGCGACGTCGGCGCCCGCCTCGGCCAGCGCCACGGCGATGGCGCGGCCCAGGCCGCGGCTGGCGCCGGTGACCACCGCGACCTTGCCGGCGAGCGCGCCGGCCGCGGCGTTCAGCGGTAGAGCTCCTCGATCGCGTCCTGGTACTTCTGCGAGACCACCCTGCGCTTCACCTTGAGCGTCGGCGTCAGCTCGCCGCCGTCGAGCGTGAAGTCGGTGGGCAGCACCGTGAAGCGCTTGATCCGGGCGTACGACTGCAGCTGCGTGTTCTTCTCCTCCACCGTGCGCCCGACCCGCTCGACGACCTTCGGGTGCTTGACGATGGCCGCCGCCTCGCTGGTGAGGATCCCCTGCTCGCGCGCGAACTTCGACAGCTCGTCGGAGTTCACGGTGATGAGCGCTACCGGATACGGCCGGCGATCGCCGTAGATCATGACCTGGCTGATGAACGGATCGGCCTTCAGGAGGTTCTCGATGTTCTGGGGCGCGATGTTCATGCCGCCGGCGGTCACGATGAGATCTTTCTTTCTGTCGGTGATGAAGAGAAAGCCGTCCCCGTCGAGCGTCCCGATGTCCCCGGTGTGGAACCACCCGTCGGCGTCGAAGACCTCGTGCGTCGCCTCGGGCTGCTTGAAGTAGCCGAGCGTCGCGATATTCGGCCCGCGCGCCAGGATCTCGCCGTCGGCGGCGAGCTGCAGCTGCACTCCGGGCAGCGTCTGACCGACGGAGCCGAACTTGAAGCGGTCCGGCCGGTTGAACGTGAGGACCGGGCAGGTCTCGGTCAGCCCGTAGCCCTCGAGGAGAAGAATGCCCGCGGCATGAAAGAACTCGGCGATGTCGCGTGAGAGCGGGGCGCCGCCGGACACGGCCCACTGGAGCCGTCCGCCGAGGGCCGCGTGGAGCTTCGAGAAGACGAGCTTGTGGGCGATCTTGCGCTTGACCTCGAGCGGGGTGGGCACGGGCTGGCCGCGCTGCTGATGGCGGCTCACGTCCCGTCCCACCGACACGGCCCAGTTGAAGATCTTCTTCTTGACGGGCGAGCCCGCCTCGACCCCGGCGAGGATCTTGCCGTAGACCTTCTCGAAGACGCGCGGCACGCTGCAGATGAAGTGGGGCCGCGTCTCTCTCAGATTCTCGCCGACCTTGTCCAGGTTCTCCGCGAACGCCGTCGTGAGCCCGTGCGCGACGCCGAGGAACGACTCGAGCCGCGCGAAGGAATGGGCGAGCGGGAGGAACAGCAGATGGACCCATCCCTCCTCGACGGGAGTCGCCTGCTTCGAGGCGCTCACGGCGGCGACGTGATTGCCGTGCGTCTGCATGACGCCCTTCGGCGGCCCGGTGGTGCCGGACGTGTACACGATCGTCGCGAGGTCGATCGGGCGCGTCGAGGCCACGCGCTCGGCGAGCGTGCTCCGGTGCGCGTCGGCGTTCTCGCGTCCCAGCCTCCGGAGCATCTCCCACGTCATGACCGTCTTGGGAGGGTGCGGCGCGTCGTAGCCGCTGATGACGACGATGTGCTCGAGGTTCGGCGTCTTCTCCCGCGCCTGGAGCACCTTTGCAAGCTGCGCCGGGTCCTCGACGATAATGGTTCTCGCCCCTGAATCGTTCACGATGTAGGCGATCAGATCGGGCGGGTAGCTCGGGTAGACCGGGACCGTCACGCCGCCGGCGCTGAAGATCGCAAAGTCGGCCTGGACCCATTCGGCCCGGCTCCCCGACAGAAGCGCGACCGCGTCGCCTTTACCCCGACCGAGCGCCAGGAGGCCGAGCGCCACCTCGCGCACCGTCTCGCCGACCTCGCGCCACGTGGTCGTCTTCCAGGCGGCGCCCTGTTTGAACTGGTGCGCGGGACGGTCGGCACTTCGCTCGACCCGTTCCCAGAACATCCGTGCTAGGGTGTCGGCTGCCATGCCGATCCTCCTGGTAAGCCAGTAATCTCAAAGGGATAAGCGACCGTAGCACACCGCGTATAACGCGTTGCGTGAAATTGGTTGAATTAGGGTAACGCGGCGCGTTATGCTGGAACTCGATTCGAGTAAGAGCGACGCAATGCACGACAGGACGAGAACGACTAGCAGGAGGACAGGCATGGACGATCAGAAGACGGCCCGAGAGCTACTGGGTCAGCTCAGCGGCAAGGCGGTCGAGACGGCAACGGTGTGGGCGGACGCCAATCAGCGGGTGCTGCGGGAGCTCGTGGACTTTTCCGCGGCGACGGCGAAGGAAGGCGTGACGCTCTACGCCGAGCTCCAGCAGAGCGCGCTCGAGGCCCTGCGCGTGGACAGCGTCGAGAAGGCGTTCAAGCTCCTCGAGGGGCACGCGCAGACCTTCGCCCGCTCGGCGGAGCGGATCCAGACGTCGGCGGAGCAGGCCGGCAAGAGCGTCCAGGAGACGTGCACGGCGGTCGTCGCGAAGCTGAAGGACGTCTGCGCGCAGGGCTAGCGTCTACTTCGGCTGATTTTTCCGCTTCTCGAGCCGCTCCTCGAGGGAGCGCAGGCGCTCTCGCAGCGCCGACACTTCCTCGCGGAGCCGCTCCGCATCGGGCTCGGCGCCGTCCCGCTTCGGCTCGGCGCGCGGCGCGCTCATCCCCCACCCGGCCCGCGCGGCCCAGTCCTGGAAGATGCGCTCCACCTCCCGCTGGCTCGACACGACCCCCTCGAGGCTCGATTTCATCGACCGCTGGACGAAGTCCTGCCAGGCTTCGCCGTGCTTGATGAGCTGATGGAGGAACGCCGTGGGCAGCGCGGCACGGTGGTTGCGCTCGTTCTCGAGGATGATCTGGGCCAGGGTCACCGAGGTCAGATCCTCACCTGAGGCTGCGTCGACCACGGCGATCTCGCGGCCGGTCCGGATCATCTCCTCGATCTCCTCGAGCGTGACGTACCGGCTCTCCTGCGTGTCGTAGAGCTTTCGGTTGGAGTATCGCTTGATGACGTACGCCATGACGCTCCTCTGCGGGCCGGCCCCCGACGGCCACTATGAATCGCGTAACACTCCGCGTCAAGAGCCCCGCCGGAGACGGCGTGCTAGACTGGCCGCCCACGCCGGGGGGAGGTTTCGCGCATGAAGCTCAAAGGGCGTACGGCGCTCGTGACCGGGGGCTCCCGTGGGATCGGACGCGCGATCGCGCTGGCGCTCGCCGAGGAGGGCGCCGACGTCGCGGTGAACTTCGTGTCCAGCGAGCCCGCCGCCAAGGCGGTGGCCGAGCAGATCCGGAAGATGGGCCGCCAGTCGCGCCTGGCTCAGGCCGACGTCGGCGACTACCCCGATACCTTCCGCATGGCGCAGGACCTCCTCAAGGAGTTCGGCCACCTCGACATTCTCGTCAACAACGCCGGAATCAGCTCGGACAAGACCTTCGTCAAGATGGACCACGCGTCCTGGCGCAAGGTGCTGGCGATCAACCTGGACGGCGTCTTCAACTGCACGAAGGTGTTCATCGACCAGATGATCCAGCAGAACTACGGCCGGGTGGTCAACATCACCTCGGTCATCGGACAGATCGGCAACTTCGGCCAGGCCAACTACGCGGCCTCGAAGGCCGGCGTGGCCGCGTTCACCAAATCGCTGGCCAAGGAGCTCGCCGGCAAGGGTGTCACCGTCAACGCGGTGGCGCCGGGTTTCATCGAGACCGAGATGGTCTCGGGGATTCCCGAGAAGGTTCGCGACAAGCTCCTGGGCCAGATTCCGCTGAAGCGCTTCGGAACGGCAGAGGAAGTCGCGCGCGCGGTCGTCTATATCGTGTCGTCGGACGGCGACTACATCACCGGCGCGGAGCTCTCGATCAACGGCGGACTGCTGATGTGACGAGCGCGGCCCAGAGGCGCGCCGCCTGCGCGGCCATGGCCCACGGCCCGAGCGTCAGCGCCGCCGGCCGCGGCCGCTCCTCGTAGACGACGCGGGCCCTGGACGGCATCACCCACGCCTCTCCCGAGAGGACTTCCTCGCCGCGCTGATTCACGCACACGGTCTGCAGTCGCACGCGATTGCGCTCGGTCAGCACCTCGAGCACGTCCACCCGCGCGGTGATCGTGTCGCCCGCCCGCACCGGCTTCACGAACTTGAGGCTCTGCGACAGGTACACCGCTCCCGGCCCCGGGAGCCGCGTGCCGATGACCGCCGAGATCAGCCCCGCCGTGAAGATGCCGGGCGCGATCGGTGACTTGAAGGGCGTCGTCGCCGCGTAGTCGGCGTCGCTGTGGACGGGATTGAGGTCGCCCACCGCGTCGATGAAGCTCGCGATGTCGTCCTCCTCCACCACGCGCATCATCTCGGCGCGGTCGCCCGGTTGAAGCTCGGCGATCGTCTGGCCGATCATCGCGGCCCCTGGTCGCCGAGGCGTCGAAGCGCCGCGGTGATGGTGTCCTCGAGCCGCTCGATCCGCTCCTCCAGCTCGACGATCTGCTTGGCCACCGCGGTCACCTGGCTCCGGGAGGGCAGATTCAGCGCCTGGAGCGCCTGCTCGACCTGCTGGTCGGCGGCCTTCTTGATCGGGCCCTGCGCCACGAGAAACTGGTCGAGGGACTGCCCCATCAGCTTCGCGAACTGCTCGGTGCCCATCGTCTGGCCGAGCACCTTCGACCAGGCCTCGATCCACTGATCGAGGAACTGCTTCCATTGGGTCAGGAGCTCGGGCGTGGCCGGCGTCTGCGCGAAGAGCTTCGCCCACGTCTGCACGCCCTGATCGAGCACGGGTCGCCAGAAGGCCGTCGGGTCGGGCGGCGCGGCGGGTGCCGGCGGCGTGACGAGGCGGGCCCAGGCCTGCGCGCCTTCCTCGAACTGCTTCCGCCACTGCTCGAACAGCTGGTTCGGCGCTGCAGCGTCTGCCATCACTTCAAATTCTAGCCCTCGCTGACGCTTCGCGTCAACGTCGGTGAAGCCGGGCTACGAGCGCGTTCCGAGCCATCCCGAGACCTTCGGCCAGCAGTGGACCGCGGCTCCCCGTCCGGCGATGAGGGAGATGTGGCCGCCGGGCAATTCGACGTACTGCTTGTCCCGGCTGCCGACGGCGTCGATGAGCGCCTGGACGCACTCGGGAGGGGCGATGTAGTCCTCCTTCGCGCCCACGACGAAGACAGGACACGTGATGCGCTCGAGCCGCACCGGCCGGCCGCCCATGACGAGCTCGCCGCGATACAGCTTGTTGTCCTGATAGAAGTCGCGCACCCACTGGCGGAAGAACTCGCCCGGGAAGGCGACATACTCGTTCGCCCATTTGGAGAGCGCCTGGAATCCCTCGACGTACTTGTCGTTCCACAGATTCCACCAGAGATTCAGGTTGGTCGAGAGGTCCATGGTGGGCTTGAGGAGCTTGAAGCCCGCCTTGACCAGATCGGCGGGCACCGAGCCCAGGGTGTCGACGAAGCGGTCGACGTTGAAGTTCTGCTTGCCGAGCCAGAGCCCGAACAGCCCCACCTTCGCGAAGTCGATGGGCCCGGCCATGTTGACGAAGTTCCTCACGGGCACCTCGGGGTGCGTGGCGACGAACGAGGCCGAGATGGGCGCCCCCATGCAGTACCCGAGCACGGAGAGCTCGTCCGTCCCGGACGTCTCCAGCACCCGCCGCGCCATGCGCGGGAGGATCCTGGTCACGCAGTCCTCGACCGTCAGGTCGTTGTCTTCCGGACCGAAGACGCCCCAGTCGAGCATGTAGAAATCGAATCCCTGCCGCGTCATGTGCTCCACGAAGCTGCCGCCCGGCAGGAGGTCGAAGATGTACGGGCGGCTGATGCCGAGATTCGGGACGAACAGGACGGGGATACGGTGCGTCCGCGACGACTCGTAGCGATAGAGTCGCGACTTGTTTCGCTTGTAGACCTCGACGCGCGGCGTCTGGCCGGTCCTCGGCTCGACCGGGTTCGTGACCAGCCCGTGGAAGTTCTGGAGGCGGCGGAAGCCGCGCTCCAGCTCCTCGTGCCACCGCTTGACTGTCTCCGCAGGCGGCTCGCCCGCGCCCACGCCGGTGAATCGCTCGACGACGTCGGCGAAACGCTCCTGCCCCATGGTCAGCAGGCCTCCGCTACATCTGGAACATCGAGGCGAGCTTCATGGCCAGACCCATGTCGCCCTTGACCTTCAGCTTGCCCGACATGAAGAGCATCTGGCCGGACTGCTTGCCGGAGAGCATGTCGAGCCAGTCCTGCGATGCGATCGCCAGCGTCAGGTTCGGGCTCGTGCCGGCCCCCGGCTTCACCATGCAGGCTCCGTCCTTGATGACCGCGTGCCACGTCCCGCCGCCGTCGCCGCTCACGTCGTACTGGATCACCGCGTTCGTCCCGGACGACTTGTCGGCCCGGAACCGGCCCGCCATCGCCTCGAACGTCTCCTTCACCGTCGGCATCGCTCGCCTCCCTTTTTCAGATTGGCCCTCAAAACGTGAAGAGGTCCATGCCTCCCGTTACCGTCAGCACCGCGCCCGTGATGTACCGGGCGCGCTCGGAGCACAGGAACGCGACCGCGCTCGCCACGTCCTCGGGCTCTCCCTCGCGCTGCATCGCGACGCGCTTGACCATCCGCTCGTAGAGCGGGCTCAGCTTGGCGTTGGGCGCGATGATGCCCGGGGCGATCGCGTTGCATGTGACGTTGTACCGGGCACCCTCGAGGGCGACCGACTTGGCGAAGCCGATCAGCCCGATCTTGCTCGTCGAGTAGGCGGCCTGACCGAAGCCTCCCATGAGGCCGGCGATCGAGGCCATGCAGACGATCCGTCCCCATTTTCGCTCGCGCATCCCCGGGAACACCGCCTTCGTCACCTTGTAGGTTCCCGTCAGGTTCACGGCGAGATTGAGCTCCCAGTCCTCGTCCTTCATGTCCTTGAGCTGGCCCACCGTGTAGATGAGCCCCGCGTTGTTCACGCAGATGTCGACGGGCCCGAGGTCGCGCTCGATGCGGGCGACCGCGTCCACGATCTGCGCCGAATCGCGAATGTCGCACGCATAGCCGCGGGCGCGGCCGCCGGCCGCCTCGATCTCGCCGGCGGCTCCGGCGGCGCCGTCGCCGTCGAGGTCGACGATCGCGATCGGGCACCCCTCGGCGGCCAGCGTCGTGGCGTCGGCCTTGCCGAGGCTTCGCGCGCCGCCGGTGACGAGCGCGACGCGGCCCCGGATGCCCAGGTCCATGCGCCTATCGCCCCTTGAAGCTCGGCTCGCGCTTGGCGAAGAATGCCTGGATGCCCTCCGCGGCATCCTCCGTCTTCAGCGATTTCAGGAACGCGCGCACCTCGATGTCGATCGCCTTGTCGATCGGCGCCTCGAGCCCTTCGTCGACTGCCTCGATGATGAGCCGGGTGGCGATCGGCGGCCGCTTGGCGATCTCGCGCGCCAGCGCCCTGGCCTCGTTGAGGGTCTCGCCTTCCCTGGTGAGTCGGTTGACGAGGCCGAGGGCCAGGCATTCCGGCGCGGGCACCTGCGTGCCCAGGATGAGAAACTCGAGCGCCTTGGTCCGGCCGACGAGCCGCGGTAGACGCTGCGAGCCGCCGAAGCCGGGCGTGATGCCGAGGTTCGATTCGGTCTGGCCCATCCGGGCGGTGTCCTTCAGGAGGCGGAAGTGACACGCCATCGCGATCTCGCAGCCCCCGCCCAGCGCGTGCCCGTTCATGGCGGCGATGACCGGCTTGGAGAAGCGCTCGATCCGCCGCACGACGGCGTTGCCGAAGCGAATGAACGTGTCGACGTCGCCCCCGGAGAAGGCCGAGCCCAGGTCGGCGCCCGCGCAGAAGATGCGGTCGCCCGCTCCGGTGATGATGACGGCGCGAACCGTGTCGTCGCTCTCGACCGCGTTGAGCACCGCGTTCAGCTCCCGCATGAGCGGCTCGCTGATCGCGTTGGCCGGAGGACGGTTGAGCGTCACGATCGCGAAGCTTTCCTCGCGCGCGAACAGGAGGGTCTCATACGCCATGGGCACAGACTCCCTGCAGGAAGATGGTCGCGACCGGGTCGGTCGCCTCGGTGAGGCGATACGCGCGCTTGCCCAGCACCCACGATGTCGCCATCTGGTCCATCGCCCCGAACAGCATCTTGGTGGCGATCTTCACCGGCAGATCGCGCCGGATCTGCCCGGA
>WNFK01191962.1_pt1 | contig 20940 bp, 21 predicted proteins | sample 5400281 | NCBI WGS metagenome assembly WNFK01 (sample SAMN13153350, study PRJNA577476) | soil metagenome | isolation source: 20 cm soil on Douglas fir-dominated hillslope | place: USA:California | collected 2013-09-17
TCGGCCAGGAGGTTTGCGGCCAGGTAGCCCTCGAGCGAGACGAAGTCAGGCTTCTCGCCCACCGAGTACTTCGGCAAGAGCTCCTGGTACTTGAGCACCGCCGTGGAGCTGCTGTGCGGCAGGGGCACCACCTGCGTGACGATCACGCCCTCCGCCACCTTGCCGCCGTACGCCATCAGCTCTTCGGACAGGGCCTGGCTGCCGACGAACGAGACGTTGCTGAAGACGATGTCCGGCCGCTCCGCCTTCACCTTCTCGATGAACTTGCCCGCCGCCTTGTAGGTGGCCACCATCACCACCGCGCGGATCGGGCGGCGGGTCTTGAGCAGCGTGTCCACCGCTTCGCCCACCTCGGACGTGTTCCGCTTGTAGCCGATGCGCAGCGTCTTGTCGGGATTGCGCTTGTACTTGCGCAGCATCTTGGCCACGCCGTTGAAGCCCGCGTCGCCGTATCCGTCCTGCTGCGCGAACACCGCGATCTCGTCCGGCGAGATGTTGCGCATCCCCACCAGGTACTTCACCGTCGCGGCCGTCTCCTCGGCGTAGCTGGCCCGGTAGTTGAACACGTACCGGTCGGGCGGATCGCGCCGCAAGAGGCCCGCCCCGGTGAAGGGGCCGAAGAAGAGCATCCTCTTTTCCAGCGTGAAGGGGACGGCCACCTCGGCGGTCGGCGTTCCGACGTTGCCGATGAACCCGAAGACGTTGCGGCTCTCCGCCAGGTCCTTCATCACCGTCCGGGTGCGCTCGGGCTCGTATCCGTCGTCCAGGGCGACCAGCTTCAGCTTGCGCCCGTTGATCCCGCCCGCCTCGTTCACCGCGGCGAAGGCGATGTCGATGCCGGTCTTCATCCCCCGGCCCAGCTCCTTCGCGGGCCCGGAGAACGGCGCGCTCATCCCGAAGGTGATCTCGGTGTCGCTGACGCCCTGGACGCGCGGCCGCCGGGCGTCCGCCAGCCGCGCGGCCTGGACCGCGGCCTCCTTCTGATCGACCGCGACCGATTCCTGGTGCGAGCGCCAGATCAGGACTGCAACCACCGCCGCGCCGGCGACCGCGGCAGCGGCGATCACGATCGGGATTGGCGAGCTCCTCCGCGCTGGCGCGGGGTGGGTCTTCGGAATCATGATCTCCTCCGCGCCACCCCCGTGGCGGGCGACGTTCGCGCCGACCTTCCTCTCGTCGTCGGACGCCATGGCTTCGAGCAGCACCTTGTTGCAGGGCTCGAAGATGGTGCGCTTCTCGGCGGTGACGTTGAGATCGACGTGGAACTCGCCGTCTTTCAGGTGGAGCGCGCGACGGACTGCGTCGATGCCGCTCGCTTCTCCGAACCTCGCGTCGACGAGCTCGCCGTTCTCCATGAACACGACGACGTCGTGCTCGGGACCGGCGGGCGAGACGATCGTCACCGCGGCGGTCTGCCGGCTGATGCTGTAGAACTGAATCAGGTCGGTGACCGATGTCTCCGACAGATTTCCACTGAGAGCCACGTGCAGATCGTACGACGCAGGGTGGGGTCGTGCGAAATTCTGGATGGTTGGGAAATGGAGGGGGAAGTGGGCCGCGCGGCGGTCCGGTGGGCGGGCCGCGCACCCCGCGCCGGCGATCTTGCGGTCTGTGCCATTTTGAACCCGATGGCCCGGTCGCGCGCCTGAGTGCTCAGGGGAGCAGCTTGCCGAGCTTCTCCTGGGCGTCCGCCGCGAATCCCAGCGTCAACTCGCCGCCGATCTCGATCAGCGGACGGCGCACCCGGGCGCCGTCCTGCGCGAGCCAGGCGATCAGCTTCTCGCCGGCGAGCCCCTCCGCTTCCGCGCGCCGCTTGGGGGCCACGAGCTGCTCCACGCCCCCGGCCTTCTTCGCCAGGGCGCGCAGCTCCGCCGCGGTGAGCGGCTGCTTGATCAGGTTCCGCTCCTCGACCTGCCGCTTCTTTCGCGCGAGAAACTCCCGCGCCTTCATGCACCCGGTTCAGCCCGGCTTGCCGTAGTAGCGGATCATGCGCGCAGCATACCTCAGGGCAGGAGCCGTCCGGCGAACGGCCACACGCGGAGGACGCGTGCTGCGACCAGGGCGGCGGCGACCAGGAAGACCGCTGCCCAGAGCAGGCGCCGGCGCCGCTTCGCCTTGTGGTCCTCGAACGGATCGTCGAGCGACCGCCGCGCTCCCGCCGGCAGCGTCTTCAGATCGGTGAGGGCCGCCCCGAGCGGGATGTTCACCCGCACCCGACCGTTGATCGCCCAGCCGTTCCCCTCCAGCACGGGCCCGAGCGTGCGCTGCCGGAGCTTGAGCCACGCCATCAGCATCGAGGGGCCGGAGATGGCCAGGACGGCGCCCAGGACCGCGAACGCCTTCGCGTACCAGGGCTGCAGGTTCAAGAAGCCGGAGACGAATCCGCCGAAGATCGCGCCGACCGCGCCCACCCCGACGCCCAGCGCGGCGATGATCCCCACCATCTTGCCTACGTCCACCGGGCCGGCCGTGTGCGGCGCGACGCCGGCCTCCGCCGCCGACTTCATGCGCGCGTCGGCCTCCTTCTCCTTCGCCGCGGCGAACTTCTGGACCTGCTCCTCGATCAGGCGGACGAACTTCTTGTAGGGGGCGAAGAACGCCTGGCGGATGGAGATGGGGTTCTCCAGGATGCGCACGATCGTCGCGTCCCAGTCGCGGCCGCTGCGGTCGTAGAAGACGCCGTTGCGGCCGGCCATCAGGTAGTCGGAGTCTCCCTGCGTGAAGCTGGCGGCGATCTTCATCGTCTGCCCCGGCCGCTTCAGGTCGCAGTAGGCGATGTACATGCGCGAGAAGGACGCGAGAGTCGCATGGGCGGCGGGATCGTCCACCCGCACGCAGAGGTTGCAGCTGCGGCTGTCGAGGTAGAGCGTCCCTGCCTGGAAGACGGCCTCCGCGTTCAGGTCGTAGAAGTCGTGGAAGTTGACGAAGTTCTTGAGGAGCGTGTGCAGGTCGCGCTGGTAGTGCGCCATCCGGACGGCGTCGGCCACCGCGTCCGCCTGGGCAGCGAGCGCCTGGTCCTCGGCGATCAGAGCCTCGATCCGCGCCTTCGCGTCGCTGGCGAGGATCGCCTCGACGCGCGCGAGTCCCAGCTTCTCGACCGCGGCCCCGGCCTTCGTGCCCAGCCAGGTCTCGTAGGCAGCGAAGCTGGGCTGGAGCCGCTCCCAATCGATGGCCGAGATCTCCGTCTTCTCGGTCCCGAACAGCGGGGCCACGGCGGCCTTCTGGAAGATGGCGAGCGCTCCCGACCAGGCCGGATTCACGCGCTCGAGCAAAGGCAGCGAGCTGCCCGGAGAGACGCGCGCAAGCGGCAGGCTCTGCAGCTCGGCCGGCGGCTGATTCGGCTGGCTCTCGCTGGAGAGCAGCCGCGGGTCGTACTCGGCGATCCGGCAGCGGTTGAACCAGTCGTCCACCTTCATCCGGACGGCGCGCGTCGCTTCGTAGCCGGCGGCCGCTCCGGGGCTCGCGTCCCCGCTGCGCGCCCAGGCCGCATACTTGGAGAGCTCGCCAAAGAAGGCGTCCAGCCTGGCCTGATCGATCCCGGGCTTGCCGCCGCGATCGGGAAGGCCGCCCACGCAGGCGATCGCGTCCGCGATCACCTGCCGCAACTCGGGAGCTTCCGCCGCCTCCTCCGGGATCACTCCGTCTCCGTTGAACCGGGTGCCGTCGAACACGTGGCTGACGTCCGCGACGTCGGCGACGGTGAGCGCGGTGGCCTCCGTGCGGCCCTTCTGGGAGAGGATGTGCCGGGCCGCTCCCAGCAGCGCCTTCCCGGCCGGCTTCGAGTCGTCGATCGACTCCAGCGGCAGGCCGTCGGTCCCGGGGATCAGCGTCCCGAGATCCTTGAGCCGTTCCTCGCACCAGCTGATCGCTGCGAGGACCTCGGAGGCGCGCACCCGCCCGTCCTTGTCCAGGTCGAGCAACTCCAGCGTCCGGTCCGACAGCTCCAGGCCCTTCACCGGACAGCTCAACGCGACCCAGAGCTTCTGGTCCAGCTCGCGGAGGTGGGCGAGGTCCGCGCCCGTCTCCAGCGACACCTGATCCAGACCGCCCATCCTGTAGAACCGGAACTGGTGTGCCATGGCGTCCCTCGGCTTGAACGCTTGCGGAATTCTCCCCATTTCGTCGAGCCGGCCGGCGCGAGTCAATTCCCGGGCACCCGGCGCCTGCCCGCCTAGCTTACCCCTTTCCCAGTTGGGCTGCCCTGGGTTAAGGGGGCCGCTTCCGCTCGCGAAGACTTCGCCCCCGTCTACGACCAGATCGGCAAGCGCCGCGACGAGACCGTGCGGCGCATCCAGCAATGGATCGCGAAGCCGACCATCGCGGCGGAGAACGTCGGCGGCAAGGAAGGCGCGCAGGTCCTGATCGATCTGCTCCGCGACGCCGGCTTCCAGCGCGCCGACCCCGTGGAAACCGACGGCAATCCCGGCGTGTTCGCTGTCTACGACGCGGGCGCTGCGAAGACGCTGGGCCTGTACTTCATGTACGACGTGAAGCAGGTCGACCCGAGCGAGTGGTCATCCCCGCCCTGGGAGGGGAGGGTGGTGGAGAAGCCGGGGCTCGGCAAGGCCATCGTCGGGCGCGGAGCCGTCAACCAGAAGGGTCCGGAGGGGGCTTTCCTGGCCGCCCTGCACGCGATTCGCGCGGCGGGGCGCAAGCTCCCGGTGAATCTCGTCCTGGTCGGGGAGGGCGAAGAGGAGATCGGCTCGGTGCACTTCCTCCAGGTGGTGCGCAAGCCCGAGGTGATGCAGGCGCTTTCCAAGTGCGCCGGCATCTGGATGCCCTATGCCGCACAGGGGCTCGACGGCGAGGTGACGGTCAACCTGGGGGCAAAGGGCGTGATCGAGTGCGAGCTCATCGCCAGCGGCGAGAAGTGGGGGCGCGGACCGGCCAAGGACATCCACTCGTCGCTGCGCGCCTGCGTCGACAGCCCCGCCTTCCACCTGGTCCAGGCGCTGCAGACGCTGGTGACGCCGGACGGCGTCGACCCGGCGATCGACGGCTGGTTCGAGCGGGTCCGGCCGCTCTCCGCCGCCGAGCAGAAGATGATCGACGTCGCCGCGCAGCGCGAGAGCGAAGAGGTGCGCAAGAAGCAGCTCGGCGTCCAGCATTGGGTGCGCGACGTGAGCTTCCGTGAGGCGCAGCAGCGCCTGGCAGCGCAGCCGACCGTGAACATCGAGGGGCTCGTGGGCGGATATACCGGGCCGGGTGGAAAGACCGTCCTGCCGCACCGCGCGGTCGCCAAGCTGGACCTGCGCCTGGTCCCCGACATGGCCGTCGACGACTGCCTGAAGAAGCTGCGCGCGCACCTCGACAAGCGTGGATTCGCGGACGTCGAGCTCAAGGTTGGCGGAGCATACCCGCCCAACACCACTTCGTCGGACGCGCCGATCATCCGCACCGAGATCGCTACCTACAAGAGGTACGGGCTCGATCCGTTGCTCTGGCCGAGGCTGGGCGGGTCATGGCCCGGGTACGTGTTCACGGAGCCGCCGTTGAAGCTGGCGGCGGGACATTTCGGGATGGGGCACGGGAGCGGAGCGCACGCGCCGGACGAGTACTACCTGGTGGAGAGCGCGAATCCGAAGATCCAGGGGATCGACGGGGCGGTGCGGTCGTTCGTGGATTACTTGTACGGGCTCGCCGGGTAGCGCTCGCGCAGCGCCTTACCGCCGCCCGAACGTCTTCCCGGTCCCGGGAGCGAGCCCCCGCACGACCAGCTTGTAAGGGCAGCGCCGGATCGCCTGCGCGAGCACGTCGAATCCCGTCTCCTCCACCTTGAGCACGTCGGTGAAGTCGAGCTCGAACGCGCCTTTGCTCCGGCCGATCAGACGCGCAACCGCCGCGGCCCCCTCTCCGTCCAGCTCGCCGCCGAGATGGAGCACCACGTGGCCGTCTTCGATGGAGGGAAGCATCTGGAGCATGCCGGCACCCTGGCTAGAGGGCTGTTGGCATAGCCCCAACGCGCGAAGGTCGCAAGTGTTCGCAAACATGCTTCAAAAATTCACGTTGCCCCCTCAAGCCGCCTCCGGCGCGGGCTCCGCGGGAACCTGATTCGCGAGCGCCGCGCCCGACAACACCAGGACGCCGCCGGCGAGCAGCGGCCATCCCAGCTTCTCGCCGAGCACCAGCGCCCCGAGCGTCACCGCCACCGTCATGTCCAGCAGCGGAATGGCTCCGATGGCGGAGATGGGAGCGATCAACGCCGAGGCCGACAGCACCAGGGCGCCTCCGACGGCCGCTAGCGGCGACAGCGCCTGCCCCCGTAGCGCCGGGAGCTGCAAGAGGAAGACGCCCGCGATCCCGAGCAGCGCGGCGGCGATCTTCCTGGGCGTCAGCGGCTGGCCCGGCAGCATCAGGCGGGCGATCAGGACGAGCCAGACGGGGAAGGTCGCGAACAGCACGGCCGCCAGCGCGGAAGGAACCCACTGCTGGCCGGCGAAGAGCAGCCCGTACGGCACGCCGATCTGGAGCAGGCCGATCAAGGCCACCCGCCCCCAGTCCCGCGGTCCGTACGCGCGGAGGCCGGCGCCAGCGGCGAAGGGGAGGAGGACCGCCGCCGCGATCAGCATGCGCGTGCCGGCGAAGAGGAAGGGCGGCAGGTCGCGCAGGCCCAGCTTGATGACCATCCAGGTGGACCCCCAGAGCAGGCAGCAGCAGAGGTATGCGGCGCGGATGCGGAGCTGCACCGCTCGAAGTTACCGGATGTCGCGGGAGAGGCAATCAGTTCGAATCGGGCGACTCGTAGAGGACCGAGCGCATCGACAGCGAGCCCATGTCGAATCCGGAGACCGGAAACTTCACCTCGTCCCGGGCATCGGCCGCTCCCGCGGCATACAGCAAGGGAAAGTAGTGGTCCGGCGTCGGGTGCGAGAGGCGCCCCTCATCGGACTCCAGGAACTTCGCCAGCGCTGCGCCGTCGTGCTGCTGCGCCGCCTCGGCGACGTCGCTGTCGAACGCGCTCGCCCAGGCGGGCGCGCCGGTCTCCCCGCGCTGCCAGCTGGTGAAGGCGTGCCGCAGGTTGTGCGTCACATTGCCGCTGCCCAGGATGAGAACCCCTTCGTCGCGCAGCGGCGCCAGGGCCTTGCCAATGGCCAGGTGGCCCGCCGCGGGAAGACGCGCGTCGATGCTGAGCTGCACCACCGGCAAGTCCGCCTTGGGGCGCAGATGCTTGAGGACGGTCCAGGTGCCGTGATCGAGACCCCAGTCGGTCCGCAGCGCGGCGCCCTTGACCAGCTTCGAGACGCGCTTCGCGAGCGCGACGCTGCCCGGAGCGGGATACTGCTGCTCGTAGAGCTCGGCCGGAAAGCCGCCGAAGTCGTGGATGGTCTTCGGATGTTCTTCGCCGGTGACGAACGTCCCGGGTACGTACCAATGAGCGGAGATGCTGAGGATGACCTTGGGCTCGGGCAACAGCCCGCCCATCTTCTGGAAGCCCCGGCTCCAGGCGTTGTCGTCGATCGCGTTCATCGGCGAGCCGTGACCGACGAACAGGACAGGCATGCGCTTCATGACGCAAAATTGGATGCCTCAACGGGGACCCGGATGCCTCCCGACTTGCCGCCGAAGGTCTTCCTCCTCTCGCCCGCCCGCGCTGGAGGCGTTCGCATGGGGCTCCTCTTCTCCCCGCGCGCGAACTTCGAGCTGGCATGGCAGTTCCAGGAGAGGGGAGCGCCTCTCGGCGAGCTGTTCCAGTTCGCGAGCGGCCTCTACTTCCGCGGGAAGCTCGCCTACGCGCGCGCGTTCGGGCGGGCCCCGGCAGGCGGCGCCGGGGCGCTGGCGATCGCTCCCGGGCGGGGGCTGCTGGACGTCGAGCACCCGATCACCACCGAGGAGCTGCGCGCGATGGGCGAGGTACCGGTCGAGGTGAGCGACGCGCGGTATCGCGAGCCGCTCGAGCGCGACGCGCGGCTGCTGGCCCAGCGCCTCGGCAAGAGCGGCGAGGCCGTCCTGCTGGGGAGCATCGCCACCGGCAAGTACGCCGACATCTTTCTCGACGCGCTGGGCGATCGGCTGCTCTTCCCGCCCTCGTTCGTGGGCCGGGGCGATATGAGCCGCGGCGGCCTCTTGCTGCGCGCCGTCCGGGCGAAGGAGGAGCTTCCCTACGCGCCGTTGCGCGGAGCGATCCGCCACGGCGCTCGCCCGCCCCGGCTGAAGCCTTACTGAGCCTTACCGCCCCGTCCGGCGCCGGCGGCGAACCTCCTGGCGCCTTCCCTCGCGCCCGCCGCCAGCGCCCGGTTGCCATGCCGGAGCTCGTTCCGGAGCGCATCCACCAGATCCAGATCGGCCTGCTCGATCGCCGACCGGCGGTCCGTCCGGGCACAGAGCTGGGGGAAGGAGGCGATCTCCCGGGCCAGCTCTTCCGCCGCCGCCCGCGCCGCGCCGCGCGGGACGACGCGGTTGGCGAGCCCCATCTGGAGGGCCTCGTCCGCTTTCACCGCCCGGCCGGTGAGGATCAAGTCGAGCGCGCGTGAAAGTCCGATCAACCTGGGCAGCCGGACGGTCCCCCCGTCGATCAGCGGCACGCCCCAGCGCCTGCAGAAGACGCCGAGCGTCGCATCCTCCGCGACCACGCGCAGGTCGCACCAGAGCGCGAGCTCCAGCCCTCCAGCCACCGCGTAGCCTTCGATGGCGGCGATCGCCGGCTTGTCGAGGAGCAGCCGCGAGGGCCCCATCGGCCCGTCGCCTTCCGCCGGCACCTGGTCGTACTTGCCCGCGGCGAACGCCTTCAGATCCGCCCCGGCGCAGAAGGTGCCTCCCTCACCCCAGAGGACGGCGACGCTGGCCTCGGGGTCCGCCTCGAAGGCGCGGAAGGCGTCCGACAGCGCGCGCGCCGTCTCGGGGTCGACGGCGTTCCGCGCCTGCGGGCGGCTGAGGATGACGGTGGTGACGGGGCCCTGTGTCTCGACGCGCACGCTCATGCGCGGCACTTTAGGAGGGTGTCTCCGTATTTCAAGCGTGTTCCCGCCTTCGCGGGGACACGCAGAAAAGGCCTGGCCGCATTTCCGCGCCTTAGGCCGGCGGAGCGGCCAGGTCAACCTGCGATCGGATCGAGCGCAACCGCCGCCCCGTGGATCGTCGCGGCGATCCGTACGGCGTCGTGCACCTGGTCCTCGGTCAGGCCCCCTTCGAGCACCACCTTCTCGTGCGCCCGCAAGCAGGTCTCGCAGCCGTTGATGGCGCTGACCGCCAGCGAGAACAGCTCGAAGTCGACCTTGTTCGTGGCCGGCCTGGCGAGACGGTTCATGCGGAGCCGCGCGGGCTTCTCCGCATAGCTCGGCTTCCCGATCAGGTGGCGGAAACGGTAGTAGACGTTGTTCATCCCCATCAGCGCCGCGGCCGCGAAGCCGTCCTCCAACACCGCCGGCGACACCACCTGCCTCGCCTCCTCGGCGATCGCCTCGCGCAGGCGGGGATTGCGGCTGGCCACCGCGCTGGCCACGGCCACGCCCCACTGCTGCTCCAGCGAGAGCGAGCTCGCCTGGAAGACGGATTGGAGATTCAGTTTCAGGTCGCGGGCCCATTCGGGGATCGCTTCGCGCAGGGATTCGAGCGCGCTCATCAGGCTGCCTCCAGCGTGGGGTCGCCCCTCTTCCAGTTGCACGGGCACAGCTCGTCGGTCTGCAGGGCGTCGAGCACGCGCAGCACCTCTTCAACGTTCCGCCCGACCGAGAGATCGTTCACGCCGACGTAGCGGATGATCCCCGTGGGGTCGACGATGAACGTCGCGCGGAGCGGCACGCCGTCGTCCTTGTGGAGGACTCCGAGCGCCGTGGACAGCTCGCGCTTGGTGTCGGCGAGCATCGGAAACGGAAGCGCACGCAGGTCCGGGTGGTCCTTGCGCCAGGCGAGGTGGACGTAGTGCGTGTCGCTGCTCACGCCCAGGATCCGGGCGTCCCGATCCAGGAAGTCCCGGTTGCGCTTCCCGAACTCCGCGATCTCCGTCGGACAGATGAAAGTGAAGTCCATCGGCCAGAAGAAGACCACCTTCCACTTCTCGGGGTGGCTCTGGTCCGTGACTTCCTGGAACTCCTTGCCCTTCTCCAGGCTCACGGCCGCCTGGAGCCTGAACTGCGGAAACTTGTCGCCTACGGTCAACATCGGGTTTGTCCTCTCCTCGGAGCAGCATCGGTTCGCTGCGACGGGCCCCCCTTCTGATTGCGCCAAGACATTGTTCAGATGATATTGATAGCCAATGGCTATCAACCTCGCGCCCCATCCGTTCACCCTGCGCCAGCTCCAGTACGCCGTGGCCGTGGCCGATTCGCTCAGCTTCCGGAAGGCGGCCGAGCGGTGCCACGTCTCCCAGCCTTCGCTCAGCGCGCAGCTGGCGCAGATGGAGGAGACACTCGGCGTCCGGCTCTTCGAGCGGGACCGCCGCCGCGTTCTGGTGACACCGGGGGGGAAGGAGATCCTGGAGCGCGCCCGCCGCGTGCTCCTGGAGGCGGACGATCTCTCCTCGGCGGCCCGGAGCGCGGCGGATCCACTGGCCGGCATCGTCCGCATCGGGGTCATCCCGACGATCTCTCCCTATCTCCTCCCGAGCGCCACGCCGGCCCTCCGCGCTGCGTACCCCCGGCTTTCGACCCTCTGGGTCGAGGACAAGACCGGATCCCTGGTCCGGGACCTGGAGAGGGGCTCGCTGGACGCCGCGCTGCTCGCGCTCGAGGCGGACCTCGGGGACGTGGAGTCCGAGATCATCGCCATCGACCCGTTCGTCCTCGCGACGCGGCCCGACGACCCGCTGGGAAACCGGTCGTCGCCGGCCAGACCCGCCGAGCTCCGGGACGCGAGCGTCCTGCTCCTCGACGACGGGCACTGCTTCCGCGATCAGGCGCTCGCCTTCTGCTCGAGCGCGAAGGCCCGCGAGCTCGAGTTCCGGGCCACCAGCCTTCCCACCCTCGCGCAGATGGTGGCCGGCGGCGCCGGGGTCACGGTGCTGCCCCGGCTTGCCGTCGCGGAAGCGGAGCGCGCCGGGCTCCGTCTCCGCCCGTTCACGAAACCTTCGCCCCACCGGACGATCGCCCTGGTCTGGCGCAAGGGCTCGCCCCTGGCAGGAGCGCTGCAGCAGGTGGCGGCCACGATCCGGACCGCCTACCCGCGTGTGCCCAGCGCGGAGCGAAGGCCAGGCCTGAAGCTCGCCGGGCAGGTTCGGGTAGGGGGATGAACGCGAAGCACCGCGGGCGTCCGGCGTTTCCTGGGGCGGCCTGAAGCTCGCTGCTATCCTCGAGGGCGTGGTCGCGACGAGGAGCGGGTGAGCGGAAGCACCATCAGCGTGAGCCGGGTCGTGCGCTGTACCTCCTCGGCGGAGGCGCTCTGGCCGCTGCTCGCCGACACGGATCGCTTGAACCGCGCTGCCGGCCTCTCGCGCATCGAGGTCGAGCCGCTCGACGGGGCGGGCGCGGCGCGGTTCCTCGTCTCCACCCGGCTGGGCGGCTTCCGCGTCCGCTACGAAGAGCGCCCGGCCGAGTTCGTCGAGCGCGAGCGCCTCAAGCTCGTGCGCGTGCTGCGCGGTGGACCGGTCCGCTCCATCGAGATGCAGATCGAGCTGGGCGCACGCGACGGCGGCGGCACCGACGTGACGCTCTCGCTCCGGATCGCGCCTCGCTGGCCGATGATGGGTCCCGTGGCGCGCCTGAATGCAGCGCGAACCTTGCGCTCCCTGGCCCGGGAGGTGCGGCGGGTGGACGTCGCCCTCGGCATCGGCAGCGCCCTCGCCGGACCGCCGCCGGCGGCTTCTGCCGGAGGCGGCGCGTTCCAGCGGGCCGCGCAATCCCTCCGGCGATCGATCCCCCAGCGACAACTCGGTCTCGCGGAAAAGCTGATCGAGCACGTGCGCAGCGCTCCCGATCCCGCCGTGTCCCGGCTCAGACCCTTCGAGCTGGCGGACGCGTGGAGCGCACCCCGCCGGGAGGTGCTCGCGACCTGCCTGCAGGCGGTGATCGCGGGTCTCCTCGAGCTCTCCTGGGACCTCGTCTGCCCGAGCTGCCGCACCGCCACCGAGCGGACGCCGTCGCTGGCGGGTCTGCGCGAGGAGGGTGGGCATTGCCAGCTCTGCGACATCGGCTTCGGGCTCGACCTCGACCGGGCCGTGGAGGCGACCTTCCGGCCTCCCCGGCCGGTGCGCGGCACGCCACACGTGGTCGCCCAATCGGTGCTGCCGGCGCGTTCCACGGCCGTGCTGCCCGTTCCCGCCCGGATCGGCCGGTTGCGCCTCTTCGTTCGCGGCGGCGCCACCGCCAGCGTGGACGTCCGCGGGGACGGCCCACCGCTCGCGCGGGCCGAGGCCGGCGAGCGCGTGTCGCCCCCGGCGGTCGTGGTGGGGCCTGGAGGAGGAATCGAGGTGCGCAGCGCGTCGGGGGACGACTCGCACGTCAAGCTCGAGCGCGTCGATTGGATCGATCGCGCCGCGACGGCCGCGATCGTCAGCCTGCTGCCGGAGTTCCGGCGGCTGTTCTCCGGCGAAATCCTTGCGCCCGGCATCGCGCTCCGGATCGGCCGCACCGCGCTCCTGTTCAGCGATCTCTCCGCTTCGACGGCGCTCTACAGCCGCGCCGGCGACGCCCCCGCGTTCCGCCTCGTCCGCGACAGCTTCGACGTGCTGCGGGCGGCCGTCGAAGAGCACGGCGGCACGGTGGTGAAGACCATCGGTGACGCGGTCATGGCCGCCTTCCCCAGCGAAGAGGGCGCCGTCCGGGCCGCGGTGGCCATGCTGCGCGCCTTTCCCGCATTCATCCAGCGCTATCGCTACGCCGCCGGCGTCGACTTGAAGCTCGGGGTTTACGCGGGGCCCTGCTTCGCGGTGACCGCGAACGGAGTGCTCGACTACTTCGGCCAGACCGTCAACGTGGCAGCCCGCCTGCAGGCCCAGGCCGAGGCGGGCGATCTGGTCCTCCCCGAGGAGCTGGCCGAGGAGCTCACCGCCACCGGGTCCCTCGACGGGACCTTCGTCACCGAGCGCTTCACCGCGACGCTCAAGGGAATCGACCAGCCCTTGCGACTGGTTCGCGCCCGCGCGCGCCTGCCCGGCGAGGCCGGAGGCCGGCGCGAGGCCGTGGCGTAGCCGCTTCGAACCCACTTCTTGGAGTGAGGCTGCTGCTGTAACCTCGCCCGGGGGCCAGGGGTTTGACATGCCCAGCGAGAACGATCCGGAGCGCAGCGCGCAGGCCTTACCGGGGGCCGCCCCGTCCAACGAGGCGCTGGCGTCACGCTTCCAGCAGATGTTCCCGATCCTTTCCCGGGCCGAGCTCGACCGGGTGCGGCATTTCGGCGAGGTGCGCCGGTTCAGTCCCGGCGAATTCCTCTATCAGGCGGGACGGCCCGGACTGGGAACGTTCGTGATCCTCTCCGGCCGGGTCACGGTGGTCGCCCGCGATGGGCTGGGGCGTCCCCTCCCGGTGGCCAGGTTCGCAGAGCTGATCGGGGCTTCGGTCGAGGACCTGTCGGAGGTGGTTCCGGGCGAGGTGATGGCCGAGCTCGGGCAGCTCTCCGGAAAATCGACCGTCAGCGCGATCGATGCCCAGGCGCTCGGGGAGGTGGAAGCGATCTTCATCCCGCCCGAGGGGCTCCGTGCCCTGCTGATCGCGGAGGCGGAGCTCGGGGAGCGCGTCCTGCGCGCGCTCATCCTCCGCCGCGTAGCCATGATCGAGATCGGTTTCGGAGGCCCGGTGCTGATCGGGCCGTCCAGGTCACCGGAGGTGACGCGGCTGTCCAACTTCCTCCAACGCAACGGCATTCCGTTCCGGGTCCTCGACTCGGATGAGGATGCGGACGCCGCATCGGTGCTCGCGCGGTTCGCGGCACAGCCGGGCGAGCTCCCGATCGCCCTCCTCACGGACGGCACGGTGCTGCGGAATCCGACGAAGCAGGAGCTGGCGCGGGCGCTCGGGCTGGTGGCAGCGACCCTCCGCAGCGAGCCCTACGACGTCGCCATCGTCGGCGCTGGTCCCGCTGGACTGGGGACCGCCGTCTACGGAGCGTCGGAGGGCCTCTCGATCCTGGTCCTGGAAGCGCACGTCTTGGGCGGACAGGCCGGCGCCAGCGCGCGCATCGAGAACTACCTGGGCTTCCCCACCGGCGTCTCCGGGCAGGCGCTGATGGGACTTGCGTTCACCCAGGCGCAGAAGTTCGGCGCGGAGTTCAGCCTCTCCACCGAGGTGAAGCGCCTGGACTGCGTGACCGAGGCTTCGGGCCCGGACCCGGTGCTCGTCCTCGATCTCGCCGACGGCAGGCAGGTCCGGGCGCGGGCGGTGGTGGTCGCCACGGGTGCCCGCTATCGGCGGCCGGAGATCCCGGACCTCGCGCGGTTCGAGGGGCGCGGGGTCTCGTACTGGGCCTCGCCGGTCGAGGCGCGCCTCTGCCGGAACGAGGAGGTGGTCCTGCTGGGCGGAGGAAACTCGGCGGGGCAGGGAGCGGTCTCATGTCGCGCTACCTGATCGACCGGATCGCGGCGTCGCCCAACATCGCAGTGCTTTGCGAGACCGAGATCGTCGCGCTCCGCGGCACGCCGGATCAGGGGCTCCAGGGCGTTTGCTGGCGCAACCGACGCACCGGAAACGAGGAGGAGCACGCGATCGCCCACTGCTTCCTCTTCACCGGGGCCGACCCGGCCGCGAGCTGGCTCGCCGGCTGCGGCATCCCGCTGGACGACAAGGGCTTCATCCGGACCGGCGCCGACATGGGCTCTACCGGGCGTGTCGTGCTGCCGCTGGAGACGGGGATCGAGGGGATCTTCGCCGTGGGCGACGTCCGCTCCGGCTCGGTGAAGCGGGTGGGGGCGGCCATCGGGGAGGGCGCGGCGGTCGTCGCCCAGCTGCACTCGTTCCTCTCCCGGCGCACGGCCGCTACGGGGCTCGCGCCTGCACCATCAGGTTCATCACCAACACCTGCACCGGCTCGCCGTTCTGGTTGAGCGTGGTGGTCCGGCACTTGACGAAGCCCTGACCAGGGCGGCTCTTCGAGCGCCGCACTTCCAGCACCTCCGCCTCGAGGTGCAGCTCGTCGCCGGGTCGAACGGGGCGGGGCCAGCTCAGCTCGTCGGCACGCGAGCCGATGATGCCGCCCGCCGGGCGGAAGCCGCTTCCGACCAGGAGCCGCATGGTGAGCGCTGCCGTGTGCCATCCGCTCGCGGCCAGGCCGCCGAAGAAGGAGCCGCGGGCGGCGTCCTCGTCGAGGTGGAACGGCTGTGGATCGAACTGGGAGGCGAAGGCCTTGATCGCCGCCGGGTCCACGCGAAGCGTCTCCGAAACGAACTTCTGCCCTGGGGCGAGCTCCTCGAGCCAGATCATGTCCTCTCCTCCTCACGCGCGCAGCGAGAAGCCCTCATCGGTCCAGCGTCCGCATCATCGCTTCCGGGTACCGGGTGCCGGCCGTCGCGCCCCTCGGCGCCGCTTCGTCCAGCGACATCAGGTCTTCCGCGCTGAGCTCGATCGGGTCGGCCGCGCCGTTCTCCTCCAGGTACTTGCGCTTCTTGGTGCCGGGAATGGGAACGATGTCGGGCCCTTGCGCCAGCACCCAGGCGAGGGCGAGCTGCGAAGGCGTGACTCCCTTCCGCTTGGCCATTTGCTCAACCCGTTCGACGAGCTGCAGGTTCTTCGCGAAGTTCTCGCCCTGGAAGCGGGGATGCTGCCGGCGGACGTCGCCCGCCTCGAAGTCCTCGAGGCGCTTGATCTGCCCGGTGAGGAAGCCGCGCCCGAGCGGACTGTACGCGACGAAGCCGATGCCGAGCTTACGCGCCGCGGCCAGCACGCCGTCCTCCGGATCGCGGGTCCACAGCGAGTACTCCGTCTGCAGCGCCGTGATGGGGTGGACGGCGTGCGCCCGTCGGAGCGTCTCCGGGCCGGCCTCGCTCAGGCCCAGGTGGCGGACCTTGCCTTCCTTCACCAGCGACGCCATCGCGCCCACCGTCTCTTCGATCGGAACGCGTGGGTCGACCCGGTGCAGGTAGTAGAGATCGACGAAATCCGTGCCGAGTCGCTTCAAGCTGCCTTCGATCGCGCGGCGCACGTTGGCGGCGCTACCGTCCAGACCGGGCTTGGTCGGGTCGTCAGGATTGCGCACGAAGCCGAACTTGGTGGCCAGCTCCACCTTCTGCCGGCGCCCCTTCAAGAAGCGGCCCAGGAGCTCCTCGTTCTTGTGCGGGCCGTACGCCTCGGCCGTGTCCAGGAACGTGATCCCGAGCTCGAGCGCGCGCTCCAGCGTGGCCAGCGACTCCCCGTCGTCCCGGCCGCCGTAGAAGGCGCTCATCCCCATGCAGCCCAGCCCCTGGGCGGAGACCGACAGCCCCGACTTTCCCAATGTTCGTCGTCTCATGCCACCTCCGATGTCTCCGGCAGGCGAACACTAGCGAATTCTCGAGGTTCTTTCAGGGATCTTCTTTCGCGAGGCCAGGCGGGGCTACCTTCCCGCCTGCGCGTCGGCGATCGCCGCCGACAGCAGGAGCCGCGCCTGCGCCAGATCCTTGTTCCTGAGCGCCTCGCGCGCCGCCTGCACGTCCCGCAGCGCCTGTCCGGAGAAGGACGCCTGCGCCCGGTCCAACTCCGCGTCGATGCTCGCGTCGCCGGACGCCAGGCGCTGTTGCGCCGCGACCAGCGTGTCCACTCCGGATTGAACGGCATCTTCCTGCGCCTGACTTCCAGGGTGAGCTGCTGGAGCTGCTGCGCGGTCATCTGTGACTGCGCCCTCTCCTGCTCGAGGACCTCGATTCTCGCGCGCAGGGTCTGCAGCTCGCGGTGCACCTCGTCCGGCCCCGCGTCCGCCGGGCCTGCATCGGCCCCCGCGTCGGCTGAAGCGTGGCGCAGCTTTCCGGGCGGATCGGTCCCGAGCAGGATCGGCTTCTGGCCTGCGTCCGCCTTCCCCCGCGCAGGACGGGAGGACGTGGGCAGCTGCGCCAGGAGCGCGGCGAACAAGAGCGCGGGAGCGATGCCGAGCAGCCTCATTCGACCAATTTAAGCAGATCGGGGGCGGGAGGGCTGCGCTCGGCCGGTGCGGGAGCGGGCGCGGGCAAGAATTCGGCGAGGCGCGCCCGGTCCGGGCCGTGGTACCGAAGGTCCTCCAGCGACTCTCGCAGGGGGACGTCGCGCCGGAGCGTGGCGAGCTGCCGGTACAGCAGGACGTCGGGCAGCCGCTCCCGCAGCGTGCGCAAGAGGCGGTCCGGCCCCCGGATCGCCTCCGGCCAGAGCCGCGCCTCGAGCGGGACGTACTCGAGGTGCACGAAGCGCGCGAGCAGCGCCGAGGCGGTGCGCTCGCCGAATCCAGGCAGGCCGGGAATTCCATCCGCCTCGTCGCCCGTCAGGGCGAGAAAGTCCGGGATCGACTCGGGCTTGATGCCCCTGCGTTCCACCAGCGCCTGCTCGTTCGTGACCCGTTTGCGGATCACGTCCACCTGCACCACGTGGTCGGCCTCCAGGCACTGGCCGAGGTCCTTGTCCGGCGTAAGGATCCGCACCTGCTCGACCCGGGACCCGTAGAGCGCCGCCGCCGTCGCGAGCGCGTCGTCCGCCTCGAACTCGCGCATCGACCAGACCACAGCGCCGGCCACGCGCACCGCGTCCTCGGCGACGTCGAACTGCGCGCGCAGTTCGGGAGGGACGCCCTCGTCGGACTTGTACCCGGCGAAGAGGTCGTTGCGGAACGAGCGGATCGGGTTGTCAAAGGCGACCGCGATGTGCGTCACCTGCTCCACCGGATTGGCCAAGAGGCCCAGGAGCGACTGGACCATCCCCCGCGTCGCCTTCAGCGGCTGCGCCGGCCGCTTCGAGTAATGCGCGCGGAAGAGCTCGAAGGTGCCGTCCACCAGGTGCAAGCGCATGCCCGGAGTCTCGCACGCAAGCCGCGGCATGGAAACGGGAGCGCCCACCCGCTCGTCCGGCAGGTGGCAGCGGGCGAGAAGCGGCCCCAGTCGCCATCTTCCACGCCATGCAGTCCTCCGAGCACACGCCCCCCGAGGCGCGCGCGCTGCTCTTTCGTCCCATTCGGGAGCGAAGACCGGGGCGGACCTGGTCTTCAACATGGTGGAGGCGAGGATGGCGGGCCGGGATCATGTCCGGCTGATCGGACAGATCGTGGAGCTCGCGCTGGCGCGCTTCACGGCCTGGAGGCGCTCCCCGCCGGACGCGCGGGTGTGCGACCATCTCTTGCGGTTGGCTCTTGCGGTCGGCAGAAGGGCTGGCGTCGCGAGTCCGACCGATCGAAGATTCCGACTGGAGACCCTCCTCGATGGCCGGTGTCCTGCTGGCGCTCGCGCTCGTCCTGTTGATCGCGGCGGACGTCTACCGCGATCGGCTCGACCGGCGCATCGATCCGCGCCCGGTCCTCACGCACCCGCGCTGGCCGCTCCTCTCGCTGGCCGCCCTCGCGGGGGCGACGGCGCTCTGGCGCGACCCGGCCCTGTTCCTCGCGGCTTGCACGCTGCTCGGCGCTTGCGCCGCTCTGCTCTTCGAGCGGTTCCGCCTGACCGCGGAGGGGATCGAATGCCGCGGCGCCGTGCTGGCCTGGAGCACGCTGCACCTGCGCCGCACGCGCCTGTTCGTCGACGTCCGGACCACCCGCGGCCAGCACCTCCGCCTCCCCCGCTGGATGGACGGGCTGGGGACTCTCGCCCGGATGGCCGGCGGCGGTAGACTGCCCGAATGGAAGAGACCCGGCGCATCCTGGAGCTGATGTTCCTGACCGCCTGGGCCGACGGACGGTTCGTAGGCAGCGAGGCGCTCGCGATCCAGAAGCTGGCCGCGAGCGTGCCGGCCCTGCGCGGGGTGCGCTCGACCGCCGACATCGATCTCGCCGCCAGGCGCCGGATGGCGGAGCTGGGCCTGGAAGCCTGCGTGCGGGAAGCCGCGGAGGCGATCACGCACAAGAGCGAGCGCGAGCTCGCCTTCCAGTGTTGCGCGAAGGTCGGCGGCGCCGACGGCGCCTTCGTGGCCAGCGAGGCGCAGGTCCTGCGCATCCTCCGCGAGGTGTGGGGATTCAGCGAGGACGACGTGGAACGGCTTCTGGTGCTGGCGACGCACTGAGGGGGAGCGATGCGAGAGGCACGCCCGATCTATCAGCTGATGGTGCTGGCCGTCTGGGCTGACGGAAAAGTGCAGCCCGACGAAGCGCTGGCCCTGCAGCGGATCGTCTCCGCCGATCCGGCGTTCGCGCGGCTCGGCGACCGCGGCGCGCTCGTGCGCGCGGCCCGGGAGCGCATCGCCAGCCAGGGTCTCGACTCCGCGCTGCGCGAGGCCGCTGCCGCGATCGCGCCGGAGGATCGCGAGCTCGCATTCCGCTTCTGCGCGCGGGTGCTCAACGCCGACGGCGAGATGGGCGGCGACGACGCGGAGGTGCTCGGCACCCTGCAAGAGCTGTTCGAGCTCTCGGGCGAAGCGGTCACGCGGCTGATCCGCGATCGCGATCTCCAGTAGGCGTACGGCCGCACGGCCGCAGTCCAGGCCAGCACGAATCACTGCCGAAGAGCGGTGTCCGGAGATACACGTCAGCCGGACCCAGACTGTCCAACCGTCTGCAATTCAGCGCGCGGCAAGCATTTGTTCAGTTCGCTGCTGCACAGGAATTCTGACCGCATAGGACGCCGGACCCGGTTTCGATGGAGTCTCACTGCACTTCTTCAAGGAGTCGACCGTGGGCGAGATGCACGATCCGGCCGGAGAGCCCATCCGCAAGCGGAAGCGGCGGGGGGGCGGCGAGGGGGGCGGGCGCGGAGACGGCAACGGGCGCAACGGGCACTCGCCAGGAGAAGAAGCGCGCCTGCGCCAGCTGCTGGACGCCCTCTCCGCGGCGCAGCACGGCCAGTTCGACGTCCGGCTCCCGTTTACGCGCGGCCCCGGACTGATGGCGGACATCGCCCGGACCTTCAACCAGGTGATGGAGCGCAACGACGCGTTGACCACCGAGATCGCGCGCCTCGAGCGCGTGGTCGGACGCGAAGGCCGCATGACCGAGCGCGCTTCCCTCGGAGAAGTGGCCGGCTCCTGGAAGACCTCCGTCGAGTCCATCAACGCGCTGATCGCCGACCTGGTCCAGCCCACCACCGAGGTTGCCCGCGTGCTGGTGGCGGTGGCCGAAGGCGACCTGACGCAGAAGATGGCTCTGGAGATCGAAGGCCAGCCGGTGAAGGGGGAGTTCCTGCGCATCGGCACCACCGTGAACGCGATGGTGGATCAGCTCAGCTCCTTCGCCGCGGAAGTGACCCGCGTCGCGAAGGAGGTGGGCACCGACGGCAAGCTCGGCGGCCAGGCCAGCGTGCCCGGGGTCGCCGGCACCTGGAAGGACCTCACCGACAACGTCAACCTGCTCGCCAACAACCTCACCTCGCAGGTGCGCAACATCGCCGAGGTGACCACGGCGGTGGCGAACGGAGACCTCTCCCGCAAGATCACCGTCGACGCGCGCGGCGAGGTGATGGAGCTGAAGAACACCATCAACACCATGGTGGAGCAGCTCCGCTCGTTCGCCGGCGAGGTGACGCGCGTCGCCCGCGAGGTGGGCACCGACGGCACCTGACTACGCAGGTCCGGAACATCGCCAAGGTCACCACCGCGGTCGCCAACGGGGACCTCTCGCAGAAGATCACCGTCGACGTGAAGGGCGAGGTGGCGGAGCTCAAAAATACCATCAACACGATGGTCGATCAGCTGAACTCATTTGCCGCCGAGGTGACCCGCGTGGCCCGCGAGGTCGGCACCGAGGGCAAGCTGGGCGGCCAGGCGGAGGTGAAGGGCATCGCCGGCGTGTGGAAGGACCTCACCGACAACGTGAACTTCATGGCCTCGAACCTCACCACCCAGGTGCGCGGGATCGCGCGGGTGGTGACGGCGGTCGCGAACGGGGATCTGTCCCAGAAGCTGGTGGTGGAAGCGCGCGGCGAGATCGCGGCGCTTGCCGACACCATCAACAACATGACCGACACGCTGGGGGTCTTCGCCGAGCAGGTGATCGACGTGGCTC
>WNFK01218822.1_pt1 | contig 20912 bp, 22 predicted proteins | sample 5400281 | NCBI WGS metagenome assembly WNFK01 (sample SAMN13153350, study PRJNA577476) | soil metagenome | isolation source: 20 cm soil on Douglas fir-dominated hillslope | place: USA:California | collected 2013-09-17
GGTATGAGTGACGACCGGAAGCTGGCGATGTTCATGGATTTCGAGAACATCGTCCGCGGCGTCAAGGAAGCGCAGTACAAGCAGTTCGAGATCAAGCTGGTGCTGGAGCGGCTGGTCGAGAAGGGCAAGATCATGGTCAAGCGGGCCTACGCGGACTGGAACCGCTACGCGGAGTACAAGCGGCCCTTCCACGAGCACGCGATCGAGCTGATCGACGTTCCCCAGAGCCGCTACAGCGGCAAGAACTCGGCGGACATCCGGATGGTGGTGGACGCGATGGACCTGGCCTACGCCAAGCAGCACGTGGACAGCTTCGCGCTGGTCTCGGGTGATTCGGACTTCTCCCCGCTCGTGTCCAAGCTCCGGGAGAACGACCGCTACGTGATCGGGCTCGGCGTCAAGTCGTCCTCCTCCGAGCTGCTGGTGGGCAACTGCGACGAGTTCATCTTCTACGAGGACCTCATCCGCGAGTCCAAGAAGACGACCGCGCTGCGCGGGCTGCCCGAGAAAAAGGCGGAGGCGTTCGCCCAACTCATCGAGGCGATCCAGGCTCTGCAGCGCGAAAACAAGGACACCCTGTGGGGCTCCATGGTCAAGCAGACCATGATCCGGAAGAACCCCGCGTTCAACGAGTCCTACTACGGCTACTCGACCTTCTCCAAGCTGCTGGAGGAGGCGGCCAAGCAGAAGATCGTGACCCTGGAGCGGGACGCCAAGAGCGGAACCTACATCATCACGTCGGTCGAGTCTGACCGCGCGGCCTAGCCCGGCCTAATCCCGGCGGTTGATGGACCTCACCCGACCGCTGTCGCTGATGAGCGCGGTGAGGATCCAGCTCACGATGCTCACGAGCAGCGCGCCCCAGAACGCGGGCCAGAAGCCGGCCACGTGGAAGCCGGAGACGAACACGGAGACGAGCCACAGGCAGAAGGCGTTGAGCACGAGCAGGAAGAGGCCCAGGGTCAGCAGCGTGATCGGAAACGTCAGCACGACCAGGACCGGCCGCACGATCGCGTTGACGAGCCCAAGCAGCAATCCCGCCACCAGCGCGGAGGCGAGCCCGTCGAGCCGGATGCCCGGCACCACGTGCGCGGCCACCAAGAGCCCCAGCGTGTACACCACGATCCGGAGAATGAATCCCATGGCCCGCGTCCGAGTCTACACCCTCCGCGTGGCGGCCGGCCTGCTCCTCCTTCTCGCCGCGGGGGCCGCGCCGGCGGGCGCGCAGGGCGCGCCGCGCTTCATCGCGGACCCCATGATGACCAAGGGCCCCGCGGCCGCCCCGGTCACGATCTTCGAGTGGAGCGACTACGAGTGCCCCTTCTGCCAGCGGGCGCAGGACGTGCTCCAGCGGTTGCAGGGCGAGTTCCCCGACACGGTCCGGTTCGTGTTCAAGGACTTTCCCCTGCGCTCCCACCCCAACGCGCTCCCCGCCGCGCTCGCGGCCCGCTGCGCGGGCGCCCAGGGCCGCTACTGGGAATATCACGACCTGCTCTTCGTGGGTCAGCCCGACCTCGCTCGCGATCATCTGGTCGGCTACGCGCGACGGCTCGGCCTCGACGCCTCCGCGTTCACCGAATGTCTCGACAGCGGGCGCTACCGGGACGCGGTCCTGGCCGAGCAGCGCGAGGGCCGCGAGGCGGGGGTGCGCGCGACCCCCACCTTCTTCATCAACCAGCGGAAGATCGAGGGCGCCCTGCCCCTCGAGGAGTTCCGCGACGCCGTCAGGCAGGCCCTGCGCGACGCCGGCCGCTGAGATCGGCCGGAAGGAGAGCGCCCGTGACCACTCCGCCGGTCAGCCACTTCGTGACGACCAGCACCGTCCCCTGGGTCGAGCGACGGCCCGGCGTCTTCTGGAAAACGCTGTGGGAAGAAGGCGCGCACAAGGCCATCCTGATGCGCTACGAACCGGGTGCTACCGTCCCCCGCCACCGCCATATCGGCGATGAGCAGATCTGGGTGCTCGAGGGCAGCGTGGCGGACGACACCGGCGTGTGCACCGCCGGCAACTACGCGCGGCGCCCACCCGGCTGCGTGCACACCGTGACGAGCCCCGCCGGCGCACTCGTCATCGCAATCACTTCCGGCCCCACCGAACCCCTCTAAGCAGTCGTCCTGCGCGTCGGCCGTTGCGCGGGCGAGCGGGGCGGAAGGGGGCGGCCGCGGGGGGTGGCGGGTGGTCCGGGTGACCCGTTCCTGCCAACGTAAGACAGGAGCCTCTCTCTTACAGATTGGGAACTGCTACCACCACAAGACGTGTGAGCGCGTCGTGGTCAGAGGACCACCCACCACCACGCGGGGCATCAGGCTTCCACCTGGCCCACGTCGAGCGCGTCGGTCAGGGTGCGGAGCATCAGCGCGAAGCCGGCGCGGACCCGCTCGTCACAACCCTCGGCGCTCTCCCCGTAGAACACCGCGATGATGTAGGCGGGCAGCGTCGGGTGGCCCGGGGCGCTGACCGTCTCGAGCACGCGGTCGGACTCCTCGCCGGCCAGGGTGTCGAGCCACGTCGTCACCGCGTGGTGCGCGTCCTGGATGCGCGACTCGGAGAGCGGCGGGAACGGATGGCCGAGACTCCGCTCGAGGATCTTGAAGAGGAGGAAGCAGAGGCCGAGCGCGGCGCGCTGCACCGAGGCATCCTGCTCGTGAGTGATCGAGTGGGCGAAGGCGGCCACGTGCGGTTGCCGCGTCAGGAAGTCGGTCGCTTCCTCGGCGATCCGTCCGGGCGGATACGACGTGGTCTCGCGCCAGACTTCGTCCACCAGCGTCTGATCGATGCCTCGCACGGTCGACGAAACTCCTTGCGGCCCCCCGGGGGTGTCCGGTAACGTGAGTGGCTGAATTCTAGCACGGAGGGCCGAGCAAGCGTGGAGAGTGGAGCATGATGACCTCGGAGCATTTCTGGTTGACGGTGGGATTCCTCGGTCAGGCGTTCTTCTCGGCCCGCTTCGTGGTCCAGTGGATCGCCTCCGAGCGCAAGAAAGAGAGCGTGATTCCCGTCTCGTTCTGGTTCTTCTCGATCGGCGGCGGCCTCACCCTGCTGATCTACGCCATCTACCGCCTGGACCCCGTCTTCATCCTCGGTCAGGGGGCCGGCCTGTTCGTGTACCTGCGCAACCTCTACCTGATCCGTCGCAAGCAGAGCGGCCTGGCCCAGGCCAGCGCGTAGCCCGGCTCCGGCCGGCAAAGGAGCTGTCATGGATTCCGCCCTTCGCTGGGGAGTGACCCAGTCTCATCCGATCCTGATGATCCCGGGCCCGACGGAGCTGCCGTTCGCCGTCGTGCAGGCCATGAACCAGCCCGCCACCATCCAGTACGACATGAACTTCGACGTCAAGGTGCTGGAGCCGGTGACCCTCGCGCTGCGGGACATCTTCCAGACGAGCCGCGGCGAGGTCATCGCGATGCCCGGCTCGGGCCGCACCTCGCTCGAGGCGTCCGCGATCTCGGTGCTCGAGCCCGGCGACCGGGCCCTCGTGGTGGTCGCGGGCGTGTTCGGCACCCTCATGCGCGAGATCATGACGCGCGCGGGCGCCGAGGTCACCGAGCACACGGTGGAGTGGGGTCGCCCGCTCGACCTGGCGCGGCTCGAGAAGGACGTCGAGCGCGTGAAGCCCAAGGTCGTCTCGATGGTCCACAACGAGACGTCCACCGGCACGACCTATCCCGCCGCCGAGGTGGGCCGCATCGTGAAGCGCCACGGGGCGCTCTTCATGCTCGACACCGTCTCCTCCCTCGCCGGCCTCGACGTGCGCACCGACGAGTGGGGCGTGGACTTCAACATGACCGGGTCGCAGAAGTGCCTCGCCGCGCCGCTCGGGATGGCGATCGTGTCGGTGAGCCCCGCCGCGTGGGAGGCGATGGAGCATCGCAAGCACAAGGCCAGCTCGTGGGCCTACGATCTCCTGCGCTGGAAGGAGAACTGGATTCCCACCTCCCGCGGTGGCCACATCCCCGACGGCACCCCCCGCCGGCAGCCGGTCTCGATCCCGACCCACCTCACCCAGGCCCTGGGAACCGCGGCTCGTCTCATCCTGGAAGAGGGCCTCGCCCACCGCTTCCGCCGTCACGCGGCCGCGGGCCGCGCGTTCCGGGCCGGCGTCGAGGCCATGCGCCTGCAGATGTTCCCGGACGCGTCGCTCATGTCCAACACGGTGTCGTGCTTCAGGACCCCGGACGGGATCGACCCGGCCGCGGTGGTCACCCACATGCGCGACCGCTACGGCATCCTGATCGGAACCGGGCTCGACAAGATCCGGACGAGCACGCTGCGGGTCGGGCACATGGGCATCACCTCGAGCCCGATGTACGTGCTGCCCACGCTCTCCGCGATCGAGATGACCCTGCGCGACCTCGGCTACCGGAGCGAGGCCGGCGCCGGGGTGTCCGCCGCCCAGGCCGTGTTCTCGGGGCCGTCCGCGTGATCGTCGCTCCGGACGACTTCCCCTCGGTCTTCGACGGCAGCGAGGCGCATCAGCGGGCGAAGCGCCTGGGCAACGTGCGCGTGTACACCGAGCGCGGCGCCGACCAGGAAGTGGAGCTGATCCGCCGCATCGGCGACGCCCAGGCCGCCCTCAACATCCGGGCCCACGCCCGCTTCAGCGACGGCGTGTTCCAGGCCTGCCCCCGCCTCAAGATCGTCTCGGTGTGGGGCACCGGCACCGACAACATCGACCTGAACGCGGCCGGCATGCGCGGCATCACCGTCTGCAACACCCCGGGCATCAACGCGTTCGCGGTCGCCGAGCACGCGCTCACCCTGATGCTGGCGGTGGGACGCCGGATCCTCACCCTCGACGCGGAGATGCGCCAGGGCCGCTGGCCGCGCGAGATGCTGACCCAGCTCCTGGGCAAGACCCTGGGGGTCTTCGGCATGGGGGCCATCGGCGGCCGCCTCGCCACCATCGCGCGGGGCATCGGCATGAACGTGCTGGGCTGGAGCGCGCTCGGCGAGGAGGCGCGCATCCGCAAGACCGGCGCCAAGCCCGCCTCCAAGGAGGAGATCCTCTCGACCGCGGACGTGGTGAGCCTGCACGTGCGGCTGACCCCGGAGACGCGCAACTTCCTCGGCCGCAAGGAGCTCGCCATGATGAAGCCCAGCGCCATCCTGGTGAACACGGGCCGGGGCGCGCTGGTGGACCGCGAGGCGCTGCTGGCCGCGCTGCAGGAGCGCCGCATCATGGGCGCCGGCCTCGACGTCTTCCACCAGGAGCCGCTGGCCGCCGACGACCCGATCCTGACGCTCCCCAACGTGGTGGTCTCGCCCCACAACGCGGGCCAGACGCCCGAGGTCATCCGCGACGGGCTGCTCGCCGCGGTGGCCAACATCGAGAGCTATCTCCAGGGAAAGCCGAGCAACCTGGTCGTCTCCCCCGGGCGGTAGGCTGCCTCGGCCAACGGCTCGCCACCGTTCGGTGGCGGAGCGAGCACGATCGGCGTAGCGTGGAGGCGTCGTCGACCTTAACGCGTTCACCGAACGCCCGGGAGGAATATGCTCATGGCCAAGGTTCTTCGGTGTGGTGATCTGATGCCGGGCTGCAGCGCGGTCCTGGAAGGCAAGGACGTGGCCGAGGTGATGGCCAAGGGGGTCGAGCACGCGAAGAAGGATCACGGGCTCGCCGCGATCCCGCCCGACATGGCGGCCAAGGTGCAGGCCGCCATCAAGGACAAGTAGCCCTTCGACTGCCCCCTCACCCTACCCTCTCCGTAGTGGGGAGAGGGTAGGGTGAGGGGCTAGTAGGGTGAGGGGCTATCTCAGGCGGTCAGGTCCACCAGCACCTTCATCACCGGGCCGCCGCGCAGCGCCTCTTCCATCCCTTCCTGCAGGCCCTCGAGCGGGATCTTGCGGCTCACCAGCGGCGAGAGCGGGACCGCGCCGGAGGCGGCCAGGCGGATCGCTTCTTCCCAGTCCTCCCGGTTGTAGAGACGGCTGCCGTGCATGGTGACCTCGCGCGCGAACATCGGGTAGAGGTTCACCGGCGTGGGCTCCGAATGAATCGCCACGATGCTCACCGTACCCCACACGCGCACGGCCTCGGTCATCACGCGCGCGGCGGCCGGGTGCCCGGTGACCTCGAAGGCCACGTCCACCCCCTGCCCCTCGGTCCACTCGTTGACGAAGCGCACCGGATCGGCGTCCATCCCGATCACCTCGAGGCCCAGCCCGCGCAGCAGCTCGATGCGGTACGGGTTGACCTCGCTCACGATCACGCGCGCGCCGCGGTGGCGTGACACCATCGCGATGAGGGCCCCGATGGGGCCGCCGCCCAGCACCAGCACCGAGTCGCCCGACTTGACCGCCGCGCGCCGCACGTCGTGCGTGGCCACCGCGAGCGGCTCGATCATGGCGGCCTGGTCGTCGCCGAGCGAGGCGGGCACGTGGAGCATCCGCTTGGCCTCGACCGTCCAGTAGTCCTGCATGCCGCCCGGCAGCTCCACCCCGTAGATCTTCAACTTGTAGCAGAGGTAGTACCCGCCCATCCGGCACGCGCGACACTCGCCGCAAGCGTGGATCGGCTCCACCACGACGCGATCGCCCGGCCCGAAGCCGCTGCCCGCGGGCGCCTCGACGACCTCCGCGAAGGTCTCGTGCCCGATGATGCCGCCCTTCGGGATGCGGTGGTCGAGGTGCCCCTGGAAGATGTGCAGATCGGTGCCGCAGATACCCGCGCGCAGCACGCGGAGCAGCGCCTGGTCCTGGGCGCGGGTGGGACGCGTGGCGGGCGCGGTGCGGAAGGTGCGGGAGCCTTCGTAGACGGACGCTCTCATGCGAGTCTCCTTGGTCGGGGTGCCGGGCGGGTGACGCCGGGACTATCTAGGGGCGGCGGCCGGCCGGAGTCAAGAGGGGCCGGGACCACTCGGCGCCCGGAGCCGCCACAGCGAGATCCCCTGCGCGAGCAGGGCGACCGCGATCGCCGCCGCGAACGCGCCCGCGATCCCGAGCGGGACCAGGCCCAGGGCCAGCACCAGGCAGAAGCCGGCGAACGAGAACAGGCCGAAGAGCAGGCCGCGCAGCACGCCGATCGCCGCGCCGGCCCCCTGGAGCCGGTGTCCGAACGCGGTCAGGATGGCCGCGAAGAGCGGATAGGTCGCGAGCAGCCCACTCCACCGGGCCCCCAGCCGCGGCGCGAGCGCGGTGAGCACGAGCACCACCGTGGTCGCGAGGACCATGCGCGCCGGCAAGTCCCAGCGCGGAGCGGCCACCGGGGCGGCCCCGGGGACGCCCCGCGGCATCAGCCGGAGGGAGAGCACGAGCGCGACGATCACCAGCGCGAACAGGGTGACGGCTCCGAGCGCCAAGCCCTGCACGAGCGCCGCGACCGCCGCGTAGGCCGCGGTCCCGGTCAGGAGAGCCGACGGCCACGAGCGCCGGAGCGCGCTCCATCCGTACGCGAGGCTGAACGCCACTTCCGCCACCGCGCCGGCCAGCGAGCCCACCACCGCGGCCGCCGCGAAGGACTCGCCGTGGTCGAGCGCGATGAAGAACGCGACCGGACCGGTGGTCAGCGGCAGGCCCACCAGCCAGCCGCCGACCGACTGGCCCCAGCGCCGCCCCGCGAGCGTGGCCGCCCCGATGAGCGCGGGCGTCACCACGAGCTTGAGCGTCAGGTTGTCCATCGCGGGAGCGGCCGGCGTCGGCGGGACGCCGAGCTCAGGAGCGGAGCGCTTCGCGCAGGATCTGGGCGGGGTGCTTGGCCCGGCGGCCCGCCAGGTGCTCGATCTGCTGGCGGCAGGAGACGCCGGGCGCCACGATCTCGGTCTCGGCCGCCGCCGACTTCACCGCGGGGGCGAGGCGCCGGTTGCCCAGGGTCACCGAGACGTCGTAGTGCTCGCGCTCGAAGCCGAAGGAGCCGGCCATGCCGCAGCAGCCCGAGTCCACCTCCGCGACCTCGTAGCCGGCCCACCGCAGCACGGCTACCGTGGGCGCGGTGCCCACCATGGCCTTCTGGTGGCAATGGCCGTGGAGCAGCGCCTGCTTGCGCACGTGGCCGTTGGGGGCGAAGGGCAGGGTGAGGCCCCGCGCCCGCTCCCGAAGCAGGAATTCCTCCAGCAGAAAGGCGGAGGCCGCAACCCGCCGCGCCTCGTCGGTGCGCACCAGCTCGACGGTCTCGTCCCGCAGCGTGAGCAGGCACGAGGGCTCGAGCCCCACGATCGCGGCGCCCCGGTCCACCCAGGGCAGCAGCCGCGCCACGTTCCACTCCGCGTGCGCCTTGGCCTCGTCCAGCATTCCCTTCGAGATGAGCGGCCGGCCGCAACACTTCTTGTCCACGAGCTGGACGCGGTAGCCGGCCGCCTCCAGCAGCTCCACCGCGGCGCGCCCGATCTCCGGCGCGTTGTAAGTGATGAAGGTGTCGTGGAAGAGCACCACGTCGCCGCGCGGCGCCTCCGCGGGGGCGCGCCGCCGATCGAACCAGTCGGTGAAGGTCTCGCGCGCGAAGTCGGGCAGCGGCCGCCGCCGGTCGATGCCCGCGACCCATTCCATCAGGAGGCGGTTCGGCCACGAGCGCGCGATCCAGTTGGAGATCGGGGCCAGCCGCGAGCCGAGCCAGGACAGGCGCGCGATGTGCCCGAACAGGCGGTTGCGCAAGGGCAGGCCGTTGACCGCGTGGTAGTGGTGCAAGAACTCGTACTTCATCTTGGCCATGTCCACGTTGGACGGGCACTCCGCCTTGCAGCCCTTGCACTCGAGGCAGAGGTCCATCACCTCGTAGAGCCGCCGGCCCGCAAAGTCGGTCGCCGGCACCTGACCCGACAGCACCGCGCGCAGCGCGTTGGCGCGCCCCCGGGTGGTGTGCTCCTCGTCCCGGGTGGCCATGTAGGACGGGCACATGGTGCCCTCGAGCTTCTTGCGGCAGACCCCGACGCCGTTGCACATCTCGACCGCGGCCGCGAAGCCGCCCTGGGCCGAGAAATCGAGCAGGGTCTTGGTCTCCCACGTCTTGTACTTGGCCCCGTAGCGGAGATGCTCGGTGACGCCCGGACTGCCCACGATGTTGCCCGGGTTCATGAGCCCGCGCGGATCGAAGGCGGCCTTGGTCTCCTTGAAAGCCTGGAACATGGTCGGCCCGAACACGCGCTCGAGGAACGGGCTGCGGGCCCGCCCGTCGCCGTGCTCGCTCGAGATCGCCCCGCCGAAGGAGAGCACCAGGTCGAAGATCTCCTCGGCCATGACCCGGACCTGCTCGAGGCCGCGCTCGGTCTTGAGATTGATCAGCGGGCGGATGTGCAGGCACCCCACCGAGCAGTGGCCGTAGTAGGCGGCGTCCGCCCCGTGCTTGGCCATGATCTCGGTGAAACGCGGCACGAACTCGGGCAGGTGCTTCGGGTCCACCGCGGTGTCCTCGATGAACGCGATCGGCTTGGACTCGCCGCGCGTGCCGAGGAGCAGGCCGAGACCCGCCTTGCGCAGCTTCCAGATGGATTGCTGCTCGGCCGAGTCGGTCGCGATGTGAGAGGCGTAGCCGAAGCGCCCGCGCGTCCGCCGCGCCTCCAGGTCCGCGACCTTGGCCTTCACCTCCTGCTCGGTCTCCCCCGCGTACTCCACCATCAGGATCGCGGCGGGGTCGCCCTGCACGAAGCCCATGCGGGCGGCCTGCTCGATGTTCATGCGGGCGAGGTCGAGGATCATCTTGTCGGTGAGCTCGACCGCGTACGGCCCCGTCTCGAGGATGGCCTGGGAGGACTCGAGCGCCTCCTGCATGTCGTGGTAGTGGATCACGTCCACCGCGGTGGCCTTCGGCTTCTTGACCAGGCGCATCTTCGCCTCGACCACCGTGAGGAAGGTGCCCTCCGAGCCCACGATGAGCCGCGCCATGTTGAGCGGCCGGTCCTTCACCAGCTCGTCCAGGTTGTAGCCGCAAACGCGGCGCCAGTGCCGCGGGTACTTCGTGCGGATCTCCGCGTCGTACCGCGTCCGGATCCGGTCGATCTCCCGGTAGATCTGCCCCTCCAGCCCGGGCAGGCGCGTCTTGGCCGCGAACTGCGCGGGCGTCACCTCCCCGAATACCGCGCGGCTGCCGTCGGCGAGGATCGTGGTCATCTCGATGACGTGCTCGACGGTGAGTCCGTAGGCGATGGAGTGGGAGCCCCCCGAGTTGTTGCCGAGCATGCCGCCGATGGTGGCGCGGTTCGAGGTGGAGGTGTCGGGCCCGAAGAGCAGACCCATGGACCGCACGTGGTGATTCAGCTCATCCTGCACGAGCCCGGGCTGCACCCGCGCCCACAGCTCCTCGCGGTTGACCTCGAGCACGTCCCCCATGTGGCGCGAGAAGTCGAGCACCACCGCGTGATTGACGGTCTGCCCGGTCAGCGAGGTGCCGCCGCCGCGGGGCAGGAGCGGCGCGCCGAGCTTGTTCGCGACCTCGATCGCGGCCTGCACGTCGTCGGCGTGACGCGGGATCACGACGCCCATCGGCTCCATCTGGTACATCGAGGCGTCCGTCGAGTAGAGCAGGCGGGAGTAGTGGTCGAAGCGAACGTCGCCTTCGACGCGGCGACGCAGCTCGTGCTCGAGGTCGCTCATGGCCGGGATTATGACACGCGGTCGAGCGGACCCGCAATTGAGCGCGGCGCGCGGCGCGGGAGGGGCGCGCTCAGCGCCGCGCACCGAGCAGACGGATCAGGAGCCGGTGGACCGCGGCGGTCTCGAGGGGCTTGAGCAGGATCCCGTCGGCGCCCGCCTCCGTCGCGCGCGGCTCCGCGTCGAGCGAGCGCGCGGTCATGATCACGACCCGGGTGTCGCGGATGAGCGGATCGCGCTTGATCTGGCGGCAGACCTCGAACCCGTCCATACCCGGCATGCCGAGGTCGAGCAGCAGGACGTCGGGACGGAAGGTGCCGACCTTGAGGAGACCTTCGAAGCCGTTCGCCGCGGTTTCCATCCGGGCTCGGGGGTCGTATGCGCGCAGCGACGCGACCAGCGCCTCGGCCACCTCGCTCTGATCGTCGACCACGAGCACCCGCGGCGGCTCGCCGGCGCCCGCCCCGAAACCGTGGGTCTTCTGGAAGCGCTCGAACTCATCCGCGAGGATCCGGAAGTGCCCGCCGGGAGTCCGGAACGCGGCGAGCTTCCCCTGCTGGATCCACTTCTTGATGGCGGCCGGGGAAACCTCAAGCATTTCACCTACTTTACCGGTCGTCAGATATCTCCTGAGCATTCGCTTCGACGCCACGTCGCGCGATCCGGCGGTTGACCGCATGCGGAAACTCTAGCAGCCGAGCGGTGAATCGCCCGCCGAGATTCGACGGCCTCCCCGGCGCCGCGGAACGACCCGGCCATCCGGAAAAAGTTACGGGCGGCGCCGGCGAGAAAGGTGGACCGCTCACGCAAAAACGGTAGGTTACAATCAACTGGCCCTGGCACCGCCCTGCAGCGCAGGCCCATGCCGGAGGAGAGAGAGCACGGTGCCCGAGCCCAGCGAGGAAACCACGCAACAGACCATTCTCGTCGTGGACGATGAGCCCGAGGTCCGCGCCCTCGTGCGCGAGGTGCTGACCATGAATGGCTACGCGGTGATCGACACCGGCGATCCGTTCGAGGCGCGCCGCATCGCGGAGGCGCAGCCCATTCACCTGCTGCTCACCGACGTGGTGATGCCGATCATGAGCGGCCTCGAGCTGGCCAAGCGCATCGAGGGGTGCAGCCCGTCCACGAAGGTCGTGCTCATGTCGGGCTACGCCACCGCCGCGGTCAAGGGCTCCGGACGGCCGCTGATCTCCAAGCCGTTCCGGGCCGCCGACCTGGTGAACACGATCCGGCAGATGCTCGACTCGAAGTCGGCGTTCCGCCGGCCCACCCCGCCGCCCGCGCCCACGCCGGGCTTCGGACCGATCTGATGCGGCTGGCCCTCATCCTGGGCGCGCTCCTGCTCGCGGCCGGGCCCGCCGCGGCCGCGCCGGCGGCCCCCGCGTTCACCGTCACCCTGCTCGACGGGTCCGGCCATTTCGACTCGCGGGCGCAGCTCGGCAAGCAGGTGCTGGTCGTGCGCTTCCAGGCCTCGTGGTGCAAGGTGTGCAACCAGGAGGCCGCGATGTTCGAGCGGGTCTACAAGAAATACCGGGCGAGCGGGGTCGAGCTGGTGAGCGTGCAGGTACAGGACACGGAAGCCGACGCGCGCCACTTCCTCGAGGTCAACAAGGCGACCTACCCGGCCGGGCTCGATCCGCGCCTGAAGATCGCCAACCGCTTCGGCTTCCGGGGCACACCCTACACGGTGGTCATCAACAAGCGCGGCGAGATGGTGGCGCGCGTCCACGGCCGGACCGACGAGGCGCGCCTCGCGAAGATTCTCGATCCCCTCGTCAAGCGGGCGCCCGACGTCAAGGTCCCCGCGCCGAAGGTGCCCGCCCGCACCAAGTAGGTCCGGGCGGCTAGAAGGACCGGCGCCCCGCGTCCAGACCCCGCACGATCATCACGAGCACGACCGTGTGGATCGCCACGCCCGCCCAGTCGTGGGCGGCGAGGACGATCAGGCCGTCGAGCGCGTAGACCCCGGCGCCGATCGCGAAGGCCCCGAGCCGCCCGCGCTGGGCGAGAACGCCCAGAACGGTGAACGCGGCCACGAACGGCACCGCCACCCAGGCGCCGGGGACCGAGCCGGCCAGCCACCGGGTCAGCCCGAGCCCGATGATCACGCCCGGGTCGTGCGAGGCGAGCGAGAGCGCGGCGTCGAGCGCCACGAGCGCGGCCGCCAGGTAGAAGGCGACCGCGCCGAGCCGGAGCGCGCGCGCGCGTGAATCACGGGGGACGGCCCGGCTCCGCCCGCCCACGCGCGGGACGCTCCGCGGCGGAGACGCGGTCAGGGGCGCCGCGGGAACTGGGCCGAATCCGCTCCGGCGCGGCCGGAACGGCGGCCGCGGAGGCGGACGGCGGAAAGGACTGCCGGTCGGGTCCATGTCGCTCCTCCGTCACCATCGGTGTCAGACGTGTCCGAATCCGCACCGAAGCGGCCCCTGGACGAGGCCAGGGAGCTAGAGGAGCAAGCGGTGTGCCAGCGTCAGGCGTTCCGCATCAGCGGCGAAACGTGTATCGCCCTCATGACGTCGTCATCTTCCGTCGCCGGGTTTCGTAGTGCACGAGCGCGGCGCCGCCCCGCACCGTCGCGTCCTTGTCGAGGGCCAGGATCTCCAGGTGGGTGGCCCGGAGGGCCTCCGCGAAGGCGTAGCGCGCGAGCGCCGCGCGCACCCGCGCTTCGAGGGGCCGGAGCGACTTGGCCACGCTGCCCGCCAGCAGCACGCGCTCCGGGTTGAGCCCGTTCACGATGATGCTCAGCCCCGCCCCGAGGGCGGCGCACGCCGCCTCCACGATGGCGTCCGCCGCCGCGTCGCCCTCGGCCGCGAGACGGAAGACCTCGGCCGCGCTCACCGGGCGGCCGAGCCGCTCGCCGGCGCGCAGCGCGATGTCGGTGCCCGACACGTAGGCCTTGAGGCACCCGCGCCCGCCGCAGACGCAGGGCGGCCCGTCGAAGTCGATCGGCACGTGGCCGAGCTCGCCGCCGAATCCGGCGTGCCCGCGATGCAGGCGCCCATCGACGATGATGCCGCCCCCGACTCCGGTGCCGAGCGCCAGCATGACGAGCGACCGCGCCCCGCGCCCGGCGCCCCAGGTCCACTCGGCCAGCGCGAGCGCGTTCACGTCGTTGTCCACGAAGACGGGCACGCCCACGCGCTCGCGCAGCATGGCGCCGAGGGAAGCCCGGGCCAGCTCGGGCGCGTAGTGGATGTCCACGCCCACCGCGCCGCGCTCGGCATCGATGATGCCGGGCACGCCGAGGCCGACCCCGGTGACGGTGACACCGCGGGCCCGCGCGCGCTCGCCGAGGCGATCGAGCAGCTCGCCGATCGTCTCGAGCGCGGTGCCCGGTCCGCGCGCGTGGGTCGGTACCTGGTGATGCTCGAGGACGCGCCCGTCGGGGTCGACGAGGCCCGCGGCCACCGTCGTCCCGCCCACGTCCACCCCGATCACGACCTCGGGGGCCACGCGCCCTACAGGTTTCCGAAGTGAATGAGCCGGATCCCCTCGCGCTCGACGAGGGCGCGCGCCTCCGGATCGGTGAGGCCGGCCAGCTCGACGTCGCGCTGGCGCCCGTAGCGGCTGTAGGCGAGGTCGTCGTCGAAGTAGCCGGGATGGGTCATGAACTCGGTCACGCCGCCCGGCAGCTCGCGCAGGTGCGCGAGCACGCGCTCGGACGACCAGTACGCGTCCGGGCCCGACTCCCCCATGAAGTGATCCGGCGTCTTGAGCGCGAGCTTCCGCGCGGCGGCCCGCACCTCCGCGTCCTGCGTCCGCACCGGCACCCGGATGGCGCGCGCGAAGTCCAGCACCAGCTCCAGGATCGGCTCCTGCCGGCCGACGTGGTGGTGCGAGTCCAGATGCGTGGGGAACCGCCCCATGATCTTCCGGAACTCGTCGATCTGCATCCCGAGCTCGATGCGCGCCTCGTCCGGCCGGGCGCGCTTCGCGGCCTCGCGCGCGTCGCGGGTGAACTTCCCCTCGCCGTCCAGGAGCGAGGCCACCCGCTTCGCGGGCGCCACCGGGGGCCCCAGCGTCAGGTTCATGTGCAGCCCCACCCCCATCCCCGAGGCCTTGAGCTGCTCGATGAGCGCGGGGTCCACCGGCCGGTTCACGAGCAGGGTCGTGCTCGTCACGATCCCGCGCCGGTGCGAGTCGAGGATGCCGCGGCTCACCCCCGCGGTGAGGCCGTAGTCGTCGGCGTTGACGATGAGACTGCGGGCGGTCTTCATCGCGATGGCTCCTCCGTCCGGATGCCCTGGATCACGTAGCGCTCGACGGTGGCGGGCCACCCGCTCCGGGGCAGGGTGGCCTCGGAGTCGAGCGCGCGGATGTGCTCGAGCCGCTCGTAGCCGATGCGGGGAAACGCCTGCGTCTCCTGGCCCAGGATCGCCGGCTCGAACCCCGCGTCGTGCAGCTTGGCGAGCGCGGCCTTGACCCCGAGGAAGCCGAACAGGGTGAACACGAGCCGGCCGCCCGGCGCCAGGTGCGCGGGGGCGCCCGCGATCACCCGGTCGAGCAGGGCCCAGCCGTCCCGCCCGCCGTTGTCGGCCGCCGCGGCCGCGTCGGCGCGCTCGCGGTCGGCCGGCGTCGGCATCTGGGGCGGGCTCGTGCAGATGAGGTCGAAGACCCGCCCGCACACCGGCGCGAAGCCGTCGCCCAGGAGCACCTCCACGCGATCCGCCACTCCGTTGACCACCGCGTTCGCGCGCGCGCAGCGCACCGCCGCGTCCACCACGTCGGTGGCGACCACCCGCGCTCCCGCGCGCGCGGCCAGCACCGCGGCCAGCCCGATGCCGGTGCCGATCTCGAGCACCCGATCGCCCACGCGCACCGGCAGGTGGCGGCAGAAGAGCAGCGAGCCCGCCTTGGGCGGCTGCACCCCGTCGGCGATCGTGAACGTCCCGCCGCCGTGGACGAAGAGCAACACGCCCGCGTCGGTCACTTCCCCATCACCCGCCGGAAGTAGAGCCGGAGGGCTTCCTTGAGCTGCGCGCGGGCGCCCGCGCCGGTCTGGGCGTCTTCCAGCTGCTCGATGTCGATCGACAGCGGCACCCCTTCCTTCTTCACCCCGTCGAGCTCGGCGGTGAGCCCGCACCGCTCGTCCGACTCGGTGAACACCACGCGCGCGCGGGAGAAGGTCCGATCCTCCTGGGCGAGCTGCTCGATGGTCTCGGTGAGCAGCCGCTTGATCGCCTCCTGCTCGGGCGCGGGCACGGTGGAGAACGCGGCGGTGAGGCTGACCTCGGCCATGGCGCTAGATCCCCGCCGCCGCGGCCGCGTTGAGATGATCGAGGCCCGCCTCGAGGCCGCGCCGGCCGATCCGGATCGCGACCGGCCGCGCGAAGTAGATGGTGCCGTAGGCCTGGTGCTTCGGGACCACCGCGTGGCCCATCTTCCGGAGCGCGGCGAGGGACCGCTCGCCCACCCGATCGTCCACCCAGAGCTCCCCGCCCTCGGTGTGCACGCGCGGAGCCTCGATGGCGGCCTGCGGACCGTCGCCCTGGTCCGCGAGGTTGGCGATCACCTGCGGGATGGCCGAGACGATCTTGCGCCCGCCCGGCGCGCCCACCGTGAAGTAGGGCTCGCCCTGCCGGAAGCCGAGCGCGGGCACCATGTTCACCACCGGCCGCTTGCCCGCCGCGACCGAGTTGGCGCGCCCCGGCTCCGGGTCGAACCAGAGCATGCCGTTCTGGAGCAGGATCCCGGTGCCCGGCACCACGATGCGCGAGCCCATGAACGAGACCGCGGTATTGGTCAGCGAGACCATGTTGCGCTGGCGGTCCACCGCGCAGACGTGGGTGGTGCAGTCGCTGCCGTCGGTGGGGAGCCGTCGCCGGCCCTTCGCCGCCGCGGTCGCGCCGCGCCCGAGACCGCCCACCGCCGCGTCGTGGGCCCACGCGTCCGGCAGCTTGGCGTCGCTGCGCGGGCCGGCGGCCCGGAGGCCCGCGGCCATCTCCCGGGCGTGCTCGCTCGAGGCGAGCCCCCGCCAGGGCACGCGCACCGCGAGCGGATCGCCCAGGTGGCGCAGCCGATCGAGGAACGCGTAGCGCACCGCCTCCGCGCGCAGGTGCAGCCCGCCCGCCGTCTCGTAGCCGACCTTCGCGGCGGGGAACCGGGCGAGGATGTTCAGCATCTCGACCGCGGTCGGCCCGCCGGTGGCGCCGGGAGAGAACGCGAGATCGAGCCGGCGGTACTTCGTCATCAGGGGCTCGAGCACGCGCGGGGCGTAGCCCGCGAGATCGGTCGCGCGCAGGAAGCCGCCGGTTCTCCGCATCTCCTCGTCGATGGCCTGGGCGATCGCGCCGCGATAGAACGCGTCCGGCCCGTCCTTGGCGATGAGGCGCAGGCTGCGTGCGAGGTCGGGCTGGCGCAGCACGTCGGCGGGGGCGAGCGAGGCCGGGCGGTGCACGTAGTGGCCCTCGCGCAGGTAGGTGCGCGCGGTCTCCGGGAAGACCGCGAGTTCGTCGCAGTGGGGCGCGAGGGAGAGGGTGACGTACCAGTCCACCTCGAAGCCCTTCTCGGCCAGCGCGATCGCGGGAGCCATGACGTCGGCCAGGTCCATCGTGCCGAAGCGCTCGAGCGCGAGGGTGAGCCCGGCCACCGAGCCCGGGATCGCCACCGACTTCGGGCCGAAGTTGTTGGCGTCACCCACCACGCGCCGCCACGGGAAGAGCGCCTGGGCCACCCCCTCCCCCAGCTCGTAGCAGCTCTCGTGGCAGGCCGCGGGGGCCTGCACGTTGAAGTCGAGCGCGACCGTCTCGCCGCGCTTGGCCAGGTGCACGAGCATGGTGCCGCCGCCCGCCACCGAGGACATGAAGGGCTCCACCACCGTCATCGCGAACGCGGTCGCGACCGCCGCGTCCACCGCGTTGCCGCCGCGGGCCAGGATGCCCGCGCCGACCTCGGCCCCGAGCGGGTGCTCGGCGGCCACGAGGGCGCGCGCGCTCGGGGTGTGCTTGGTCACGGAGAGCGTGGAGCGGATCATGGGGTCTCCTTCGCGAACTCGAACGGGTGGAGCCGGCAGGTCCACACCCCGGCGTCGTTGTGGATGAGGAAGCAGACGCGCACCCGCGGCCCCCGGTGCGCGGTCCAGAGGAAGACCCCCGCGTCCTCGGCCTCGCCGCACTCGTCGCAGACCCACGCGGTGCCGAACCGCTCCGGCTCCCGCTGCGCGGCCGCGTGGGCCTCCGCGGTCACGTAGAGCGGGGCGGCGGCGGGCATGAACGCGTTGATGTCGTCGAGGTACGGCAGCGCGGGCGGCCCCGGCCGGTCGCGCCAGTCGTCGAGCACCGTGAGGACCGGCAGCTCCTCATCCGTGGCGACGTACTGCTGGTCGTCCACCAGGGCGCCGCGGGTGACCCGGCAGCGCGAGAGAAAGACCCGCAGCTCGGGGAGCGCGACCTGCCCGCGGTAGAGCCGCGTCGCGAAGTCGCCGTCCTCTTCCGCGGCGAGGATGAAGTAGGGCGAGGCGGGGGGCTGCTCCAGGATGGGCCCCGACACCACGTAGAGGCGGCCGCCGCCGGGCCGGGACGCCGCCGCGCCGTGCCAGATGAAGGTGGCGCTCGCTCCCGGCTCGATCCACGTGAGGGCGGCACTCGGCATGGGCGTCGTCGAAAAGACGCCCAAGTGTAGCACGCAGCTAGTCGTTGACGTCGAGGGGCGAGACGCGGCGGAGCAGGTCCACCACGCCCTTGTCGTCGAAGAAGACGACCCAGCCGAGCGGGTACACCCAGGCTTCCTTCGCGGTGGTCCGGACGGCCTGCCAGTGCTGCTCGCCGAGCGAGGCCATCAGGGCGGAGTCGATGGTCCGCTCGCGGGGCTCGCCCAGCAGGACCTTCACCTCGCCGGGGGTGCTGCCGGTGGTCACCTGGCGCCAGAAGCGGAACTCGCTGTAGCGCGAGGTGTTCTCGAGCTCCGGGTGCTCGCGGAGATACTTGAAGACTTTCTCGTCCATCTGGTCTTGCCAGACGCGCTTCTCGTCGAAGTTGGGCGCCCGGCCGTTGACCGCGAACGACTGGGTGATGAAGAACTCCTCGGCGCTCGGCCCCTTGGTGGTCCGCTCGAGCACGGGCTCGGTGGCCGCGCAGGCGGTGGTCAGGAGCGCGGCGGCGGCCAGCCGGAAGGAGGTACGAGTCAGTCGGCTCATGCCAGTCCCCATTATATATACCCGGGACCGTCAACCCCTCAAATCAGGGCGGACTCCAGCACGATCCCCCGATCGATGACCCGGGACGCCCGGCTCAGCAGGCCGGCCAGGGCCGGCTGGACCTCGGGCGACTCCGCGAGCTGGCGCAGCACGTCGATGAGCCGCCGCAGGGCGCGGATCAGGTCCCCCTCGTGCCCCCCGAAGGACTCTTCCACGATGCCGGACCAGTCGTCCTCGCCGGAGGCCCACCGGAAGACCGACGGCATGAAACCGGTGGAGATGGAGACCGGCATCGGCAGTCCGTGGCGCCGCTGGACCTCGAGGACGGTGTTGGCGACGGACTCCATCTCCTGCAGCTTGCGCTTGATCTTGGGCCGCTTCTTGAGGAAGAGCCGCGCCACCGCCGCGTCCCCGGAGCGCGACTCCTCGATGAGCCCCGAGCAGAGCGCGGCCGCCTCCGCGAGCGTGGTGTCGGCGAGGATGCCGCGGTCCACCACCTCGGCCACCAGCAGCTCATTGTCGTGCCGGAGCCCCGCGATGAGCTGGCCCTTGGCCAGGAGCTTGGCGTCCTGCACCGCCGCGAAGCGCTCGAGCACCTCGACCACGCGCAGGAACTCCTGCCAGTACGCGTTGCGGAAAGCGTCGAGCATCTCCCGTTTCTGGGCGAGCTGGCGCTCCACCCCGTCGAGGCCCTTCCAGGCCTGCTCGCACCGGCTCTGCGAGCCCCATGGGCAGCGGTGGCACTCGATCGCGGCGAGGGCGCCCTCCGGGCCGTGGCTCTTCTCGCGCTCGATCATGTCGGGCACCGACAGGCGCGCCATCTGCTCGGTGAGCCCGCGGGTGCGGTGCTCCCAGTCGCGCGGCACGTGCAGGGGCGGCGTCTGCCAGAACACGCGCTTCACGTTGCCTTCCTTCATCTGCACGGTGCCGCCGTGGGCCAGCAGCACCTGGATGAGGTCGCGATGGCGCCGCCGGTCCACCCCCACGATGAGCCCGAGGCTGGCCCCGCTCTTCCGCCGCACCAGGGCGAGGCGCCCGGGCTCCGCGTCCGCGGCGGCGCGGCCCCGCCGCCCGCCCCGGCCGCGCGCCATCCGCGCCACCTCGACCTCGGAGCGGACCTCGCGGTAGCGGCCGATACGCGCGAAGTCGCCGCAGGGGGCGTCGAAGCCGCGGCCGTCGGCCATCGCCATCTCGAGACTCGCCACGTCGGTCTCGAGCGACTTGATGCGCTTCATGTTCTGGTACTGGCCGAAGGAAGACTCCACGATGCGCCGGATCGTCGCGAGGTCGTTGCCGGTCGAGAGCAGCAGCGCCACCGAGCCGTAGCCCAGCTTGAACTGGCTCGCGATGGGCTCGGGCGGCCCGTTCACCACCCGCTTCATGTCGTCGAGGCCGTCGCGCACGTCGAGGGCCATCACGCACTTGCCCTCCGGGTCGATGCCGCGCCGGCCCGCCCGCCCCGCCATCTGGGTCAGCTCGTTGTGGGTGAGGCTGCGGAAGCCCCGGTCGGTGCGCTTGGTCAGCGACTGCAGCATCACGCTCTTGGCCGGCATGTGGATGCCGAGCGACATCGTCTCGGTGGCGAAGACCACCTTGCAGAGACCGCGCTCGAAGAGCAGCTCGATGAAGCGCTTCACGGTGGGCAGGATGCCCGCGTGGTGGAGGCCCACCCCCATGCCGAGCGCCTGGAAGATGGTCTGGTTGAGCGGCGACTCCGCGATCGTCGGATTCTCGGTGACCTGCTCGCGGATCGCCTCGTCCACCTGGCGCTGCTGCTCGCGGGTGAGCAGCGGCTTGCCCTCCGCGAGGACCGTCTCCATGGCCCGCTCGCAGCCCGCGCGGCTGAAGATGAAGTAGATGGCGGGCAGCCAGCCGCGGCTCTCGAGCTCGTCGAGCATCACGGTGGGATCCACCACCCGGCGGGTGTACCAGCGCCCGCGGTCGTTGTAGCCGCCGTCGCGCTCCTCCCCGAGCAGGCGCACCTTGCCGTGGCGGACCGCGTCGTAGGTGTGGATCTCGCCGGAGAGGTCCGCCACGAGGTACTGCAGCGGCACCGGCCGGTGCGGATGGGTGATCGCCACGATGGGCCGGTGCACCAGGCTGATCCAGTCCGCGATCTCGTCCACGTTGCGCACGGTGGCGGACAGGGCGACGAGGGCCACGTCCTTCGGGCAGTTGACGATGATCTCCTCCCACACCGTCCCCCGCCCCTCGTCGCCCATGTAGTGGCACTCGTCGAGCACCACCGTGTCG
>WNFK01222931.1_pt1 | contig 20891 bp, 22 predicted proteins | sample 5400281 | NCBI WGS metagenome assembly WNFK01 (sample SAMN13153350, study PRJNA577476) | soil metagenome | isolation source: 20 cm soil on Douglas fir-dominated hillslope | place: USA:California | collected 2013-09-17
GGGCTAGCTCGACTTCGGGTCGATGTGGTCCATCAGCATGTGGACCTCGAGCACCGAGTCGAGATACTGGAAGCTGAACGGCTTGGTCACGTAGTCGGACGCGCCGAGGGCCAGGGCGCCGCGCGCGGAATCGATGTCTTCCACCGCGGTGACCATGATCACGCAGGTCTCGGGGGCGGTGGTCTTGATGCGCCGCAGGGCCTCGACGCCGCCCATCCCCGCCATCATCACGTCCATCAGCACGATGTGCGGATGGAAGTCGGGCACGCGGAGGAGCGCTTCCTCGCCGTCCTGCGCTTCCATCACGTCGAAGCCGCGGTCCTCGAGGTACTCGGCCAGGACCTTGCGGAACTCGAGCTCGTCGTCCACCACGAGCACCCGCGCGCGCACCGGCCGCTTGATCTGCGCGGTCTCGCCGCTCGACGCCGCGGCCACCAGGGCCGCCGGGGCCGCCACACCAGACCGGGCCAGGGTGTCCGAGAGCTGCGTCAGGTTGAGCGGCTTGGTGAAGGCACCGGCCACGCTCAGGCCGGCCTCGGTGACCAGCTCGAGCGCATTGCCCATGCCGCTGACCAGGATCACGACCACTTGATCCGGCCCAGCGCGCCGATCCCGCCGAGGCGGGGCATGAAGAGATCGAGGATGACCGCCTTGGGCTGCCACCGCTTCACCTGGAGGAAGGCTTCGACCCCGTTGGTGGCGGTCAGGACGACGAATCCCTGCTCGGTGAAGTATTCCTTGAGCAGCTCGAGGACGTCCACGTCGTCGTCCACACAGAGGATGCTCGGGAGGCTATCGTCCATGTCACACCGTCGGAGCAAGAACAGTGCCGGGCCGTACACATGACCGGCACCGGGAGAGGTCCAGACAACCTAATGAAATAACTGCGCTTTGCTTGTAATCGGCTGCTGGAATTGGGAGGGAGTTCACAGATCCTGACACGGGGCTGACACTCGCGGTCACAACAGCTAGAAGTTGACCGTGATCACCATCCGGGGGCCGCTGGTCTCGGCCACCGCGAGCGGGGAGGTCTCGGACAGAGGCTGGGGGGCAGCCAAGGAGGGTGCGGGTAATCTGCGGGCCGATCGCCCCTGGGGGCATGGGCGAAAATGGGGTCGTGGAAGGCACTGATCGTGTGAAACAAGCTAGGCCGATGTGGACACTCGTGCCCGGACGAGCCCCGGACGACAGGCCCGGCGGAAGCTCGGAGGGTTCGGAGGCGGGGTCCTACAAACCGTGGAGGGAAGGGCTAGCGGCCGGGAGCCAGGCGGGCCATCACCTCGAGCGACTGCTCGAGCGAGGGGCCGCCGGGCGTGAAGTTGCCCTCGAGGAAGAGCTCGGTGAGGCCGGCCTCCGCGTAGCGCCCGATGTCCTCGCGGATTTCATCCAGCGTGCCCCAGAGCGGGCGGCGATCCTTGCCCTGCGCGGTGTCGTGGACACGGTAGGTGCCGCGGCACACGATGTGGAGCGCGGCCGGGTCCTTGCCGAGGGCGGCCGCCGCGTCCTTCACTTCCCGGACGAGAGGCGCCACGCTCGCCATCGGCACATTGCCCCCGTTGAAGCCGTCCCCCAGCTCGACCGCGCGCTTGACCACCGTGGAGCCGTAGCCGCCGATGGTGATGGGCGGGCGTGGCTTCTGGACCGGCTTCGGCTCCACGCGGGAGCGCGGCACGTTGTAGAACTCGCCGTGGAACTCGGTGACGTCCTGGGTCCAGATCGCGTCGAGACAGCGCAGGAACTCGTCGGCGCGCCGGCCGCGCTGCTTGAAGGGCACCCCGACCGCCTCGTACTCGTCCTGCGACCAGCCCAGGCCGAGGCCCACGTCGAGGCGGCCGCCCGAGAGCACGTCCAGCGTGGCGAGCTGCTTGGCGAGGACCACCGGCTGGTAGAACGGCATGATCAGCACGCTGGTGCCGAGGCGGATGCGCTGGGTGGCCGCGGCCACATAGGCGAGCGTCACGATCGGATCGAAGACGCGCTCGAAGGGCTTCGGCCACACCTTGCCCGGCGCCGGCGGGTACTCGTTCTTCGGCTCGAGCGCGTAGAGCAGGCGCTGGAAGACCCAGAGCGAGTGGTAGCCGAGCGCTTCCGCCTCGCGCGCCACGCGGATCTGGTTCTCCGGGGTGGCCCAGTCGCCGGCGGTGGGCAGCGCGAATCCGAGCTTCATGGGGCGAGATGATACACGAGGCTACTTCGACTCGGCGATGAAGACCCCGTCCCAGCCCTCGGGGGGTGGATCCGCGAGCAGCGTCCGCGCGCGCCGCCGGTAGAGGGCGATGGGTCCGTCGTCGGGCGCCTCGGCCGCGAGCTCGTCGAGGAGGCGCAGAGCCTCGGCCCAGCTTCGCGCGCGGTAGAGGGCGATCGCCTCGTGGTAGCGGCCGAGCCGGCGCAGGGCCGCGGGTTCGAGCGCGCCCGCGCGCGCCAGCACCTCGTAGCAGGTGACCGGCTCGGCACGGCCCTTGACCACGACCCGGTCGAGGAAGCGGTAGATGACGACGTGCGGCTCCGCCGCGACGGTGGCTTCGCCCACCACGATCCGCACCCCGTACTCCTTGGAGAGCCCCTCGAGCCGAGCGGCCACGTTCACCGGATCCCCGACCGCGGTGTAGATCAGGCGGTCCTTCGAGCCCATGTTGCCCACCACCATCTCCCCGGTATTGATCCCCACGCCGAGGTCGAGATGGGTCCAGCCCCGGGCCTCGAACTGCGGGCGCAGCGTGGCGAGCGCCGCGACCATGTCGAGCGCGGTCAGGCAGGCGCGCCGCGCGTGGTCCGCCTGGTCCATCGGGGCGTTCCAGAAGGCCTCGATGGCGTCGCCCGCGTACTGGGCGAGCACGCCGTCGTGGCGGAAGACCACGTCCGCCATCTCCGTGCGGTAGATGTTCAGCACGGCCACCAGCGTGGCCGGAGGGAGCGCGTGGGCGAGGGCGGTGAACTGGCGGAGGTCGCTGAAGAGCACCGTCATCTCCCGCGTCTCGCCGCCGAGCCGCAGCCGATCCGGATCGGCGAGCACCCACTGGCTCACCGCGGGCGAGAGGTAGCGGGCCATGGCGTCCCGCACGACGCGCTGCTCCTTCTGCTCCAGCACGAGGCGCGAGGAGAGCGCGGCCGCGAAGGTGATCAGCAGCGCGGCGGGCGGGAAGATCAGGTCGAGCACGACGCCGCGCTCGAAGAGCATGGCCGCCGCGGTGCCGTACCCGGCGAGCCCGCCCGCCACCGCCAGCCCCGCGGGCAGCGGCCGCCACGCCGCCACCACCAGCGCCGCGAGCAGGGCCATCAGGCCGATCAGGAGCGTGGTGGCCGCCGGCCCCGCGGGCGCGAGGAAGTGCTGATCGAGCACGGTCTCGACCGCGTTGCCCAGGATCTCCACGCCCCACATCCGCGTGTCGCCGGTGGTCGGGGTGGCGTGCTCGTCCACGCCCCGGATGGTGGGGCCGGAAGGGCCCGCCGCCCCCCGGCTCGGACGGCGGGCCGAGGAAGTCGATCGGCATCGTGTCGTGCTCGCCGACCGGGATCGCGCGGCCCGCCGCGTGGACGACGCCCGGCTTCGCGGGCGCGTCCAGGACCGCCGGCCGCCGGGTGAAACGCGCCACGATCGTGAGCGCCAGGCTCGGCAGCTCCTCTCCGCCGGCTCGCAGCAGGAGGGGCAGGCTCCGCACCACGCTGTCCCGGCCGGTGGTGACGTTGGCCAGCCCCTCGTCCACCGCCGCGTTCCGCACGGTGGAGGCGGGACGGACGAAGGCCTCGAACTCCTGGGCGACCCCCGGCCGCGGATCGAAGGCCCTCGCGCCCTGGGCCACCACCGGCACAATCACGTTGCCGGCCCGGCGCATCGCCTCGGCGAGCGCTTCGTCCTCGGGCCGCTGCGCGTCGAAGAAGATCGCGAAGGCCACGACCCGCGGCGCGGCGGGCCCGAGGGCGTCGAGCGCGTCGGCGTAGAGGGTGCGGGGCCAGGCCGAGAGCGGGCCGTGGCGCCCGAGCAGCGCCTGGTAGCTCTTCTCGTCGATGCCCACGATGACGGTGGAGCGGGCGGCCTGGGCGGGGCGCGTGCTGAAGAGCAGGTCGCCGATCCGGGCGCGCGAGGCGGCGAGGAGTCCCCACAGGCAGGCGGCCGCCAGCACCAGGGCCACGCCCAGGGCGGGCGCGCCGCTCGCGAGCAGGCGCGTGCGCTGGCTCCGGGTGAGCGCCCTCATCGCCCCACCGTGAGCAGCGAGATCTCCGGGGGCACCCGGAACCGGAGCGGGATGATGCTGGTGCCGATCCCGGGCGAGACGAAGAGGTCGCGGTCCTCCTCGCGGACGTGTCCGATCGCGTAGCGATCGCCGTAGTGCGACGGCACGATGAGGCGCCCGAGGACGGGCAGGTTCACCTGGCCGCCGTGGGTGTGCCCGGCCAGGGTGAGGAGCACCCGGGGCGGCACGCGGACGAAGAGATCCGGATTGTGGGTGAGGAGGATCACCGGCGCGGCCTCGGGTACCGAGGCGAGCGCGCGGGTGATCGAGGCGGGGCGCGTCCGCACCTCGCCGACTCCCGCGATCCACAAGGGCTGGCCGCGCACCGTGACCTCCGCGGCGGCGTCCTCGAGCACGCGGATGCCCGCGGCCTCGAGGGCGCGCGCGCAGCGGGCGCCGTCGTACCACCAGTCGTGATTGCCCAGCACCGCGACGACGCCGAGCGGAGCGCGCAGATCGCGCAGGGCCGCCGCGGTCTGCTCGATGGGCACGAACCGGCCGCCGACCACCCCGTGGATGACGTAGTCGCCGAGCAGCACGATCAGGTCCGGCCGCTCCGCGTTCACCGAGGCGACGATCTCGCGAACCTTCTCCACCGTGATGTGGGGCGCGCCGGTGTGCAGATCGGCGATCGCGGCGATCCGGAGGGGCCCGAGATCCGCGGGCCAGCGCGCGATCGGCACTCGTGTCTCGCGCGTGATCACCCAGCCGGGTTCGATGCCCACCGACCAGACGACGCCTCCGATGGTCGCCGCCAGGAGGGCGGTCAGGACGACGGTGGTGGCCCGCCGCCGGCGGCGCGTCAGCGGTACTCCCGGAAGAAGGCGCGGAGCTCCGCGGCGAGCGCCTCGGGCTCCTCCATCGCCGCGAAGTGGCCGCCCGCCGGCATCACCGTCCAGCGGCGGATGTTGTACATGCGCTCGGCCCAGGAGCGCGGTGGCCGCACGATCTCCTTCGGGAAGGCGGCGTACCCGGTCGGGACCTCGATGCGCTGGCCATCCGCGATGGGCCACGGCGAGTGGAAGCGCGCGTAGTACGGCCAGAAGGAGGCGTTGATGCTGCCGGTGACCCAGTAGATCATCACGTTGGTCAGGAGCTCGTCCTTGGTGAAGCGGCGCTCGACGTCGCCCCCGCAGTCGCTCCAGGTCCGGAACTTCTCCACGATCCAGGCCGCGAGCCCCACCGGCGAGTCGCTGAGGCCGAAGGCGAGGGTCTGGGGCCGCGTGCCCTGGATCCACTGGTAGCCGGTCTCCTCGCGCTGCCACCGGCCGAGATCGTCGAGGTACTGCTTCTCCTCCGGCGAGGGCTGGGCCGGCGGCTTGATGTCGCGCCGGAGCGACAGCAGGTTCACGTGGATGGCGGCGAGGCGGTCGGGATACGCGGCGCCCAGCTTCGAGGTGATGAAGCCGCCCCAGTCGCCCCCTTGCGCGGCGAAGCGCCGGTAGCCCAGCGTGTCGGTCATGAGCGACGCGAAGACGTCGGCGATCTCCGCGACGCCGAACCGCGCCTGGCCGGGCGCGAACGAGAAGCCGTAGCCGGGCAGCGAGGGCGCGATCACGGTGAACGCGTCGGCCGGATCGCCGCCGAAGCGCGCGGGGTCGGTGAGCATGGGCAGGATCTTGTGGAACTCCCAGACCGAGCCGGGCCAGCCGTGGGAGAGCAGCAGCGGGAGCGGGTTCGGTCCCCGGCCCTCCTCGTGGAGGAAGTGCACGTCGATCCCGGCCACCGGCGCGGTGAACTGGCGGAAGCCGTTGAGCCGGGCCTCGTGCGCGCGCCAGTCGTAGCGGTCCCTCCAGTACGCGACCAGCTCCTTCATATAGGCCAGGCTCGTGCCGAACGCCCACTCCGCGCCCGGCGCCTGGTCGGGCCAGCGCGCGCGGCCGAGGCGCTCGCGCAGGTCGGCCAGCGTGGATTCGGGCACCTCGACGCGGAAGGGCCTGGGCGGCATCAGAACACCGGCCGCTCGATGTAGGCGCCCCACACGGTGCGGAGCCGCGCCACGATCTCGCCCATCGTCGCGCGCGCCTTCACGAGCTCGATCGTCACCGGCATGATATTGCTCGCGGGCTCGCGCGCCTCGCGCTCGAGCCGGTCCATCAGCCGGTCCACCAGGGCCTGGTCGCGACGGCGGCGCACGTCCTTCAACCGGCCGATCTGGCGCGCCTCCACCGCGGGATCCACCTTGTGGATGGGCAGCGGCGGCGGCTCGGACGGCTCCGCCATGACGTTGACCCCGATCACCGGCTGCTCGCCCGCCGCCTTGCGCCGGGCGAAGTCGTAGGCGGAGTCGGCGATCTCGTGCTGGAAGAAGCCCTCCTCGATGGCCTTGATGGTGCCGCCCATCGCGTCGACCTTGGCCAGGATGCGCAGCACCTCCGCCTCGACGCGGTTGGTCAGGGCCTCCACGTAGTAGGATCCGCCGAGCGGATCCACCACGCCGGGCACGCGGGTCTCCAGCGCGATGACCTGCTGGGTGCGCAGCGCGACCTTCATCGCCTCCTCGGAGGGGATCGCGTAGGCCTCGTCCATACCGTTGGTGTGCAGCGACTGGGCCCCGCCCAGCACCGCGGAGAGCGCCTGGAACGCGGTGCGGATGATGTTGTTGAGCGGCTGGGCTTTGGTCAAGGTCGCCGCCGCGGTCTGGCAGTGGAAGCGCAGGCGCATGGACTCGGCCTTCGTGGCCCCGAAGCGCTCCTTCATGAGCCGGGCGTAGATCCGCCGGGCCGCCCGGAACTTGGCCACCTCCTCGAAGAAGTCGGCCTGGGCCACGAAGTAGAAGGCCAGGCGCGGGGCGAACTCGTCGACATGCACCCCCGCGCGCGTCACCTCCTCCACGTAGGCGATCGCGTTCGCCATCGTGAAGGCCAGCTCCTGCACCGAGGTCGCCCCCGCCTCCGAGATGTGATAGCCGCTGATGTTGATCGGGTTGTAGCGGGCGAGGTTCCGCGCGCTCCACACGATCATGTCGCGCATCACCCGCATCGAGGGGCGGATCGGGAAGATCCACTCCTTCTGGGCGATGTACTCCTTCAGGATGTCGGCCTGCACGGTGCCGGACAGCTTGTTCGACCGAGATGCGCTCGAGGTCGATGCCCGAGAAGAGCGCCTCCATGTCGTCGAGGGTGTCGATGGCCACGCCCTCGCGGCCGACCTCGCCGAGCGAGCGCGGGTCGTCGGAGTCGTAGCCCATCAGGGTCGGCATGTCGAAGTCCACGCTGAGGCCGGTCTGCCCCTGCTCGATCAGGTAGCGGAAGCGCCCGTTGGTGTCCTCCCCGGTGCCGAAGCCCGCGATCTGCCGCATCGTCCAGTTGCGGCCGCGGTACATGGTGGGATAGGGCCCGCGCGTGTAGGGAAAGCGGCCGGGCAGGCCGATGTTGTCGGCGGGCGCGCCCGCGATGTCCTCCGGCGTGTACAGCCGCTGGGTCGGCAGCCCGGAGCCGGTGCGGTAGTCGGTGCGCGCCTCCGGCTGGCGGGCGAGGAACTCGGCCAGCTCCTTGGCTTCCCACGCGGCCTTCTCGGCGGCCTGGCGCTTCAGCGCTTCGGAATCGAACATGTCGGGCTCCTTCGTCGCGCGTTCGCGCAGTGGGACTGACCGCGCGTGCCGCCTAGCTTACCCTTGCCCGGCCGCCCGGCTCAACGGCGGCCTCCACGGTCGCCCCCGGCCTGGTCGTGATCGCGTAGAGGCGTACCGGCGCGGCGCGACCCCGGAGCTCCCGGCGGCCGAGGTCCTCGAGCTCGAAGCCCTCGAGCCCCTCGAGCCGCGTCACCGCCTCGTCGGAAGCGAGGAACCGGTGTCCGAGATCCCGCGTCGCCTGCTCGATGCGGGCGGTGGTGTTCATCACGTCGCCGTGGTACACGATCGCCCGGCGGCTGCCTCCCACCTCGCCGGTGATGACGGGCCCAGCGTGCAGCGCGGCCCGCAGCCGCGGCACCGCGCCGAAGTCCCGCTCGAAGCCGCTCGCTGCGCGCTCGAGCGCCCGCTCGATCTCGAAGAAGCAGGCGAGCGGGCGCGCGCGGGCGCGTCCGCCCGCGACGGTCCAGGTGATCACGACCTCGTCGCCGACGTACTGATGGACGTCGCCGTCGTGCTCGTCGATCGGATCAGAGGCGAGTCGGAACACCTCGCCGAGAAAGCGATGGACCGCGTCGATGCCCACCCGTTCCGCGAGGGGCGTCGACCCCACGATGTCGACGAAGAGAAAGAATCGCTCCTCCGGGCGCGACCGGTGGTACCGGCCGAGCACGATGTCGCGCAGCGTCTGGTCCCCGACGAGCCGGCCGATCTGCAGCAGCAGGATGCCGGCGCCCAGCATCACGACGGCGACCATCACCTGCTGGGCCGCGGGGGAGCCGACGATGTGGCCGGTCAGGGCCGGGTCCGGCCCCAAGACCGGCTCGGCGAACGCCACCGCGAGGCGCCGACCGAGCCGTCCTCCGATGACCGCGACGACCACCACCCCATAGACGAGAAGCCGCAGCGCGAGGGCGACGACGAACGGCGCCCGGTCGAGCGCGTGCCCGAGCCGCGTCCGAGGGAGAAAGATCTCGGCGGCGATCACGGTGCCGGCCAGCATCAGCCCGTTCAAGGCGCCCGCGCCAGCTCCGACGAGGGCGCCGGCGAGGGGCGCGCCCGGGAAGCCGACGCCGCGGGCGCTCCCCAGCGCCGCGCCGATCGCCGCGCTCAGGCCGAGGGCCCGGAGTAGGAGGCCGAGGCGCCGTCGCGTCGTCGGCCGCATGGCGCCGGTCCGTCCCTCAACCGCGAGCGCGGATGCTCATCGCGGCAAGCCCTGGTGATAGAGGTCGCGATCGTCGATCACGCGGCGGGCCTTGAACTCGGTGCGCGGCAGGGTGCCCTCGGGGACGAGGTCCACCACCGGGTGCACGCCGAGGCGCGCGCGCAGGCGCTCGCGCATCAGGCCGCGCAGCGCCTCGAGCCGGGCGCCGTGGCCCGCGGTGTACTCCGCCCGCACCAGCAGCTCGTCCATTGTCTCGCGGCGGGAGACGATCACCCGGAACTCGCCGCCGAAGCCGTCGATGGCCCGCAGGGTGTCCTCGATGGCGCTCGGATAGATGTTCTCGCCGCGCACGATGATCATGTCGTCGAAGCGGCCGTAGAGTCCGTCCGGCAGCCGCGGGTAGGTCCGCCCGCAGGGGCACGGCGCGTCCACCCACCGCGCGCGATCGCCCGAGACCAGCCGGATCATCGGCTGCGACGTCCGCTCGAGGTGAGTGTACACGGGGGTGCCCTCGGCTCCGTAGGGCAGGGGACGGAACGTCTCCGGATCGCAGACCTGGGTGTAGACGAGATCCTGCCAGAGGTGCATGCCGGTGCGGTGGCGGCACTCGCCGTTGGTCATCCACGGCGACATCTCGGCCATGCTGCCCATGTCCACGCAGATGCCGCCGAAGGTCTGCTCGATCAGCGCGCGGGTCGCGGGAATGCCCGCGCCCGGCTCGCCCGAGAAGAAGAGCACCCGGAAGCCCAGGCCCGCGGGGTCGATGCCCTCGCGGCGCGCGGTCTCCGCGAAGTGCAGCGCGTAGGACGGGGTGCCGTAGAACGCGGACGGCCGGAGATCGCGGGCCCACTGGACGGCCTGGACCGTCTGGCCCTGTGCGCCCGCGCCGAACGGGAACACGGTGGCGCCGAGCCGCTCGCCCCCGGTGAGCGCGCCCCACGAGCCCAGGTAGAGGCTGAAGAACGAGCAGATCAGGATGCGATCGCCCGGGCGGATGCCCGCGCCCCACAGGATGCGCGCGTGGGCCTCCGCGATGCGCCCCCAGTCGTCCGCCCCGATCCCGAAGACGGTGGGCCGGCCGGTGGTGCCGCTGGTGCCGTGGATGCGCGCCACCTCCGCGGGGTCGATGCAGAGATAGTCGCCGAAGGGCGGGGCGGCCGCCTGCGCGGCCCGCAGCTCCGCCTTCTGCACCACCGGGAAGCGCGCGAGGTCGTCGAGGCTCTTGAGGGTGTCCGGGGACACGCCCGCCTCCTGCCAGCGGCGGCGGTAGAACGCGCTCCGCTCCCACGCGTACCGCACCTGCCGGGTGAGCTTGGCGAAGATCAGCGCCTCGCGCGCGGCGGGATCCGCGCATTCGACCTCGGGCAGCCAGTGCTCGGCGGACGGCGCGGGCCGGTAGGCGGGGTCGTAGCGCGGCGGCCAGACCGTCAGGTCCACGCCGCGCGTCCGGGAGAGCGCGGCCGCGTCCACGCGCGCCACCGATCAGCCGGTCGGCCGGGCCGCCACGAGGTCGCGGATGCGGGCGACGATCGTGTCGGGCGGCGTGTCCTGCAGGAGCACCTCGGCCACGCCCATGTCGCGCAGCACCGGCACGTCCTCGTCCGGGATCACCCCGCCCGCCACCAGCAGGATGTCCTCCGCCCGCGCCCCGCGCATCAGCTCGAGCACGCGCGGGAAGAGGGTGAGGTGGGCGCCGGAGAGGATGCTGATGCCGAGCACGTCCACGTCCTCCTGCACCGCCGCGGCCACCACTTCCTCGGGCGTGCGGTGCAGCCCGGTGTAGACGACCTCCATGCCCGCGTCGCGCAGGCAGCGGGCCACGATCTTCGCCCCGCGGTCGTGCCCGTCGAGGCCGACCTTGGCCACCAGCACGCGGATGGGGCGCTCGATCATGACGGGAGTGGTCGGGCCCGGGCGGCCCTAGCGGCGGGAGCGGCCGCCCGGCGCGATCGAGGGACCGGCCGCGGCGCCGTCGGCCACGCCGTCGAGCACCTCGCGCACCTTGAGCGCGAGCGCGTTCGGGGTGAACGGCTTGGAGAGAAACGCGATACCCGAGGCCAGCACGCCGTGCCTGACGATGGCGTCATCCGTGTAGCCGGACATATACAGCACCTTCAGCTCCGGGCGCAAGGTCGCCAGGCGCTGGGCGAGCTCGCGCCCGCTCATCTGCGGCATCACCACGTCGGTCACCAGCAGGTGAATGGTCCCCGCGTGCCGGTTGCTGATCTCGAGGGCCTCGGCCCCCTGCCGCGCCTCGAGCACGACGTAGTTGCTCATCTCGAGGATCTCCCGCACCACCGCCCGCACCCGCTGGGCGTCCTCCACGAGCAGGATCGTCTCGCCGCGCCCCGGGGTGAGGACGGCCTCGGGGGAGGAGCCCGCCCGGGGAGCCGGCGCCTCTGCGGCCGCCCGCTCCGCCGGGGCGACCGGGGCGGCCACGCGCGGGAGATAGACGGTGAACGTGGAGCCGCGGCCCGGCTCGCTCTCCACCCGGATGTGGCCGCCGCTCTGCTTCACGGTGCCGTAGACGGTGGAGAGCCCGAGCCCGGTGCCCTTGCCCTGCTCCTTGGTGGTGAAGAACGGCTCGAACAGGTGCGAGCGCGTCTCCGCGTCCATGCCCACCCCGGTGTCGCCCACCTCGAGCAGGATGTAGGGACCGGGCCGTGCGTCGCTCAGTCGCGCGGCGGCCGCCTCGTCGAGGTCCACGTTGGCGGTGCGCACGGTGAGCCGGCCGCCGTCGGGCATCGCGTCGCGCGCGTTCACGCAGAGGTTCAGGATCATCTGCTCCATCTGGCCGGGGTCGGCCTTGACCCCGCCCAGGTCGGGCGCGGTCACCGTGACGAGGTTGATCGTCTCGCCGAGGAGCCGCTGGAGCATCGCGTGGATGCTGGCCACGATGCCGTTGAGATCCACGAGGCGCGGGGCCATCACCTGCTTGCGGCTGAAGGCGAGGAGCTGGCGGGTGAGGGTGGCCGCCTGGTCGGCCGCGTCGCGGATGCCCTCCGCGTTGCGGCGCAGGGAGTGGCCGGGGGCGAGGCGGCGCAGCATCAGGTCGCTGTCGCCGCGGATGACCATGAGCAGGTTGTTGAAGTCGTGCGCGATCCCGCCCGCCAGCTTGCCCACCGCGTCCATCTTCTGGGCCTGGCGGAGCTGCTCCTCGCTCTGGTGGAGCGCGCGCTCCGAGCGCTTCAGCTCGGTGAGGTCCACCGTGAGGCCGCGCAGGGTGGTGGGCCGGCCGTCCGCGTCGCGTACCACGTGGACGATGTCGCGCAGCCACACCTCACTGCCGTCGGCCGCGATCGCCCGGTACTCGAACTCGTGGTCGCGGCTCTGCGCGATCGCGTCCCGGTAGATCTGCATGACCGGCCCGCGGTCGTCCGGATGGATGCGGCGGGCCCAGAAGTCGGGCTCGCGCAGCCAGCGCTCCACCGGGTAGCCGAGCACGGTCTCGGCGCGGCCGCTGACGAAGGAGAAGGCGAGGGTGTGCGCGTCGGCCTCCCACACGATGGCGTCGAGCCCCTGGATGAGGTCGCGGTAGCGCTGCTCGGACTCCTGGTGGGCTGCCTGCAGGCGTTCTTCCTCGGTGAGGTCCTCCACGATCAGGAGCAGGCGCGGCGGCTCGTCGTCGGCCAGATGGATCGCGCTCATCGTGATGCGCGCGGGCTTGGTGTCGCGGCGCGCGTACACGTAGAGCTCGTAGAGGCCGGCCTGCTGGGTCGCGCCGGTGGCGAGCACCTCCCGGGCCCCGCGCAGGAGCCGCTCCGCGCGCACCAGCTGCTGGAGATCGCGCCCGAGCACGTCCTCCTCGCGGAGGCGGAACGACTCGAGGAAAGCGCGGTTGGCCGAGAGCACGTGCAGGTCGTCGGAGAGCAGCAGGAGGCCGGCGGGCACGCTCGCCACGATCTTGTCCGCGTAGCCCTGGAGATTGGTCATCGCGCGGGCCTGGCGCATCTGCTCCTGGAGCAGCCGCGCGCGCTGCTGCTCGCGGTGCAGCGCGATGAGGAAGCCGGCCAGGGCCAGGAGCAGGAACGCGGCGGCCGCGCCGGCCAGCCGTCCCGAGCGCTGGAAATCGGCGAGCACCTCGTCCTGGTCTACCTTCAGCACGAGCGACCAGCCGGCCGGCACCACCCGGCGCACCGCGGCCAGGACCGGCACGCCGCGGTAGTCCACCGTCTCGCCGACCGCCTCGTGCCCCTGGGCGCTCGCCCGGGCGAGCGCGCCGAGGGCGCCGAGCGCGCGCTTCGGCATCTCCGCGTCGGGCGAGATCGGCTGCCGCAGCGGGGAGAGAAAAGCGGGCGGCTCGGCGTCGAGGTCCACCAGGAGGGTCTCGCCGGTGCGGGTCGGCTCCGCGTCGTCGGCGAGGAGCGGGTAGAGGCCGGCTTCCGGCTTGGCCGCGAGGGTGACCACGCCCAGCAGCGGTCGCGCGTCGCCGTCGAGGCCGGCGGGCGCGCCGTCGGAGAAGACCGGCACCGTGACCACGAGCAGGCGGCCCGCCCCCTCGCCGCCGAGCTCGAAGCGCGGTTTGCGGCTCTTCGCCACGCGCGCGGCGTGCTCCGCGGCCTGCTCGAGCAGCCCGGCGGCCGATCCGGCGTCCGGGGCGGAGCGGGCCGCCGGGCGGCCGGCCGCGTCCGAGACCACGATGCCCACGTAGCCGTAGGCCGCGGCGACCCGGCTCAGGTGTCGCGCGAGCGCCTCGTCGTCCCGGCCCTGGCCGGCGAGCTGCGCGCGCACCGCCGGGAAGGCGGCGAGCACTTCCGCGTCGGCGCGGCGGGCCGCGAGCCAGCTCGAGACGAGTCGGGTCCGGTCCGCCGCGATGGTGGCGATGCGGCTCTTCCAGTGGGTCAGCGCGGTCTCGCGCTCGGTGCCGATCTGGTGCGCGGTGAACAGCACGACGAGGATCGTGCCGGTCAAGAACACGCCGACGTGGATCCAGGGAATGCCCTCGCCGGACCCCGATCGCCGCGACCCCGATGCGGCCGTGTTTCCTCGATCGGCACTCGTCCGCGCGTGAGGGCTCTCGCGGCCGCCGCTAGGCATGACGGAGACTCCGTCGTGGACGCGTCATAGGCGCTCGTCCAGAATACGGCGGGAGACCGGCTCGCCACAACCCTTCGCGGACGCGCGGCGCGGGGCCGGATCAGACGTGGTTGCGCAGCATCAGCTCCTTCGGATGCGGGCGCAGGTAGATCTGGTCGCGGACGTAGGCCACCTCGAAGCGGGCGACGTAGTGGTTGATCAGGGTGATGGGCACCACCAGGGGCACGAGGCCGGCCGCGTAGTCGCCGATCACGCCCGCCAGCTCCCGCTTCTCGGCCGCCGAGAGCTGTTTCTTGAAGAAGCCCATGATGTGCTGGAGCACGTTGACGTGCTTGGGGATCGTGGCCCGCGTCTCGAGCGCCCGCATGAAGCGCTCGCCGTAGCCGTCGAGCCATCCCGCACGAGGGGGACGCGCGACCTCCGCGACCAGCCGGCCGAGCCGCGCGTAGGCGGCGGGGTTGTGGGCGAGCAGCAGGTACTTGTGCGCGGTGTGGAACTCCACCACCGCGGCCGGGGGCGGCTCGGACTCCCGCAGCGCGGCGAGGCGCCGGTAGGCGAAGACGCGAGTGATGAAGTTGTCGCGGAGGTGCGCGTCGTTGAGCCGGCCTTCCTCCTCCACCGGCAGCAGCGGCAGGGCGTCGGTGAGCGCGCGCGCGAAGAGACCGGTGCCGGTGCGGGAGGGCGGCCCGTCGCCCGCGTAGACCTTCACGCGCTCGAGGCCGCAGGAGGGCGAGCCGCGCTTGAGGATGTAGCCGCTGAGCTCGCGGCGCCGGAGCTCGTCCACGCGCCGTCCCGCGAACTCGCGCATGCGCGCGCTGTGGTCGGTCCCGCTCGTGACGCCCATCAGGCGCGGCGCGGCCGCGTCGCCCACCAGCCGGATCGGCTCGCGCGGCACCCCCATGCCGACCTCCATCTCGGGGCACACCGGCACCCACGTGAAGTAGCGGGCGAGCACCCCGGTGATGTAGGCGTCCTTCTGGTGGCCGCCGTCGTAGCGCACCTCCTCGCCCAGGAGGCAGGAGGAGATGCCGACGCGGATGGGGAGATCGGGCGAGCGCCAGGCCGGCGGGGCCGCCATCAGGGCGCCCGGTAGCGGACCTCGAAGCTCACGCACCCCGCCGCGGAGTGGAACGGGCCGTGCGGCATGCCGGGTGGCCGCACCGCGACCGAGCCCGCCGGATAGGGGCGGCCGCCGCACTCGAGCGTGCCCGAGATGATGTAGATCTCCTCCCAGAAGTCGTGGGTCACCACGCGGTCGTTCCCGGAGCCGGGATCGAAGCGGAGCAGCCGGGTGGTCACGCCCTCGTCGGCGCCGCCGCTGATGACCTGCTCCCAGACGCCGCCGGGGAATCCGGACGCGGGCCGCCACGGCAGGGGCGCCGGATCGAAGAACTCGCGCTCGGCTTTCGTGGCTTCCATCGCTGGAGTATTGTAGCCGACATGCCCACCATCGACCCCGCCCAGCTCGAAGCGAAGGCCACCCGCATCTTCACCGCGATGGGCGCGCCGGCCGGCGACGCGGCGTGGATCGCCGCGCTGCTCGTGCGCGCGAACCTGCGCGGTCACGACTCGCACGGCGTCATCCGCGTTCCGCAGTACTGGGAGTCGGTCAAGAAGAAGGAAGTGGACCCCCGGTCGCCGGTGACGGTCACCGCGGAGACGCCCGCGCTGGCGCGGCTCGACGGGGGCGGCGGCTTCGGCCAGGTGGTGGGCCGCCGCGCGATGGAGATGGCGATCGCGAAGGCGAAGGCGGGCGGCCTGAGCGCCGCCTCCACCTCGCGCACCAGCCACGTGGGCCGGCTCGCCGACTACGCGGAGATGGCGGCCAACGCGGGGCTCGTCGGGCTGCTCTGGGCCAACTGCGTGCACGGGCTCAACGTGGCGCCGTGGGGAGGCGCCGCGCGGCGCCTCGGCACGAACCCGCACGCGGTCGGCATTCCCGGCGCGGGCGGCCCCGCGATGGTGCTCGACTTCGCCACCAGCGTGGTGGCCGAGGGCAAGCTGCGCGTGAAGCGCAACCGCAAGCAGCCCGCCCCGCCCGGCTGGTTCGTGGACGCGCAGGGCCGGCCGCAGACCGATCCGGAGATCTTCTACGGCACCCCACCCGGCGCCCTGCTCACCTCCGGGGAGCACAAGGGGTACGGGATGTCGCTCGCGGTGGAGATCCTCGGCGGCGTCCTGTCCGGCACCGGCCCCGCGGGCCCGCCGCCCGGGGTCTTCGCCAACGGCACGCTCATGATCTGCCTCGACGTGGAGCGGTTCCTGCCGCTGCCCGAGTTCCACCGCCAGGTGGCCTCGCTCTTCGGCTGGGTGAAGTCCGCGCCGCTCGCGCAGGGCGCCACCGAGATCCTGATTCCGGGCGAGCCGGAGGCGCGGCTCGAGGCCGAGCGCCGGCGCGACGGCATTCCGATCGAGGACCAGACCTGGACCCAGATCGAGACGGCCGCGGCCGAGCTCGGTGTCGGCTAGGGGAAGAGGCGCTCGGCGTTCCTGAACGCGATCTTCTCGGCCACGTCGCGCGGGAGCTGGCTCAGGTAACCCCGCACCTCGGTCACCGAGCCCGGCAGCGCTTCCCATCGCGAGGTCATCCAGGTGTCGGTCCCCGCGAGGAAGCGGTCGGGATGGCGCAGGAACACCGCGCGCCATCCCGGATCGAGCGTGCCGCCCGGGGCCACGTCCCCGTTGCGGATGGCCAGGTCCACCCAGAGGGTCGGATAGCGGTCGAGCAGCGCGCCCACCGCCGGTGGCCCGGAGGACATGCCCGCGTGCGCCCAGATCACCTTCAGGCGCGGCTCGATCGTGAACAGCTCGATGATCGCGAGCTCGTCCGAGTGGGCGTGGAGGTAGATGTTCTCCTGGACGGCCAGCTCGGTGATGCGCTTGACCACGAAGGTGCCGGTCTGCCCGCCGAAGAGGTGGAACTCGCCGATGCCCTTGTGCACGCCGCGATTCTTCTGCAGCCGTTCCTGCACGTAGGCGAGCACCGCCGGGTCCTGCCACCAGTGGCCCATGTCCCCGCGGGTGCGGTAGGGTCGCAGGATCGGCACGATCCGCTGCGGATCCTTCGCGTGCAGCGTGAGCGTGCCGTCGTCGGGCGTGCTGGAGACGAGCGCGCGCTTGACGCCCGCCTTCTGGAGGATGCCCAGGATGCGCTCGGGCGGGTACTCGATCCAGTCCCCCGAGCTGTAGTGGATGTGCGTGTCGAAGATCGGCAGCTCGGGGCTCTGGGCGCGCGAGGATTCCGCCCGGAGGGTGGCGAGCGCCAGGACGAGCGTGACGGTAAAGCGCACCGCGGGTTGCCGCCGCACGCGTCGAGCCTAGCATGGACGCTTCGCCTTGCACACCCGCATCGCGGGCGCTACGCTGGGCGACGTGATCGACAGTATTCGCGCGATCGTTATCGTGATCTTGCTCCTGGCTGCGGCGGGGCCCGCGCTCGCCCAGGGTCTGCCCGGCGGCCGCCCGCCCGACGCCATCGATCGCGCGCGCGGGCTCGCCACCCAGCCCTTCGGCACGTTGCCCGCGCCGGCGCGGCCCGCCGAGCGCTACGTGCCCCCGAGCCGCGTGTACTCGCCCGGCCAGGGGCGCGAGGTGCTGGTCCCCGGCCACTACGAGCGCGACGTCAACGGCCAGCGTGTCGAGGTCCCGCCGCTCGTCACCACCACGCCCGACGGGCGCAACGCGACGGTGGTGCCCGGCGGCGAGCGCCCGCCGGTCGAGCAGCGCCAGGATCCTTGATGCTGGACGCGGTGGGGATGGCCGAGATCAACAAGATCTTCGCGGTCACCGACGCCCTCGGGGTGCACCGGGAAGCGCTGGTGATTCCCCTCGGCACCGGCAAGGGACGCGTCCGCAAGCTGCCGAGCGGCAAGTTCGAGATCACGGTGGACGCGGAGACGCCGCTGGATGAGTGGCTCGAGGGATTGCCCGCGCTGATCCGAGCCGCCATGGCGTGAGCGCCCGGCGGCGAGGGGAGATCGGGCTCCTCTCCCTCGTCGCCATCCTCTTCTTCAACGTCAGCGGCGGTCCGTATGGGCTCGAGGACGCCGTCGGCACCCTCGGCCCCGGCCTCGCCCTGGTCCTCCTCGTGGTCACCCCGCTGGTCTGGAGCCTTCCCGTCTCGCTCGCGATGGCCGAGCTCGCCGCCGCGCTTCCCGAGGAAGGCGGCTACGTGGTGTGGGTGCAGCGGGCCTTCGGCCGCTTCTGGGGCTTCCAGGTGGGCTGGTGGAGCTGGATCAACAGCTTCGTGGACGTGGCGGTCTACCCCGCGCTCTTCGCGGACTACGTCGGGTTCTGGCGACCGGACATGTCCGCGCTCGAGCGCTGGGTGCTGGTGCTGGCCTTCATCTGGATCCTCACCGCGATCAACGTGGCCGGGGTGCGCATCACCGGCTGGGTCGCGGTGGCGATGGCGGGCGTCTCGCTCGTGCCGGTGGTGGTGCTCACCGCGATGGCGGGCACGCAGCTCCGCGAGGTCCCGTGGCGTCCCTTCGCCGCGGACGAGGGCGGCCTGCTCGCCGGGCTCGGGCTGGGGCTCGCGGTCATGATGTGGAACTACTCGGGCTGGGACGCGCCCACCACCACGCTCGGCGAGACGCGCGATCCCGGCGCGAGCTTTCGCCGGGCGGTCTGGGTCGCGCTGCCGCTGATCACCCTCGCCTACGTGTTGCCGGTGGCGGCCAGCCTCTCGGCGGGGGAAGGCTGGGAGGACTGGGACACCGGCCACTGGCCGGTGGTCGCCGAGGCGATCGGCGGGCCGTGGCTCGCCAACCTGGTCGCGGGCGGCGCGGTGATCGCCACTGCCGGGCTCTTCCTGTCGCTGCTCCTCACCAACTCGCGCCTGCCCTACGCGCTGGCCCTGGCCGGCCAGATGCCGGCCGCGCTCGGCCGGCTCCATCCCCGCTTCGGCACGCCGTGGGGCGCGATCGTGCTGTCGAGCGCCTGCTACAGCCTCTGCGCGTTCTGGAGCTTCAAGGAGCTGATCGTCCTGAACATCTGGCTGTACTCGATCACGCTCGTGCTGGAGCTGGCCGCCTTCGTGGCCCTGCGCCTGCGCGAGCCGGGGCTGCCGCGGCCGTGGCGCGTGGGTGGTGGCGCGACGGGGATGTGGCTCGTGGCGGTGCTGCCGTCGCTCTGCTGCCTGCTCGCGATGGCGACCGCCGGATGGATGAACACCGCGGTCGGCGTCGCCGCGGCCCTCACCGGACCGCTTGCCTACTTGCTCTGGCGCGCCCCGATTCGGCGCCGCGCGTAATCTCCCTCTCCCCCCTGGGGAGAGGGCAGGGTGAAGGGCTCGCGGTTACGCGCGAGGCAGCAACAGCTCCCGCCAGGCGCTCGGCGTGGCGGCGGCCGCCCGAGGCCGGACCGCGCGGACGCGCAGACCCCGGCGGCGGAGCCCGCGCCACACGCCGGCGCGGAAGGGCGCGTTGGCCAGCAGGCCGCCCGCCCAGCTCACCGTGATCGGCGCGCGCAGCCGGAGCGCGCGGGCGACACGGATCACGAGCGCGGCCAGGGCTTCCTGCGCTTCCCGCACGACGCGGCCGGCGGTCGGGTCGCCCGCGTGGGCTCGACGCACGACGCCGGGGGCGAGGGCGGCGACCCGCGCGACCGCGTCGGCGGCGGTCGCGAGCCGTCGGGCGCGCGGCCAGGGGACCGCGGGGCCGCGGAGCCAGGCGCGTCCGATCGAGAACGCGGAGCCGTCGTCGCCGAGGAGCGGTCCCAGGCCGCCGGCGCGCGTGAAGCGTCCCCGGCGGTCGCGGCCGAGGGCGATGGAGCCGGTGCCCGCGAGCAGCAGCACGCCCGGAACCGCGCCGAGCGCGGCCAGGTAGGCCGCCTCGACGTCCGAGATCACGACCACGCGCGGGGCGAAGCGGCGCAGGCGCCGCGCGAGGGCCCGGCGCTCGCCGCGGGTCCAGATTCCGCGCGAGGCCACGCCCAGCGCGGCCAGGTCGCCGCGCGAGAGCCGCCAGCGGCGCCAGAGTCGCGCGAGCAGCGCGGGCAGCCCCGCCACGCCCGGCGTCGGCCCCCGGTAGGCGCGCGGCGTCGCGCCCGAGACGGACACGCGCACCCACGTGCCGCCCAGATCCACCACGACCAGCGGCGGGGCGCCGCGCGGGGTGCCCGCAAGCGCGCGATTCATGGTCGCTATTGTCCTCCAGGCGGCATCGAAAGCGAAAGCACGGTAAGGTGGGAATACACCCCTGCGCCGCCCGTCGAAATGGGGCAGAGTTGGTGACTCTCTCGAACCTGGAGGCAACATGCGACGCACCCTGATGGCCATGTCGGCCGCGCTGCTCCTGGGCCTGACCGCGTCCGTCGCGGCCGCCCTGACGCCGACCGAGACCGTGAAGTCGCGAGTGGACGAAGCGCTGCAGAGTCTCTCCCAGACCGCCAACCCGACCGCCGATGCCGCCGGGCGCCGGCGCGCGGACATCCGCCGGGCCGCCGACACGCTGTTCGATTTTCCGGACATGGCGCGCCGGGCGCTCGGCCGCCACTGGACGGACCGCACGCCCGCCGAGCGCGAGGAGTTCACGCAGCTCTTCACCGATCTGATCGCGCGGACGTACATCGGCAAGATCGACCGCTACGCGGGGGAATCCATCGCCTACGTGGGCGAGCGGGTGGACGGCGAGGAGGCCTCGGTGCGATCGCAGGTGGTCACCGCCAAGGGCTCGCAGATCCCCGTCGAGTACCGGATGCACCGCGCGAACGACGTGTGGAGCGCCTACGACGTGCTCATCGAGAACGTGAGCCTGGTGGGCACCTATCGGAGCCAGTTCGATCGCGTGATCAAGGCCGAATCGTTCGAGAACCTGCTGCGCCGCCTGCGCGAGAAGGGCCAGGTCGCGGAAGCGCAGTAGCGCCGCGCCCCCTCACCCAACCC
>WNFK01034421.1_pt1 | contig 20877 bp, 29 predicted proteins | sample 5400281 | NCBI WGS metagenome assembly WNFK01 (sample SAMN13153350, study PRJNA577476) | soil metagenome | isolation source: 20 cm soil on Douglas fir-dominated hillslope | place: USA:California | collected 2013-09-17
ACAGCTTTACCAAACTCACCCGGAACTTTCCAGTCACCTGTAACACCATCACCAACCCTATCGACGACTGCTGCAAGTAGTTCGTCATTCCAGATTCTACCATAGTCTGGTCCCGTAACTGCGCGCAATACTTGCTGCTCGTTCACCTTATTTCGTTGAAGAAGCAAACCTATGTTTGCATCATCACCTTCCATTCGAAACAACCCATATGTTAAACAATCAGCAGCTAATTCACCTGTAAGGGTTGAAATGTACTGTGCAGGTGCCCCCACCTTTGCACATAGCTGTGAGAATGCCCAATTAGTAGGCTCATAAAAGAATCCTTTAGGTGAACGTAATCTTACTTCACCCTGATACTCTTCTATGCTAATAGCTTTAGCATTAACCTTAACACTACGATTGATTCCACGTTGATTAGCAAAATGCGTATGCATGTCGATAAGCGAAGTGTATCGTTCGTCGTCTGGCCTTGAACGCCATTGATTTGATGCCTTAGTTAGTGTAGTCATAGTTTTTTCTTTCTTTGTTAGTTGCTGTGTGTTTTGTAACATTACAAAACCCTTGCTGCTCCCCCTTTTAAGAGAAGCAGTGTAGGATTTAGCTATTTCTTTTTATATCTTTTGACATAATATATGTTCTTAGTTTTGTGAATACGGTGATTTCTTTTTTTTCCACAACTAGAACATAATCCATTATTAGGAGTAGCTACAAAAGGATGCTCATTTGTCATAGATAGTTTCTTAGTACTGTAATCTTGCCTTGTGATATTCTTTCTGCAATCATTGTAAATGCCCTCCATGCGCCTCTACGATAACCAGCAACAAAGAAAGGTTTCTTTGTTTCAGGAAGAGCTAACCTAGTCTGTACATCTTTCCAATCTGCTTCTAGATTCTTCTCTATAAATTCCTCAAATGGATTATCATTATTCATAGCAAGTAGTTTATTCTCAGCTAGTCTATCTAACTGATTACTGCACTCCGTAGAATGCAGTGTATCAATTATTCACTCTCAATTGCATCATCCATCCAAATAGTTCTAACCCACCACAATTTAGAACTACCTGTAGGTCTAACTTGTAACATGGTAAAAAAGTCAGCATGTTTAACTACTGTAACTTCTGTACCAACATTAAGGAGGATACCTTTACCTTCATCAATGTATTCTTGTAATGCAGCAAAATCCTTGTTAAAAATCATTTCTGCAATCATCATCCTGTCACCCTTTTCCTTAGTTCCCATACAGGTTTCTTTGATAGTCCTCGCATTAACAACAGCAGAAGTAACTACCATTAACAATATCATCAATAATTTAACTTTCATAGTTTTGTTTTAACTCAGTTGGTTTTAACTGATTTCTGCCCTCACATGGAGGGCAGTGTATCAATTAAGAAATCAATCGAACCTGCTTTCTAATTCATCTGAAAGCATGGTAAATAAACTTTGGGATAGTTTGTTATCCCTTTTGCATGCTTGAAAAGTTCTAATTAACTCTTGTAGTTCCTGATTAGTAAACAGATGGAATTTATTGTTTTTCATTGCTTGCTGCTCACTCAGTAATCCGAAAAGGCTACTATGCGAGCAGTATAGCAACAAACTTTTAACTATTGCGAGCTATAAACTCACCATACTTGAAACCTGCTTCCGATAAACCTATAAGGCATAGAAGAACAAGGTGCTGGACTATTGTCGTACTCGCCTAATCGAATTATGCGCTTTCGGAGCGGTTATCAGTGTTTTCGCTTATCGCGAATTTTCACTGGGACCTTCCCTCCTGCAACCACCGATTCAAACTATCAGAGAACTTTCGGAGAGTCTTGCTCTCCTGCTGTTGTCCACATCCAACTACAGGTATAATACGGTGGTATCTTGAAAGAGTAAAGCGATATTTTCAAAATATTTTTATCTCCTTTAGAATCAAGTACTTACAGATCAATATTTTTTCCTGCAAGTAACTTTCTCAGCTTCAATTGTGCTTCGCTGCTCGTTCTGTAGACTCTGTACGTCAACCAATATGGTTTGTATGAGTTTGTTCTTTTCTCTTGCAACAACCATCGAATCTTCCCCTTGTCCTGTCCATGCAGTACAATCTTTTCAATTCGCCAGTAGTCAGGGTGAATAGGTGCTTGATATGGCTTGCTCATATTTTATGATACCAAATTACCAGCATGCTAGTATTTTGACTCTTCTTTACAGGAAAGAATTTATTTAGGAAGCTTAGCAGCAATTGTAGCAAGAAAACTCCAAATCTGTAGCATTCCTACCCAAGTTGGTATTTGTAAGATTATCATGGTGCCGATTAACCAACGGGTATTGGTCAGCATCTCTTTATGTAGCTCCTCTTTGGTAGCAACATGTGCAAGCTCAATCTCAATCTGTTCAGGTGTTTTCATTGATTATGTAACACAAAAAACCCGGAGGTTTTTGATTCCTCCGGGTTATCATTTCCTAACTTTCTTTTAATGTGTTAGAAGTTTATTTTGTATCTTCCGTCTCCTCACCTGCTTCCTTGCCTTCTTCAGTACCTTCCTCAGGTGCAGCAGCACCAAAGATAGGAGTTCTAATTAGTGCTTCATCAAAAGCAGTTTCACATTGCTCAACAAAAACTGCTTTTGCTTGTTCATTGGCATCATTAACTGCATCTTCGTCTTCTGAGTCAATCTCGCTAACATCCACTAGCAATTCCTTTGCATTGGCAGCAGCAAATTTAGCTGCAGCATTGATCCTCTCTGTTAATCTAACATCAGGACCTTTCTTAGGTTTAAGCTGCTTCTTGGTAGCTTCTGCACGAGCTTGAGTAACTGTCTTTCTACCTGCTAGCATATCATCTAGCAAAGTTGCATTCTCTGGTTTCCCAAATGTAAGGATACGGGAGATCTCAGACGCATAGGTTGTTTTTGCCCAATCAGGTTTAGCTTGCTTTAGCGAAGCTTCAATGACTGGTTTGCTCAATTTATGCTTCTTAGCGTAGTCACACGCTTGTGCGAAAAACCCTGAGGTTTTCTTATCACTATTCGCCCATGTCTTGAGCAAGTTAGTTAACTCTGCATTAGCTACAACAGTAGGTTTGACTTTGGTTTCAACAGTAGCAACTGCTGGCATATCGATTTTCTTTCTTTCTTTTTTGTTTATTTCAAGGAACATCCAAATTTTGTATCGTTACAAAACTGGTCTGAATAGCAACATACACCCTACACAAAGAGAGTGTCAACAGGTATTTTAATCATAACAAAACTTTCTTTTGTTATAGCTTTTCTTCTTTGAAGATATCGATTATTGCTGCTTTCACCCTGCTACGTTCCATTAGCTTCATCATAAAAACTTTTATCTTGATTGAACTACCTCCAAAGTAGCTATCTAGAATATCCAGTATATCTTCATCTGTCTTCTCATTATCAGGTGTTACTGCGGGTGATGTCCACCCGGTAGAAACTTCCTTCTGCTTTCCTTTAGCTGTCTCTCCATCCTTACTACCACCTGCTTCTACTACAGCAGCTTGCTGTTCTTTAGCTACTGTTGCTGCATGCGGTGACCTAGCTTCTTTGTATAACTGCCGAAAAGTTATACCTGTTGCTCTTTTAGCTGCTATCTCTTCTGGAGTATATTGAAAAGCAATTAGTATAGCTTTGTTAATAGGATAAAGTCTTCTAGTGGCTTCCTGTTTTCCTATTTGTATTTCCATCTCTGCTTTAACTGCTTTCCTTACTGCTTCTCTACTAGTATACTGTTCAGCTCTACTTCGCTGTGTTCGTTCAACTATTCCCCAACTAGACTTTGATTCAGCTTCTAAATCAATTGCTACTATATCTCTAGCTAACGGTCTTACATCAGGACCAAACCTAGGATCTGTTTTAGCATCCGTAAGTCTACTAGTTCCCGTACCTACACTTACTCCACTACCGGATATGCTTGCATTTTTTTTCTTAGTCATAACTTTTGTAAGGCGAAATTAGAGCCGGCTCTAATTTTCCTTTAACAGGTTTTGTTTTAAGTTAGTTTTTTGATGATATTCTTCCAAGAAAATTTTATAACTTTCTATCGTATCAGTTGCTCTCTTAGGACTACAATGACCAGAGTCTACTAGTGCCTTCCAAATATCATCAAAACTGACATTAGGTCCTATTTCAATCCATTTTAAAAAGATGCCTCTTTGTGTATCAATTACTTCTCTAACTATCTCCTCAACTATTTGTTGTGCTCTCTTAGATAACTTTACTGTCTTTTTCTTTTTTATTTTTCATTCCGGGTAAAAATTGACAACAACCAAATCTGTTAGTGGCTTTATCTCTGGACGATTTAAAGCTTTGACTATTAGATCTCTATTAACATTAGGAGGTAATCCACAAATTGTAATGATTACCTTTCTAGGTTCATCCCCCGCATAGACATCTACAGTTATACCCATAGCACCTAATATAGCTCCAAAAGCTGTATACATATAATGCAAGTGATAGTTAGGTTGTTCGTTCGATATTGACATTATGTATTTCCGTTTCGACGTGTGACTCTTGCCAGTTAAACTTTTGTCTATTGTATAGTGATAACCAGAACTCTGCAATCATAATTGCATCTATAACATCATCTGATTGTGTGTTAGCTATTTGTTTAGCTTCACTACCAAATGTTCTGATAAACTTAGCTTGTGTTACATGCTTTGGAACACTGCTTTTCCAATGGATAGGTGTCCATAAGCTAACGTACTCTGCTTTAACTCCTAGCTTTCCTACCAAGTATCCTATTAGAGAAGCTAAATTGATTGTAAAATTTTGTTGTGCTGCTAGCTTGCCTCTTAGTCCATTAAAGTACATAGGCCATTCTGCAGCTAAGTGTGTTACATATTTATCTCTACCTATAACTTCCTTAAGTTTGAAATAAGCATCCTTCCATTTAGATTGCAGGTTAAATCCTTTTGGATGGATCAAACCGTACTTCCAACCTGCACTGTTTATAGCATATATCTCACCACCCTTTGAAAAGTCATACAACGCCCATCCTAGATTGTTAATGCTAGGATCGATTGCCAACAGTAAAGGAAACTCTAATTCTAGTTTTCTTTTTGACGCATAGAAACCTGTAGATGTTATTATACGTTTTTGTATCATTACAAAATACCTGCTTTCCACTTTCCTACTTCGATATAATCACGAATCAATCGAGTATAAAAGTCATTTGATAAATGATCTAACTCTACTTGCTCTGCAGCAGTTGTTATACTAACAGCTAACTTTGCTTTCAGAGGAATTCCATCGAACCTATCTGAAAACCTCCCCTCCATATTGTACATCAAATCTCTTATCACTTCTACTATCTTTCTAGTAGGAAGGTTTAAAGAAATTCGTAAACTAAGTTCATCATGAGTAGTACCGCATAAGCAAGCATAGCTATACCTATGTTTGTAAGGGTGAAATATACTATACTTCCCCCTACAATCAGGAGTATCCATCTTGTGTATAGTTTCATAGCAAGCTATGATCATAGCCTTTGGTACACTACCCGTACCACATCCTTGTACTAGATAACTAACAATTTTATACGCTTGTTTAGGACTTCCTGTGTAGATGTGCCCCCAAGGATCACGCACTCTACCCTCACTTAATATCTTCTTTCTAACTATCTCCTGCAATTGATGAATAGCAGGACATGCTCTATGTATATCCGCAAAGATTCTAGCTGCTTCTACCTTTGATATGCCAGACATAACCGAAAACTTATCAGGACCCATTCCAAAGTTAAGAGCTAACTTTGCTGTCTTGTACTGCTTATATACAGACCATTCCGGGTTAACAGAACTTTTTCTAGATTCTAGTTCCTCCTTATTAAAGTTAGTTCCCAATACCTGATTACATAACCATACATATTCATTCCAATTTCTTTCTGATTCATACGCTTTCCTCCTCTTATCATCTTTCGATGCCCAAATATGAACTACATTTTCTATTTGCGTAGAATCGATGAATACTCCTAACCATCCTTTAGGTATCCTCTGTGCTATCTTAGTCTTTTTGTTTTGATTCTGAAAATTAATTCCAAACTTGCTACTACTAATAAACCTCCGAGTTCTAGCACCAGATAATGAGTAAGATTTAGGAATCTTAGTTAGAGTTTTTGAGGATATATCACCATTGTTACCTTGTCCATCCGACACAACGTTGCTTCTATACCTTCCCTCGTTATTTCTGCTTGTGCTATTGCTAACAAATAAATCACTACTCTCCCTGACAAAGAAATTTCTATCTCTGCTGTTCCTGTTATCTCGTTCAAATTTAGCTGCCTCACTATAACTTCTGAGGTAACCAATGACTTTGGTATTATCTCTGACATCGTATATTAACTTTTTGACATCTTTAACTGTAAGATCTTCGTCAAAAGATTTATAGTCATCTTCTGACAAGTCTTCTCTTATTCCTTTAATTTCCCCTCCTAACAATTCAGATTTAGGTGCATGTTCCACTCCTAGATAGTCCTGCACTTGTTTATAGGACATAGGATTATAAATAGGATGCTCACTATCTTTTGTCTTTTCGTATACATCCTTTGCCATTGTAGAGATTTCTGCTACCCTGCGAACTATCTCTTTATCTATCTTAGCAATGTTGATGTACTCACCACCAAATAGAATCATTTCGTGTAATGGTTCACCCATTGCTAACTCTAAATCTTTATATGTCTCCCAATGATCCTCACGTTGAACTATCTCCCATATTAACCTAAATACTCTAGTTGTTTGCTTAACATCATGCTTACAATATGCACCTAATAATTCATCAGGTGCTTCCCACATTTCCTTTTTGTTTTTCTTTCTCCATGCTCTTAACCTCCTTTCTGGTTCATGCCAGTCTGCAAAGAAGTGAAGATTAATAAACTTCAATCCAAAAGCAGGTAACATAGGTGCTACTGTTTTAATAGCTAGAAACATATCATGTCGATTTTTAGGATTAACATAGTATCCTTCTCTCATCAATACTACATCATCAAAATTGATACCATTAAAAGACACCTTCATAATATCACTAGCTAGTAACTTTCGAAAGTCTTCCCTGTTCTCGTCTTCCACTAGCATAGGTTCATTATTCAATCCTACCTGATAGGACATCAACCTGATTCTACAATACTGGCAGTATTGACTGTCAGTTTCTAGATCATAAAACATAATACCATCTTCAGGAATATCTTTAATGAGCAGCATAAAAATTTTCCACTACATTTGAAGCTTCACTTGAATCATTAAAACTACCTAGATAGTATTGCTTATAATTTAACCATCCATTAGCTACCCAGCTACAACCATTCCATGAAACTCCTCTATACCCTGATTTGTTTCTAGGATCTAAACCATTTCTATTTAGATTATTAATACGTGATGTAGCTATTTCAATGTTATTTCTAATATTATCTAAAGCATCTCCATTTTTATGATGAACTAGTACATTACCCTCGACTCCTAATAGATAATGATGAAGATAAATCTGCTTCTGACTACCTACCCTTCCTCTAACTCTCCATTTTCTACCGCAAGGAATTGCAAACCATGTACCTTCACTAACTTTTTTAAAATCAGAAGCATTTATCTTAGTATGCATACCTCTACTAATAGGGTAGAACATAATACCATCTTCAGGTATCTCTGCTATGCTTTGCATTTCTATTTTTAGGAGGTGGAGTTATTCGAATCTTCTTTCCCTTGTTCTTTTTCATCCACCATAACATCCTTTTCATATGTTGCCTTAGATCCGTCATGTGCATTCTCCTTCCAATTTCGCATCTTAACTATTAACCAAGTTTCTGTAACTACTTCCTGAAATTCGATTCCCTCCAACCTAGCTATACAACTAACATCTAACAGCAAATTCTTTAACCACTCTTTGTAATCTTCCTTTCTCTCACCTAACAACCTTAACTCCGATAACCAAAACAAAACATTAGCTATGTGCTTATTCATAGTAAGATCTGCTACAGGTTTTGGATATTCGATGTTGCGCATTTCTTCATTATAGGCATAGTTAGCTGCATAGATTCCTATGTCTCCTAGCGCATCCTTAAGCTGATCTAGAAAATAGATAGGATCATCAAAACCTCTTATTCCCTGTTCTCTCTTAAGCAAACAGTGTGCTAACTCTCCTATCTCCTCTACCATTCCCAACCAGGGATTTTGTAACGTTCCAAAATTATTGATAGACCATAACCCAACTTCTTTTGTTAGTATAGGAAATGGAATTACCTCTTCATTAGTATTGCCTATAAATGACATAGTTTTGTGAATATGATATTTAGGTTAATCAATTCTTCTGTGTAACCGCTATATTCTATTTCCATAAAATCTCTACGTTTTATGTTAATTCGCATAATTTCAATCTTTCGCTGCTCTCCTCTCAGATACATAGCTCTTTGTCTAACAACCTCCATAGCTATCTCTTGTTCTTTTTTGGTAAACATTAATCATTTTTGTTCATCATGTGTAGACAGTAACAACAGTACTTACCAAACTCATAGAAATGATCGCGAACTTGTTCCCAGTCGATTTCCTCCTCATCTGTATGAGGATTTAAATCTATATAATCCATACGAACATCTTCACCACACTTTAAACAATCAAAACTACTATCTTCGTTAAACTCCTCACCTTCAGGAGTTAACTCTTTAGCTACTCTTTTTGCTTCTTCTTCTTCTACTGTTTCTTCAATCATATGTATTCTGTCCAATCAAACACTAGAGTTTCATTCAAAGGTTTAGGTCTAACATTTAAACCTGCTGCTTTTCCTGCAGTAGCTAGTACACCTATTATGTTACACATCAACCCAGGTTCAAATAGTGCTGCGTCTGGAGCATAACTAACCCATACTCTTTTTAGTTCTAAATCCTGCCACTCTCTTCTAAACTTCCAGCAAGTTCCTTCCCTATCACTAACTCTACTCGCACCTGTCAGAATTTCACACGCTAATCCTCCCATTGCTACTATCTCTGTAGGTTGATAGTTAGAAATCTGGTAACGTAAATCTAACATACCTGCATTCAAAAAATTCCATCTGTCTAACTTCTTTGTAGGTATGTTATTTTTAGTACGGGAATAGATATAGGTATGCTCCCAACTATCACGAGGAATCGATATGCGATCTAGCATATGTTTTAGCAGTTTACCTCCATCATGTATTAAATCTCTACGACTCTTAACCTCTTCAAAGTTTCTACAATCTAGTACTACTAATATCCTGCTCTCTCGCATAGTGGACATGTACCTTTTTCATTTAACTCTGCCTTCATCGAAGTTAAAAGATTATGCTGAATCCTAGCTAGTTCCTGTTCATCTAGTTCTGCTTTTCTAGCAGTCTTTATTTCACCCTCCTTTTCTACTTCATAACGCAATCTAGAAATGTACTGTAGTAGCGATTGCCAACTTGCTAGTATCTCCCTCTCTTTATCCGTCTTAACTTTATCAAGATACTTTTTGATTAATCGATTGTGCTTCTCTGCTAATGCTTGTTCAATTAGTGTTAAATCTCTATTTGTTAACTTGATATCTCTAGCTTCGTTCATAGACTAAAAGTTTTCTCCTCTTCTACTGACAATTCTGGAATTAGCTATGAAAGTAATTCATCTATAGAAGCATGCTGCATAGGTTTAATAAGAAAAGGATAAATCTGTGTCTCTGCTACATCTAACATTCTTCTTTTAACTACCTCTCTCTCTGCATCCAAACCTTTTAAAACACCTTCTACTGCTAACTCATAAACTTCTTCATCTGATTTATGCATAGCATAATATTCATTAGCTATACCTACTGATGCTCTAACCAACAACATTAGTTGTTGCCTAGTAAATACATAAGGAATTTCTTTCATAATATTAAAGATTTGTGGAGGGTAGGAGTTTCACCCACCAGACTTACCAACCTGGTATCCGATATACCAAAATAGTCTGTTAGCAGACAGCTAACCTCCACAAATTGACTTAAGCTAACTTAGTACGGAACGTTATCCTTATACTGTGCTACTACATCATTAGAGCAAAGGCTGTCTACGATAATCCTTTGATAGGTATTACCATCATTAGCTTGCTGATAAGTAATCCTTAGCATTACTCCAGGTTGTTCCTGAGTAATTTCAGTATAGATTTCAGAGTTAGGATCTTCCATATCAACACCCTTTAACTCATAACCTAATTTAGCTAACATTGCTTTAAATGCTTTGATACCACCATCGATAGGTGTCCTATGATCACTCTCTAGTAACTTAAACCAAGTTACCAACTGATTCTTATTTTCAAACTTAGGACTACATAGTTCAAAGTTAGCTCTAACAGACTGTCCTTTTTGATCGGGTTCCTGCAGAGTTAACCTAGTGACAACCGCCTCATACTTTCCAGGTGGAATCTCAGAAGCACTAGAAGATAATGATACAGAATCAAAGGCAGCAGCTAAAGAACTACGTCCTTTACTTACCTCACCTTCATCATCATTATCAACATCTTCCTCTTCCACTTGCTGCTGCTTCATTACTTTAGCATTAGCTTGCGGAATAGGCGCATTTACAGGTGCGCTACCTCTTACTATCTTTCTTTTTAGCATATGTGTATTTTCATGTTTCCTTATTTTGAGCAGCAGTAGCAGCTAGTTCCTCACTAGTTGTTGGCTCAAAGTCTTTAAAAACTTTTTTAAATTCTATATCTGCAGCTTTGCCAGCAGCAGGATTATCCTTAAAAAAATTAATCCATTGTTTCCAGGGTAATGTATCATCTTCAGGTGTAGGACTAGTTACTATGTAATTATTAGGAATAAAAACTTTTTTAATTCTAGATCCTGCTAGTACTTCATCAGAACCATCAAAACTAATATAACGTATACCTGCTTTAGTTAACTTCCTACTCCTAGGTCTAAATCCATGCATGATTACATCACATTGACTATGAATAAATTTCTGAATACCTGCAGGTAGTGTAGTCTCACGTCTAAATCTATCTCGATTAAATTTGTCTTTATCTGTTCTCTCGTTCGAATGGGTGATAGCAGCTACACCTACACCTAATGCTACTAAACGATTATAAAAACGTCGAAAAGGATCTGTTTGGTAGACTGCCCACCCTCTTCCCCAATCTCCACCTTCCGAAGGATGCTTAATATTACCTGCATCTAAATGGAAGTCTGTACATAGTTTACTAGCCATGTCTACAGTATCAATGACGATCATTTTGTATGGACAATACTCTTCTAATGCTTCTAATACTTCCGTAGCACTAGTATAAACTAATCCGTCATCGTCTTCTATCCATCCTGATGCACGTTCCTTCATATCTCTATCCCAATCTGTTATCACTATCTTTGGGCATTCAACGAATCCATATCCTGATTCAAAAGCTAATAGTAAAACTCCCTCAGCACCACAAAAGAATGTAGTCTTTCCCCATTTAGGAGGAGCAATCAGTAAGTACTTCAACTTCTCAGGAGAAAAACTAAGAGTATGAGATTTAGTAGGTAATAGTAATTTAGCATCTTCTATCGTTATTCCTCCTCTACCTAACAATTTCCTGTCTGGAATTACTGCTACATCTGCTTCTATTATTTTCTTTAGTGTCATTAGTTCTCCTAAATGCTATGTACCCTCCATGGCACATAGCATTGTTTTAATTACTTCTATAGTTCCTCAGGAGCAGATTCTATAGGTTCATCCATTAAAGCAGGATACTTAGCATAAAGCATCTTAATGGTAACCCTTGCTAATCGAAATCTTTCCACCTTCCATAACTCACCATGACTTTGGATAGCATCCCATGCTCCTTCCGCTATCTTAGCTAAACCTGCATCTGTTATCTCTACTAGTCTTTTATCTCCAATAGTTAACTCTTGCTTCATTTCTTCAATTACATCTGTTGTTATTTTTTCATTGTCTTCAGGAAGAATCATTCCATTAAACTCTGTATCATCATCATCTAAATCTTTTAATGTAACTTTTCTTTAACATCTACATCATTCATAATTTTTTATCTTTTCGTTTTTTATTTCAATGAACTAAAACATTTTGTATCAATACAAAATATTTAACTTATCTTAACAATATACACTCTGTCTAAACAACCTGTCAACATATAATTTCCATAACACTTTTCAACGAAACTATCAGCATGCTGGTAATTTGCTATGATATCCTAGGTTCTACAATATAGTCTCATAATACCAGCATGCTGGTAATTTGCCTTTACTTCTCAAGAGTCTGCTAACTCCTCATGCTTATGCTCCCTAACATCATATTCAGGTAGATTCATTTTGCCATCCTTACATAATGGCAGAAACTCACAAAACGAATTGTACTTATGACATTCATCTGTATTCATTGCCATACAAACAGCAGCTAACACATTAGCATCAGTATAATCCACTCCTATCTTTTGCATTAATACAAAAGTGCTTATATGAGGATCTAGCATTTCTACTTCAAACCTTTCTAGCATTCCTGTAGCTAGTGGCATCCTAACACGATAAAAGTACTTCTCTCGATTGATGGTCATATCATAGTTAATTCTATCCAAATACTCCTCAAGTTTTTCCTCCTTCTTAGGTCGTAGTAGAGTCTTTAAAATTCCATTGATGTAGTTACCATCCGGTTTTTCACCCTTAGCTTTCCAGTACAACCAACAGTAGAAAAGAAATTGAAAGCGGAAACTCCATGCATCCAATACAGCAAGGTTTAGCATTCCAGTAGTTTTGTAGTCCCAAATGAACAGACCATCACGCATCGATGGATGTGCTACTAGGTCTATTTTACCTGCCAGTGTAATACCCTTGTAATCACATGTAAACATCTCTTCTACGCTTCGCACCCTCATTTCGCTGTCTAGATCTGCATAATGTATTCTATAGTTCCTAAATGTCACCCTAGCGATTTTACGAAGCATATCCGCTTGTTCTCTATCTTCAACTGTAGGTAAAACATCTTCAGGAAATTGAATCTCAGGTGTCCGAATAGGAAACTCTTTACTTGTACTACCTTGATGTCCACTCTTGTAGAGAGTAGCCAACATCTTATGGATTAAATCACCATATAGAAAGTGCCAGTTAAATACTCCACGCTTCTTCAATCCTAAACCATACCTATAAAACCATTTTCTAGGACAATTGGCTTTACACATTATCTCTGATTGTGTGACAGGATAATCTGTAACTGCTCTACGTATTAACTGCCTAGCTTCTTTATCTAATATAAACGTATTATTCTTTGGAGGATTCATACTTCGTCCATCAAATCTGGATAAGTTTTGTATAACATCTTTATGTAAACTTTTGCTATCCTTCTTTTGTCATGTTTTGGAAAGTGTTTAGCAGCAAGATCCCATTGTTCCCGTGCTCTTTTTAAAAGGAACAGGAGGAAATAAAGACTAAAACATTAGTAAATAATCATAACTTTTATTCTTTAGAGGATTCATCGATATATTCTTGTACTAATTTTTGTGTTCTGCTGATTAATAAATCTTCCGCATTCTTTGATTCATCTAACATAGCATAGACATCTGAATCAGGAAACTTCAAGGTTTGTAGGTAGTAATAGTAGCAGCATCTATGTTGACTATCTTTCCTATTTGTTCTTCCTCTAGCTTGCTGTATAGCTCTGTAGGAATAAGATGAGGAATAGATAATAGAATACTGCACATCTTTGAAATCATTAATAGAGGAACCTGAACTAACAGTAGCAAAACAAACGTCTGCTCTTTTCTTATTCCATGTTTCAAAATCAAATGTGATATCACCTGACAGTACCACATTCTTAAACTTAGATACCTTAAGTATCTCTGAAATGGTCTGCCTAAATGCAACCCATACCACAATCCTCTGTCCGCTATCAATAAGCTCTGACAATAGGTGCGTGAGCCTATAGAGTTTGCTAGATTCGATAGATATTGAAGCTCCTTCTGAATCATACAGGAAACCGTCTGATATTTGTTGTAGCTTGCTAATAAGTGTAACTGCATTTTTAATGTCAATGTTAAATTCTTTTCCATCGATGTTATCTAGGTAGTAATCTTTTACTAGTTGTTTTCTAACTCTTTCTTGCTGGCTAGTCGCTTCTACATTAATAGGAATATTTCTAATTTCTCGTACTTCTCTAGGAAAATAGACATGCACATTATCTCGTAGCTTTCCTTGGATCTGTTCTAAAGCATGCTTCTTAGGATATCTCTCTACATAACCTTTGTAGTTCTGTATTTCTATTGTGTACTGCTGACGAAAGTCTGTTAATCCTTTAGCTATTCTATCTCCTAGTCCTACTGCTTTTGTCTGTCCGTATAAGTCTTCAATGTTCCTTGCTGTCATCATCGAACCTGACAACCCTATAGTAGGAAACTGTTTCGACAATTGACAAATGAGTTTACTTCTATCAGTCCTAACATTCTTATACATCCACAATTCATCGATCACCATACAATTGATTCGATTGTGGGTAATAATTCTACTAACTGCATCTGCTCCACGCTTAGTAGATAACATACCACTAGAAAAGAATGTAGGTTTTATTGTTGCTCCTACTAACTCTATTTCATCCTGCCATTGTCTAAAAGACTGAGGACCACAAATAATTAAAGGTCGTGGATATCCATCTGTTAGTTCCAAAATCCACTCAATAGCTATGCGCGTCTTACCTTCTCCTACTTTAGCCCATATTATTCCTCTTTGACTTTGTACTAATAACCGAACAGCTTCCTGCTGCCAAGGTTCTAAATATTCTTGAATGTTTTTTGATTCTGCACAGCCCATATTGTTGTATGCTCCACATTAAACATTTCACCTAACTCTCTTTGTAAGCTTATCTGCTAACCAAAAGTTTTGCATCATGCTAGTCATTTTGTAATATTACAAAATCCTTATATTTTTTCAAATCTCAAATCTCTAAGTAGATAAGCTTTATGTAAGCTCATGCGTTTACTTTTTGGATGTCCACAAATAGCAGAAACAAACCATCGATTATCTGTCCATCGATTGTTGCTGGCAACCCATTCTCCCCATAATCCATTCTTACCTGGATACCTTTGATCTCCACTCTTGTCAGGATCTTTAGAGCGTCTAGTAACCATCCTTTCGTAAAGTTGATTATCATCTAAAGGTATTCTAACAATATTTTTCTTTGATTCTACTTTCTGTTTTAATTGTGAATTCATTTCTACATATCTGTTATCTTAAGATACCAGTAAACAAAATAGATGAATACTGCCATCCAAATTAGTAGTACTACTCCTCCAATAATCCATAGTATATTCATACTTAGTACTCTATCTTTTATACGGTACATCACCAACTATACGAGCATGAGCCTTTCGTATAGCTCTAATATCTTCTGCTTGACTACCTTTCTTATGACTAACATGATTTCTTTTTGTTATCTTCTTTGAATCTAAACTGTTCTTTTTCATGACTTACTAAACTTTATTCGCGTTCGTTCGTTATATGTGGAGTGGTACTCACGGTTTATAATGCTGAAAGAAAAAGGCAAGTGCGCCAAGAACGATACTCGTTGCAAAAACTTGCGTGCCGATAATCCACAGGATCAATTCTACGCATAATTTCTGTAGTTCTTCTTTGGTCGCAAGATGACGTATCTCAATTTCAAGCTGTTCAATACTTGCCATTTGCTTCATTCATCTTTATGATACTTCTGTTTAACATCTAGAATCAGAGTACTAAAATCAGGTAAATTAACATTATTGCGTAATTGTTTACCTACCCAAAGGATTAAAGCAGATTCGATTTCCGCTCCTGTCATATCGTATTGGGATAATTCCTCTGCTGCCTCATCAGTTAGCTTAACCGGAAACTTATCAGGTATCTTAGCTAACCATATTAGTTTACGTTCTGTGCGTGCAGGTTTATCTATGTGAATTTTTGATAGTAGTCTTCGTTCTACTGCTTCATCTAAAAAGATTTCTAAGTTAGTAGCGAGCACTACCAAACCTGGATATTCCCCTACTTCCTTTAGCAAAGCCGTGATAGGTTCTAACATCCATAGTGAATGAGCATCTAGCTTCTTTCTACTAGGTAAGCAAGCTTCACATTCGTCCAAAAAAACTAACGGACAAGGTTTGCTTTGCTGCGTTGCTCTGATTAGAGCATTGCCAAATAGATTCTTGATATTACGTGCTAACTCTCCAGGTATGTGTGAACCATACTCAGAGATGTTAACATTCAATATAGCTAGATGTAGCTTCTTAGCTATATAGATAGCTGTGATCGATTTCCCGCAACCCGGAGGACCATACAAAAGAATAGCTGCTCCCTGTTCTCTAACTTTATCCATCCCCCAATCTTTCCATCTTTGTCTGTGTTGAAACTGCTCTATTGAGTCTGCTATCTGATTCTCTATATCAGCAGATAATATAGGTGTACTATATTGTTGCTTAGGCATAAATTAACTTAACTATAAATACTATAACATGCTAGCAAACCCTGATGCAAGTATTATTGCACATTATCGTACATTGCATTGCATTGCACAATTAGCTTTACTTTTAAGGTTTTTGTTTTAACTGTTCTAACATACTAGACTGATTGCTAAGCATCTGAGTTTGATTGCGTAAAGAATTGTTTTGGCCTTCTAGCAAATCTTTTTGTCTCTTTTCAAAAGCTTCTAAAGCATCATGCAATTCATGAATTTCTCTAACCGCTCGCAGCGTATCTTGGCGTTGATCATCAGAAGTTGTTTTAGTTACAAAAAAGTTACTTCCTCCCATTAGCAAAATTGTTGCTAGCGTAGGTAAATTAAGTTGATTTAACATTTTAGTCATCGTCGTTGTATTATTTTTCTGTCCTACTTCGTTATCTTCTTTCATGGTTGCTGTACCTTAACTCCAAAAGCAAATTTAACTTTTGGTAATTTCTTTTTCAAATCTCCTATAGTAGGTGGAGGTGGAAGAGCACTACCTATCTTAGCTTTGATAGTATAAGAGTAATGAAATTCTACTCCTGCCTCCCAGTCTTGACAAGATGTTAACATAAGAATTGCTAATAATAGCCATCGCATTTAAATTTGTATCAATACAAAATATTTCATTGAATAATAGGTGGAGTTAAAACTTGATAAGCTATTATATGACAAGTTCCTTGTCTAATAATTTGTCCTCCACTAGTAACTTCATAAGGATAATCACCTACCGTCATATTAGGTTCTGAATCAACTAAAATCAAACTTAATGAACTACCACTAACAGTAGTAGAAGTTTTAGTAAACAACACGTTCGCTTGTGCTGCATCATAAATATTAAGCGTTAAATCAGGACCTACAGCAGGACTAGGAGTCCCATAATAGATTTCATTACTAGCTCCAACAAATAAATTTAAATCAGTTATATCCATAACAACTTTTTTCTATGATACTGAAATATAGGCTTGATCGTTACCCACAGTTCGTAATGGTGGACTATAGGTAGAAATAAGTCCTCCCGCTTTACTACCAAACACAACACCTGCATTCTGTGCATAGACATCTGTACCATTAAGATAATTCCAAATCGGATAAGTAGTTCCTAACCTACCAAGACTAGCTTCCGAATTGTCCAATGATTGAATACCATAACTGTTTATATATATATATACGTTATTAAAAAAAGCTGATGAATTAACATCCACTCTAACCCCTATCTGATTGCCAATAATATGTGCTATAAAAAGAGGTTTAGTCACATCAGGAACACCAATATATCCTAATGCTCCTCCAAGTAACCAAACACCCGCAAAAATATTGCCATTCAAATAACAATCACCATTTTGCATTAGAAGTTTACCCGCACTTAATGCTATTCCTACCGAACAATCGAACATGCAAACATCGATATCAGTGAAAAGTTGTGAAGTACCATTATGTCCTGTACTAAAGTTAGTAAATATAACATTCTTAATAGTAATCGGATAATTGTTTTGTTGAAAAATCGCCGCGTTTTGTTGACCAGTACCTATCACAGTTACATTCTCGATTGAACCTATACCGTATTTAAGAATAAATCCATAGATAGCACAATTAAGAATACTCTCACACCATTGAAGTTGAAAAGCACCAGTTTGACCAGTAGTATAATCAATCCCACCTTGAAACTGTTTCTTGAGTGTAACCACATTCCCCGCAATAGCTAGTATCGTATGTCCACCTCTCCAACGTGAATCTAAAGCTCCCCCTTTCAATAAAACACATTGATTAACATATAGTCCAGTAGTTGAAGCAACTGTAACATTAAAACTATTAGTATTAACATTAGTAACTGCACTAACAGCTACCGTTTTTGGTGCTGCTCCCACAATTTTAATTTGTGAAGACTGTGGATGACTACAAAAAATTCCATAGTCAGATGTAGAAATAGGAAATGCTTCTCCAAGAAAATGAACAGTTGCAGTAATATTAGAAGGAATTGTATACTGCATTAAATAATCTAAAGCCTTTTGAGGAGTAGAAAAGTTAGGAGCAACATTAGTGTATACCTTAGAAACATACAAATCAAGATTAACCGCTAATGTCTTAATATCAATATCAATTGTATTACCACTATCTGCAAGTTGTAATGTTCCTAACGGTGAACGAAATCTTTTTAAGTTAAGAATTTGACCTATCTTATCTCGAAATGGTCCTGGACCTATCGTAGCAACACCAATATTCTGTGCAGTAACATCTCCTCCCGCAACTATATTAACCACCATGTTTGGTACTCGATCAATTTTGCAAATGATCTGTACACTTTGAATAACTACAGCAGCGTCAGTTTTACTAGGAATCCAATCTGCTTGAGCATATGCATTTGAAATACAATACAATAATTCAGGACCCGTATCGATAGTAGCAAAAACTCCACACTCTCTAAAAGAAAAACCAGTAGTCACATTTTTACTACTTAGAGTACCTATCAAAGTAACTTGTCCTTTTCCATCATCACTAAAAGATGTAATAGGAAAATCGATGATACGATTTTTAAGATTAGTTAACCCTTGCATCTCAACATCACTAGCAACAGTCCCGTCTCCTGCTGACATGTGCACAAAAGTTAACTTCTTTGCTGATTGAGCATCTGCTAATGCATCCCATCCTACATCTGTCAATACTTGATGGTCAAAACCTGCCATAAAATCTTACCTTTTTAAGAATGTAAATTCGTACTAACTGGAATATACCTATTAACAGTTACTGTCATAGGTATTGCGATATATAATTGCAAATTACTAGGTTTCAACCTAAGAAAATTTTCTAACCAACTTCGTTCATTCTTTACTGCATAAATCGCAGCAATTACTGTTGTTAGTTTATCTGCTTCAACAACAGGATCTTTAGTAATAATTGAGAAGAAATAAGGATTACCCCCATATTCATACCACTCAGTTACATAACCATCTTTGAATACAGTAGCTAACATCTTCTCAACTGCCCACTTGGTTCCCTTATGAGCATGCCACATAAAAGATTCCATTACTAACTGTCTTTTAGTATCAATATCTAAATCCCCTGACCAACCTTGCCAGACATCGACGTGATACTGCCAAGCAAGAATATCTAGTAGTGGTGGTACTTGTTTATTAATACTAGGTACAAAAGAAATACTAGGAATCTCACTATAAATTTCCGAAAACTCCTTATCGATTGCGTAGCATATTGCTTGTACATTAGGATCACTGCGAATCGAATCAGGAACTATATCAATAGTATTAAACATTTTGTAACGCTACAAAACTCCTATTTCTCTTCTAACCCTCCATAGGTTAACACACTAGCAGGATCAATGACAGCTAACGTCTTTTCATCTATTACTGTAAAGACAGGAGTAGTAACTGCTACTCTTTTAGCACCTGCATCTATCATCTTCTGTATAGCTTTTGAAGGTACTATATCTAATCCTATCTCTGATGACTGCCATGTTATCCAGTCTTGAAAAGCTGCTTGTACTGCTGCCATAATGGATGCTTCAAATTGAGCATTAGCATTATCTATCCAATATTCCATATTAGCAGTAACTTGATTAATAATAGGCGCTTGTACAAACAATTGATCGGTTAAAGGTCTAATATCATCAGCATTACATTTAGCATATACTTGTGCTATCACATTAGAATCTGGTAATACACCACCTGTCATAAGTGGATAAACATACACTTGTCCAGCATGAGCAGCATCAGACCATACACTAACATCGCTGATATTAGAATTAGCAGAGGCAGCCCAATATTCGTAAGCTTCTTTAGGTCCTGCTGTACTAAAGCTTTCTGGAGCCATCCAAATACGTGCTCTGTAGTGATCATCTTCTTCAACATCAGATCCTCCGCCACTAGTAGTAATGTTAGCTGCTGTTACTAAAAAGGGAGCACTCCATTGCACTAATCCATTAATTTGTCCTGCTACAAATCCATTAGCAACAGAACCTATTTCAACAGCAGTTGCATTGACATCTGCAAAGGTAGCACCTGCTGAAATGACTACAGACTGATCAGTAGCAAACTGTATACCATTACTTGTCTGTACTAATGTATCTTGTGGTACAACTGAATCCGATGTTAGAGTAATATTATCAGCTAAAGAAAATCTAATAGTTGTAGATGCATAGGTAGATTTTAATCTACTACCTCTATCAGGACCATACAAAGCACCTATGTTATCTAAATCATCACCATGCGCATATTTAATCAGATTCTCTTTACCTGTTGAATCAACTACACTTCGTTGTACAACAAACTGATAAATGATAGATAGTAGTAACAATCTAACCGGATCTGCTCTGGCTAGTGTTTTGTTTTGTTTAGTAATACTGTTATAAGACTGTTCATAATTAGTGATTATTTCACTCTCTATAACAGAAGCGTCTTTCTGACAGAAATCTATATCAGGTACTACTGTAGAATCAAAACCAAACAAAGGTAATTGTGTACCGTTACTCATAT
>WNFK01092936.1_pt1 | contig 20859 bp, 25 predicted proteins | sample 5400281 | NCBI WGS metagenome assembly WNFK01 (sample SAMN13153350, study PRJNA577476) | soil metagenome | isolation source: 20 cm soil on Douglas fir-dominated hillslope | place: USA:California | collected 2013-09-17
CGCTTCGACGAGGCCGCGGAGGCGCTCCTCGACTTGAAAGACAGCTGGACCGAAGCCATCGCATCGATCCGGAGGGACCGCAGCCGTGCCGCTAACCTCAATTGAGCCCCCGGGGATCAAGGCCTCGATCGAGGAGGTCCGCCGGCGCATCCGGGACCGGTACTACGACCGTCCCGACGTACGCCGGATCCTGACCCACCTCATCCTGCGCCAGCTCGCTCGCAAGCCCGTGAAGCGGCCGCGGACGGCCTGAATCCGCTTGACCCGCTCGAAAGGTCACTGGTAAGAAGATTACCGGCGCTCCGTAGCCGGCTCCATCATCCCCCCACGGCGGTTTCTTGAGATCACGAAGCATCCTTCACGTAGGGAGCGAGCCAGCTCCCCCGGACGCCCATGCCCTGGACGCGGCCTGGAGCTTCCTCCGACACGCTCCGTTCGGCGTGATCGCGGTCGGCCGGGACGGAAACGTGCTCGCGATCAATCCCGCGGCCAGCAAGCTCCTCGGCTATCCGGCCGGGGAGGCCGAAGGGGAGGCGGTCGCGCGGATCCTGCGCGCCCCCCGGGGCGAGTCGCACGTGTCGCCGGGCGCCTGCGCCGCTCCCGAGGAGCCGCGCGAGGTGGAAGCCGTGACGCGCTCGGGCGACGTCCTTCCGGTGGGGCTCAGGCTCCTTCCGCTCGAGAGCCGCGACGGCACCCTCATGGGCACGCTCGCGCTCTTCCAGGATCTCCGCGAACAGAAAGCGCTGGAAGAGCAGTGGAGGCGCCGCGACCGGCTGGCCTCCCTGGGCGCCCTCGCGGCCGGCGTGGCGCACGAGATCCGGAATCCGCTGGCCGGCATCGGCACCTCCGCCCAGGTGATGAAGCGCAGGCTCCCGGTGGGCGATCCCCGGGCCCAGTTCATCGATCTGATCCTGGAGGAGGTCTCGCGGCTGGACCGCATCGTCACGGGCCTGCTCCAGTTCGCGAAGCCCACCACCCCCAGGCTCACGCGCCAGTCCATCCTGCCCGCGCTCGAGAAGGCCCTCACGCTGGTGCACGAGGTGGCGGTGCGCCAGAACGTGCTCATCCACGTGGAGCGCGCCGACACGGTTCCCGAGGTCTACATCGATCTGGACCAGATGGTCCAGGTGGTGCTCAACGTGATCATGAACGCGCTCCAGGCCCTGGACCAGGGCGGCGAGCTCACGGTCGGGGTGGGGCCCGTGCGGAAGCGGCTGGCCGAGCGCTCGCGCCTGGGGCGCCGCTCCGGCGACCGTCTGGGCGGCGAGCGGCCGGCGCCCGTCCTCGATCTGGTCGAGGTGCGCATCCAGGACAACGGCCCGGGCATTCCCGCGGCCGTGCTGGCGCGCGTCTTCGATCCCTTCTACACCACCCGCACCCAGGGGACCGGCCTCGGTCTCAGCATCTGTCAGACCATCGTTCGTGAGCACGGAGGCTCCATCTCGATCGAAAGCGTGGTCGGACAGGGAACCACCGTGCTCCTCGACCTACCCGTGGAGAAACGACATGGAGACCGGCGCGGTCATCCTCGCTAGGCAGACCTTCGGCATTCTGGTGGTGGACGACGAGAAAACCCTCCGATACGCGCTTCAGGAGGGCCTCGCGGAGGAAGGGTATCGGGTGGAGACAGCCGGAGACGTCGCCTCGGCGCTGGAGACCCTGGGCCGCGAGGAGTACCACCTGGCCCTGCTCGACCAGAAGCTGCCGGACGGAAGCGGTCTGACCCTTCTGAAAGAGATTCGCTCCCGCTATCCCGAGATGCAGGTCGTGATGATGACGGCCTACGGGAAGTTCGAGAACGCCGTGGAGGCGACCAAGGCCGGCTGCTTCGATTACATCGGGAAGCCCTTCGAGCTGGACCACATGAAGCTGGTCATCAAGAACGCGCTCTCGCAAACGCGCCTCGCCGAAGAGGTCACGCGGCTGCGCCGGGCCGAGCGCCGCCGGGCGGGCTCGACTTTGATCGTGGGCGGGAGCTCCAAGCTGGCCAAGGTCTTCGAGACCATCCGCAAGGTGGCGCAGACCGGAAGCTCCACGGTGCTCCTCCAGGGCGAGACCGGCGTGGGGAAGGAGCTCCTCGCGCGGGAGATCCACGATCTAGGCCCCTCGCACGACGGGCCGTTCGTGGAGCTGAACTGCAGCGCCATCGCCGAGAACCTCCTCGAGAGCGAGCTCTTCGGCTACGAGAAGGGCGCCTTCACCGACGCGAAGCGGATGAAGAAGGGGCTCATGGAGGTGGCGAACGGGGGGACGCTCTTCCTGGACGAGATCGGGGAGATGAGCCTGGCCCTCCAGACCAAGCTCCTCCGGGCCCTGGACCAGAAGCGATTCCGGCGCGTGATGGGCGTGACCGACATCGTGGTGGAGACCCGCATCGTGGCGGCTACGAACCGGGACTTGAAGTTGCTCGTAACCCAAGAGAAATTCCGGGAGGACCTCTTCTTCCGGCTGAACGTGATCCAGGTGCACGTGCCGCCGCTGCGCGAGCGTCCGGAGGACATTCCGGCGCTCATCGATCACTTCGTCGGGATGTGGAACCGCGACCTGGGCCGGAGCGTGAAGGGCCCGAACGATCGCGCGCTCGAGCTCCTGATGGCCTACCGCTGGCCGGGCAACGTCCGCGAGCTCCGGAACGTGATCGAGCGCGCCATCCTCCTCGAGAGCGAGGAGTGGATCCTGCCCGAGCACCTGCCGGTGGAGATCGTGGGCGCCGCGGGCGGATCGAGCGCCGTGATCGAGACCATGATCCGGGGCGAGACGGGGATCGTCACGATCGCCGCCGCCGAGCGGATGGCGATCGAGAAGGCGCTGGAGCAGGCGCAAGGCAACAAGACGAAGGCCGCGGAGTGGCTGGGCATCTCGCGGCAGACGCTCCGCACCAAGCTCAAGGAATACCGGATCGAATCCGGGGGGCCGGGAGATTGAGGTCCCGAGCGTCCTGAGCTCGTTTACGATCCTCCCGGGTGCGAAGCAGGTGGGCGCGCGCGCCGGAACCCTGGTCACGCCGCACGGCGAGGTGCCCACCCCGGCCTTCATGCCGGTCGGCACGCAGGGAACGGTCAAGGGACTCACGCCGGCCGATCTCCGCGCCGCGGGCACGAAGATCCTCCTCTCCAACACCTACCATCTCATGCTCCGTCCCGGCTCCGGTCTCATCCGAGCCTTGGGCGGCCTCCACCGCTTCATGGGCTGGGACGGTCCCATCCTGACCGACAGCGGCGGCTACCAGGTCCTGAGCCTTCAAGAGTTGGTGAAGCTCTCCGAGGAGGGCGTGGAGTTCCGCTCCCACCTGGACGGCACGCTGGAATTCCTGAGCCCCGAGCGCGCGATGGACGTCCAGGCGGACCTCGGCACCGATATCGCCGTCACCTTGGACCACGCCGTTCTGCTCCCGGCGGATTCCGCGGCGCAGCGCGAGGCCGGGGAGCGCACGCTCCGATGGACCGAGCGCTCGCTCCGGCACGGCCGGACCCTCTCCACGCCGGAAGGCCATCCGCAGATGATCTTCGCCATCGTCCAGGGCGGGGGCGAGGCGGCCCTTCGCCGCGAGATGGCGGAGCGGACCACAGCGCTATCCTGCGACGGATTCGCGATCGGCGGGCTCTCGGTGGGGGAGACGAAGGAGGAGACCTGGAACCTGGCGCGTGCGGTGGTGGAAGCGCTGCCCGCGGAGCGGCCGCGGTATCTCATGGGCATGGGCACCCAGCGCGATCTCCTGGACGGCATCGCCTGCGGCATCGATCTCTTCGACTGCGTCCTGCCCACCCGGAACGCGCGGAACGGGATGGCGTTCACGAGCGAAGGGCCCGTGAACATCCGGAACGCGGAGCACGCGCGCGCGGAGCGCCCCCTCGATCCCGAATGTGGCTGCGAGGCGTGCGCGCGCTTCTCGCGCGCCTACCTCCGGCATCTCCACCTCGCGGGGGAGATCCTCGCGCACCGAATGCTGACCTTGCACAACGTGACCTTCTATCAGACACTGATGGCAGCCGCTCGCCGCGCGATCGAGCGCGGCGACCTCGTCTCGTATGCGCGTGCCTTCGCGGAGCGCTACCGTGAGCGGAGCGGGGATCCTCCCGCACCCTCCCTTCGTCCCTAGGAGAAATCCATGTTCGCAGTCGTATTCGCCCAGGCGACCCAGGCGGTCCCTGAGACGGCGCCCTCACTGATCGAACAGATGCAACACATGATCCCCCTCCTCGCCGTCACGTTCGGGATCGTCTACTTCATGATCATCCGTCCGCAGCAGAAGAAGCAGAAGGAGACGGAAGCCATGCGCTCCTCGATCTCGAAGGGAGATCGCGTGCTGACGACCGGAGGTCTCTACGGCACCGTGGTCGGCGAGCGCGACGGCGTCGTGGTTCTGAAAGTGGCGGACGACGTGAAGATGGAGTTCGCCAAGGAGTCGATCATCCAGGTGAAGGACAAGAGTGCCTAGGTCCTCGCTTCCCCTCCGCTACTACGGCGACCCCGTGCTCCGGAAGAAGGCCGAGCCCGTGGCTTCGGTGGATCTCGAAGTCCGTGCCTTGATCGAGGGCCTCTTCGACGCGATGTACCGGGAGCGCGGCATCGGACTCGCGGCGCCGCAGGTCGGGGTCTCGCAGCGCATCTTCGTCCTCGACGTCGAGGGTGAGGAAGGCGAGCGCGTCAAGCTCGCGCTGGTGAATCCCCGCATGGTCCTCGCGAGCGGGAGCGAGGTGGGCGAGGAGGGATGCCTCAGCATCCCCGGGATCCACGCGGACGTGAAGCGCCATGCGGAGGTGACCTTCGAGGCCTGGAACGAGAAGGGCGAGCCCATCACCGTGCGGGCCGAAGGGCTTCTGGCCCGCGCCCTGCAGCACGAGCTGGACCACCTGGACGGCGTCCTCTTCATCGACCGCCTGAGCGCGATCCGCCGGAAGCTCCTCGAGCCCAAGCTCGCCAAGATCCAGGGCGGAGAGGACGATCGCCGGGCGCCCGACTCCTCCGTCTCGCCTTCCCTCTGACGGGCGCCGTGCGCCTCGTCTATTACGGCACCCCGGAGCTCGCGGTGCCTCCGCTCCGGCGTCTCGTGGAGACGGGGCGCGCGCCGCTCCTCGTGGTGACGCGGCGGGACCGGCCGAAAGGCCGGGGGCTCTCGATCACGCCCTCGCCGGTGCGCGTGGCCGCGGAATCGCTCGGGATACCGGTCGCGACGCCGGCGCGAGCGGGTGCTCCGGATTCGCTGGAGGCGGTCGCGGCCTTGAAGCCGGATCTCCTCGTCCTCACCGCGTACGGCCAGATCCTCCCTCCCGAGCTCCTCTCGATTCCGCGCATCGGTCCCCTCAATCTCCACTTCTCGCTCCTGCCGCGGCATCGCGGGGCCTCGCCCATCCAGGCCGCGATCCTCGCGGGCGACGCGGAGACGGGCGTCACGACCATGTGGATGACCGAGAAGCTGGACGAGGGGCCGACCTTCGCGTCGCTCCGCACCCCGATCGAGCCCGAGGAGGACGCGGGCTCGCTGGAATCGCGGCTCATGGAGCTGGGTGCTACGTGTCTCGTGGCGACGGTGGAGCGGATCGAGCGCGGGGAGATGGTGCGGGATATTCAAGATTTCGCGCGCGCCACGTACGCGCCCAAGCTCACGCGTGAGGACGCGCGGGTCACCTTGCGCGACGATCCCGCCGCGTTCACGCGCCGCGTGCGCGCGTTCAAGCCGCGGCCCGGAGCGTTCCTCATGCTTCACGACGGGCCGCTGCAAATCCTCGAGTCCGCCGCGGAGGAAGGGTCCACGACCGAGCCGGGAACGGTTTTGGAGCTGGACCGTGCGCGGGGCCTCCGGATTCAGGTCGGCCAAGGCTCGGTGTGGCTCCGCCGGGTCCGACCCGGCGGGCGGAAGGAGATGAGCGGCTTCGACTACGCCAACGGCGCGCGGTTGAAGCCCGGACAGAGCCTGGGCGTGGAGGAGGCCAAGTGACCGCGCAGAAGAGAAAACGCCGGAAGCCCTGGGCGGGGAAGAATCCCGTTCCCGCGCGGGAGCTGGCGCTTCAGATCTTCGCGGCCATCGAGAGTCGGAGCGCGTTCTCCGACCGCCTCCTCGAGTCGCGTCTCGGCGACGCCGCGCTCTCGCCCGAAGACGCGCGCCTGGTCACCGCGCTGGTCCAGGGAACGCTCCGGCACCGCGCCACGATCGACCATCATCTCGAATACTTCGCGCGGCAGAACTGGAACGGATTGCCGGGCTGGATCCGGGGAGCGATGCGGCTTGGCGCGTTCCAGATCCTCTTCATGGACCGCATTCCCGCGCGCGCGGCGGTGGACGAGAGCGTGAGCCTGGCCAAGAAGTACGGGCATCCCGGCACCGCGGGCCTCGCGAACGCAATTCTTCGAAAGCTCGCCGCGGGCGAGCGGGCTCCGCTGCCCGATCCCGCGTCCGATCCGGTCGTTTACCTCTCCATCCTCCATTCCCACCCGCGCTGGCTGGTCGAGCGCTGGCTGCATCGGCTGGGGCGCGAGGAGACGGAGCGGCTCCTGATCGCCGACAACCGCGAGCCCTCGGTCACGGTGCGTCCGATCACCACGCGCGCGAGCTCAGCCGAGATCCGGGGCCGGCTTCGCGCGGAGGGGTTCACGGCCGATCCGGCGCCGAACGGCGGGCCGGTCTGGATCATGGGCGGCGGATACGTCCCGTCGCGGAGCCCGGTCTTCCGCGACGGGCTGATCTCGCTCCAGGACGAGGCGGAAGCAACCGTCGTCTCGATCCTGGATCTTCGCCCCGGCCAGCGCGCGCTGGATCTCTGCGCCGCGCCGGGTGGGAAGGGATCGCAGATCGCCGAGGCGGTGGGGCCGGGAGGCCACCTCGTGGCGCTGGAGAAGCACGACAGCCGTGCGCGGGCGCTCCGCGTGAACCTGATCGAGCGGATGGGACTCGGGAACGTGGAGGTGGTGGAAGGCGACGGCACCGACCCGCCCTTCCGCGAGACGTTCGACCGGGTCCTGGTGGACGCGCCCTGCTCGGGACTGGGCGTTCTGCGGCGCCGCGCCGACGCCCGATGGCGGAAGGAAGAGTCGAGCATCACCGCCATGGCCGCCCTCCAGCCGCGGCTCCTCGCGGGCGCCGCGCGCCTGGTCCGGCCGGGCGGCGTCATGGTGTATAGTGTCTGCTCCTTGGAACCTGAGGAGACCTTGGACGTCGTTGAATCCTTTCGCGCGAGCCATCCCGCATTCCAGCTCGAAGGAGCCGATCGTTTCCTTCCCCCGGCGTTTCGCACCGGCACTCCGCTCTGGTGCGCCACGCCTCAGCGTCACGGCACGGACGGCGTCTTCGCGGCGCGCTTCGTGAAGCGTTGACCGATTCGATGGAGCTCGGTGTGGAGCAGCCGGTCGAAGAGCCGCCCCCGACGCCTCCTTCGCCCGATCCGATCGAGCGGAGGCGCGGCCCGCGCTTCTCCTTCTGGTCGGGCACCCTCCTCCTCGCCGCCGTCGCGCTCTTCGGCGGCTTCCTGGTCATGAACCTGGTGCTCATGCCCAGCTTCACCCGCCAGGGCGCGGAGGTTCCCGTGCCCGAAGTGGCGGGACGGAGCGAGGTCGAGGCGGAGCGCGCGCTCGGCGTCGAGGGACTGAAGCTCTCCAAGATCTCCGAGCAGTGGAGCCCCGACGTGCCGCGCGGCTTCGTGATCTCCCAGGATCCGGAGGCGGGCGGCGTGGTGAAGCGGGGACGGAGGATCTCGGTCATCGTGAGCCTGGGCGCGCAGGGGACCAGCGTGCCGCTCCTCGAGGGGACGGGCGCGCGCCAGGCGCAGCTCCTGCTCGAGGGCGCGGGCCTTCGCTCCGGGCGCGTGGCCAAGGTCTTCACCGACGACACGGGGAAAGACCTGGTGGTGGCCTCCGATCCGCCGGGCGAGACCCTGGTCGAGCAGGGGACCGTGGTGAACCTCCTCGTGAGCCTGGGGCCGCGCCCCCGCAGCTACCTCCTACCCGACCTCACCGGGCGCGACGTCGACGACGTGGCCCGGAGCCTCCGCGAGGAAGGGTTCCCGGTCCTGATCAAGGAGGGCGGACCGAAGCAGAAGGCGGGCTTGATCGCCGCCCAGGAGCCGACGCCGGGGCACCGCGTCTCGCCCCGCGATTCGATCGTGCTCTACCAGCACCCGTGAGCGTCTGGGCGCGCCCGCGGCGCAACCGAATCTGTCCCTCGGTCCTCTCCGCGGATTTCTCGCGGCTGGGCGACGAGATCGCGACCGTCGCGCGCGCCGGCGCCGACTTCCTCCACGTGGACGTCATGGACGGCCAGTTCGTGCCGGACATTACGTTTGGTCCGATTCTGGTCCGGGCGATGCGCCGCTTGACCTCGCTCCCGCTCGACGTCCACCTCATGATCGTGGAGCCCCTGCGCTTCCTCGACCCGTTCGCGGACGCCGGGGCGGACCACCTGATCGTGCACCTCGAGGCGGTTCCCGATCCCGTGAAGGCGCTCCGCGCGATCCGGGCGCGCGGGCTCCGCGCCGGGCTCTCGATCAAGCCCGGCACAGCACTTCCTCCTTTTCTCGACGCGCTGCCCGAAATGGACGTGGCGCTGGTCATGACGGTGGAGCCGGGGAGAGGCGGACAGGCGTTCCTCGAAGGGTCCAAGGCCAGGATCGCCGCGGTGCGCGAAGCGATCGACCGCGCGGGACTGGACTGTCTCCTGGGCGTGGACGGCGGCATCGATCCCGTGACGGCCGGGGTCGCGGCGCGCGCCGGCGCGGATACGTTCATCGCGGGGCATTCGATCTTCCGCCTCCCGCCCGATCCCGCCACGAGCCTTCGCGCGCTTCGCGGGGTGCTGGCGAGCTCGTGAACGCACTGGTGGTCGGCGGCGCGGGATACATCGGGAGCGTCGTCGTGGAGGAGCTCTGCCGGGCACGGCACTCCGTGATCGTCCTGGACGACCTCTCCACCGGGCACAGGGACGCGGTCCATCCCCTGGCGCTTCTCGTCACCGGGGCGCTGCGCGACCGGGCCAAGCTGGACGAGGTCTTCCACACCAAGGAAATCGACGGCGTGGTCCACCTCGCGGGGAAGTCCCTGGTCGCCGAATCGGTCGAGCATCCCGAGCTCTATCAGGGGGCCAACGTGGAGGAGGGCATCCTCCTCCTCGACGCCATGCGGGATCACGGCGTGAGGGACATCGTGTTCTCCTCCTCCGCCTCGGTCTACGATCCCTCGGCTCCGATGCCGCTCCTCGAGACCGCCGCGCTCCGGCCCGCCAATCCCTACGGGGAGACGAAACTCCGCTTCGAGCGGATCCTCGAGGAGCGCGCGGCGTTGGGCGAGCTTCGCCACGTGTCGCTCCGGTACTTCAACGTCGCCGGGGCGAGCATCGACCTCGGCGAGGACCATCGGAACGAGACCCACCTCGTGCCGCTCCTCCTGGACGCGGTCCTGGGACGCCGCGACCCTGTTCCGGTCTACGGAAGCGACTACCCGACGCCCGACGGGACCGCGGTGCGGGACTACGTCCACGTCGTGGACGTAGCCGACGCCCACGTGCGGGCGCTCCGGTACCTCTTGGGAGGCGGCACGAGCCTTGCCCTGAACCTCGGAGCGGGGCGCGGCGTCTCGGTGCGGGAGATCATCGCCGCGGTCGCGCAGGTGACCGGGCGGCCCGTTCCCACCACGGAAGCGGCGCGCCGGGCGGGCGATCCGCCGGTGCTGATTGCTTCGTCGGAAGCGGCTCGGCGCGTGCTAGGCTGGGATCCTCAGTTCGAGGATCTCTCCGTGATCCTCGAGACCGCGTGGGACTGGCGCTCGCGCCATCCGGAGGGCTACGCATCATGACTTCCAAGCACGACGAACACGAAGAGCCGGATCCCGAAGCTGTCGTCCCGGTGCGTCAGGTTGCCGATGAGGCCGAGGCCACGCTGCTCGTCGAATTCTTGAGGACCGAGGGAATCGAAGCCGAAGCGGTGCCGGTCCAGAACCCCTGGCTCGCCCCGGTTCTGAAGGCCCACCACCCCTTCTGGGGCCACGTCGAGACCCTGGGGAAAGACGCGGACCGCGCGCGCGAGCTGATCGAGGACTACCTGAGGGCCACCCCGCAGCCGGACCCGGCCGAGGACAACTCCTGAGCATGACCGGAAGCAGCGAGATCCAGGCGACCCCGCGCTTCACGCGTGGCGAGCTGACGCGCCGCGTGGAGAGCTTCCGCGGCAAGCGCGTGCTGGTGATCGGGGACGTCATCCTGGACCGGTACCTCTGGGGAAACGCCACGCGCGTCTCGCCTGAGGCTCCGGTCCTGGTCGTGGACGTGGACAAGGAGGAGCTCCGCCTGGGCGGCGCCGCCAACGTGGCGCAGAACGTGCGCGCGCTGGGCGCGATCCCGGTCCTGATCGGCGTCGTGGGCGCGGACGTGGCGGCGCACAGCCTGAAGCGCGAGCTGCACGCGCGCGAGATCGATTCGGATCAGGGGCTGGTGGTCGATGACGCGCGGCGCACCACGCTCAAGACGAGGATCATCGCGCATCATCAACAAGTCCTGCGCGCCGATGAGGAGTCACGCGAGACGCCGACCGCGGACGTGGTGGAGCAGGTCTGGACGCGCGTCGCGCGCGCGCTCCCGACCGCCGAGGCCGTGCTCCTCTCCGACTACGGAAAGGGCGTGATCTCGCCCGCGATCCTGGACAGGCTCCTGCCCGAGCTGACCCGCCGGGGCATCCCGAGCGCGGTCGATCCCAAGGAGGAGCACTTCTCGCGATACCGGAACGTCACCGTCATCACGCCCAATCTCGCGGAGGCGTCCCAGGCCTGGGGCCGGAAGATCCGGAATCCCGGCGATCTCGGCGAGGCGGGGTTCGGCCTCAGGAAGAAACTCGAGGCAGACGCGGTGCTGATCACGCGCGGCGAGGATGGGATGTCGCTCTTCACCGCCGAAGGCCACGCCCACTTTCCCACGCGCGCGCGGCAGGTCTTCGACGTCACCGGCGCGGGGGACACGGTGGTGGCCACCATCGGGGTGGCGCTCGCGGCCCGGGCGCCGCTTCCCGAGGCCTGCGTGCTGGCGAACCATGCCGCCGGCCTCGTCGTGGCCGAGCTGGGAACGGCCGTGGCCACGGCGGCCATGCTGATCGACTCGCTGGAGGACCTTCCCGTTGGGTGAGGTCCTCACGCTGGAGGAGGCGAAGCGCCGCCGCATGGCCGCGAAGGCCCTCGGGCGGCGTTTCGTCTTCACCAACGGCTGCTTCGATCTCATCCACCCCGGCCACACGGAGCTCCTGCGCCGCGCCCGCGCGCTGGGGCACTATCTCCTTGTCGGCCTCAACTCCGACCGTTCCGTCCAGGCGCTCAAGGGCGAGGGCCGGCCGATCCAGGGCGAGCAGGCCCGTGCCGCGGTGGTCGCGGCGCTGGCGAGCGTGGACTACGTGGTGCTCTTCGACGAGGACACCCCGCTTCAGATCATCACGGAGCTGACGCCGGACATCCTGGTCAAGGGCGGCGACTACAGCCCGGCCACCGTGGTCGGCAAGGACGTCGTGGAGAAGGCCGGCGGGAAGGTCCACGTGATCCCACTCATCCCGGGTTTCTCCTCCTCCCAGATCGCCCAGAGAATCCGCCAGATGACCCCCTAGGGGGTGCCTTGACAGGGGCCTTCCGTATCCTCTAACCTGTTGCGTTCTCCCAATGTAGTGAATCTACGTAGTGCATCTAGTGCGATCCTGCCCGGCGAGGCCCCACTGCGTGCGAGCGGCTCGAAGCTCAGCACCGACCGAGGACCCGCCGGCCCTTGCACGAAACTCCTGAAGGAGGTGTGCCTCGAGTGAGTAAGAGAAACGTGGTCATCATGGGCGCCGGAGGGCGCGATTTTCACAACTTCAACATGTTCTTCAAGCGACGTCCCGAATATCAGGTCGTGGCCTTCACGGCTTCTGCTCAGATCCCCGGAATCGACGATCGCCGCTATCCGCCTTCCCTGGCCGGCAGCCGCTACCCCAAGGGCATCCCGATCGTCTCCGAGCAGGAGCTCCCGCAGCTGATCCGCGACCACGACGTGGACGAGGTGGTCTTCGCCTACAGCGACGTCTCCCACGAGTACGTGATGCACAAGGCTTCCTGGATCGCGGGCCTGGGCTGCGATTTCACCCTGATGGGTCCCAAGGCGACCCAGCTCAAGAGCCGGGTCCCGGTCGTGGCCGTGAACGCCGTCCGGACGGGGGCGGGCAAGAGCCAGACCACCCGCAAGGTTTGCGAGGTGCTGAAGGCGATGGGGAAGAGCGTGGTGGCGATCCGCCACCCGATGCCCTACGGCGATCTCGCGCGCCAGAGCGTCCAGCGCTTCGCGACCTACGCGGACCTCGACCGCCACCACTGCACCATCGAGGAGCGTGAGGAGTACGAGCCGCATCTGGACCGCGGCACGATCGTGTACGCCGGCGTGGACTACCCGGAGATCGTCCGCCAGGCCGAGCGCGAGGCGGACGTGATCGTCTGGGACGGCGGCAACAACGACTTCTCCTTCGTGAAGGCGGACCTCCAGATCGTGGTGGCCGATCCGCACCGGCCGGGCCACGAGCGCACGTACCATCCCGGCGAGACCAACATCCACCTCGCCGACGTGGTCGTGATCAACAAAGAGACGACCACCGACTACGAGAATGTGGAAGCGGTGCGCCGGAGCGTGGAGGAATTGAATCCCCGCGCCGTCGTGGTGGACGCCGCGTCCCCGATCACGGTGGACCATCCCGAGTGGATCCGCGGCGCGCGCGCCCTGGTCATCGAGGACGGTCCCACCCTCACGCACGGCGAGATGAAGTACGGCGCCGGCGTGGTGGCCGCGCGACGGCACGGCGCCAGCGAGATCGTGGATCCCCGTCCGTGGCTCGTGGGAGGCATGAAGGACGTCTTCAAGCAGTATCCCAATATCGGACCGCTGCTCCCGGCGATGGGCTATTCCAAGGACCAGATCCGGGACATGGAGAAGACCATCAACGCCACGCCCTGCGACGTCGTGGTCGTGGCGACCCCGATCGACTTCCGGAAGCTCGTGAACATGAAGCGCCACGCGGTGCGCGTGGGCTACGAGCTGGAGGAGATCGGCCGCCCGAAGCTGGACGAGTTGATCCGGGCCTGCCTGGACCGCCTGGCGGCTTCCGGGGAGAAGAAGCACCCGGCCCGTCGCGAGGCCGCGCCGCCGCGGAGCGGCCTGAAGAAGGCGGCCCGGAAGGCCGCGCGCGTGACGCGAGGGAAGCGTTGAACCTTCACGAATACCAGTCCAAGGAGCTCTTCCGCGGGGCCGGAATCCCGGTCCCGCCCGGCGAGGTGGCGTCGAGCGTCGAGGAGGCTGTTCAAGCCGCCTCGCGCTTCAGCTACCCGGTGGTGGTCAAGGCCCAGGTCCTGATCGGCGGCCGCGGCAAGGCGGGCGGCGTGAAGGTGGTGCGCACCCCCGAGGAATTGCGCCGGGAGGCGGGACGGATCCTGGGCATGGACATCCGCGGCCTCACGGTGAAGCGGATCCTCATCACCCCGGCCGCCGACATCGAGCGCGAGTACTACGCGGGCCTGGTGCTGGACCGGAAGTCGGAGACGCCGCTCCTCATGGTCAGCCCCGCGGGCGGCATCGACATCGAGGAAGTGGCGCGCTCCACCCCCGAAAAGATTCTCCGCGTTCCGGTCGACCTGCGCGGGCTTCCGGCCTACCGGGCGCGTGCCGCGGCGCGATTCCTGGACAAGGATCCGGCGATCCAGAAGCAGATCGTGCCCATCCTGATCCGCCTCGTGCGGGTCTACCGCGAGCAGGACGCCTCGCTCGCGGAGATCAATCCGCTCGTGGTCACGCCGAAGGGCGAGGTGCTCGCCTTGGACGCCAAGATCGTCCTCGACGACTCCGCGCTGGACCGCCATCCCGACACGGCAGCCTGGCGCGATCTCTCGGCGGAGGACCCGGATGAGGTGGAGGCGCGGAACAAGGGTCTTTCGTACGTGAAGCTGGACGGCTCGATCGGCTGCGTGGTGAACGGGGCCGGGCTCGCGATGGCCACCATGGACCTGATCCAGTTCCACGGCGGAAAGCCCGCGAACTTCCTGGACATCGGCGGATCGAGCAATCCCGAGAAGGTGGAAGCCGCGATGGGCATCCTCACCCGCGACGGCCGCGTGCGCGCGGTCCTCTTCAACATCTTCGGGGGCATCACGCGCTGCGACGACGTGGCGCGCGGGCTCCTCAGCGCGCTGGACCGGATGAAGGTGCGCGTCCCGATCGTGATCCGCCTCACCGGCACGAACGAGAAGGAAGGGCGCGAGATCCTGGGACAGCGCGGGCTGCCGGCCCTCTCCGACATGGACGAAGCGGTGCGCGCCGTGATCGCGCGCGCGGCGGAGGCGGCATGAGCGTCCTCGTCGGCCGGTCGACCCGCGTCGTCGTGCAGGGCATCACGGGGCGGGACGGGTCCTTCCACACGCGCGGCATGCTGGACTACGGCACCAAGGTGGTCGCGGGCGTGACGCCGGGGAAGGGCGGCGAGAAGGTGCACGGGGTCCCGGTCTTCGATTCGGTCGCGGATGCCGTGAAGAAGACGGGCGCCAACTGCTCCGTGATCTACGTCCCGGCCCCCCTGGCGCAGGACGCGATGTACGAAGCGGTGGACGCCGGCATTCCGCTCGTCGTGTGCATCAGCGAGGGAATCCCGGTGCGCGACATGGTCGAGGTCTCGGCGTACCTCAAGGGGCGTCCGGTGCGGCTCATCGGTCCCAACTGTCCCGGGCTCATCTCACCCGGACAGAGCAAGGTGGGAATCATGCCCGGCTCGATCGTGAAGCCCGGCAAGGTGGGCGTGGTGAGCCGGAGCGGCACGCTGACGTACGAGGTGGTGTGGCAGCTCACCCGCGGGGGCCTCGGGCAATCGACCTGCATCGGCATCGGCGGGGACCCGATCGTGGGCACGCGCTTCGCCGACATGCTCGCGCTCTACGAGCAGGACCCCGGCACGAGCGCGATCGTCCTGATCGGCGAGATCGGCGGCAGCGACGAGGAAGACGCCGCGGCGCTCATCAAGCGTTCCATCTCGAAGCCCGTCGTGGCCTTCGTCGCGGGGCAGACCGCGCCCCCCGGAAAGCGCATGGGACACGCGGGCGCGATCGTCTCCGGCGGATCGGGAACCGCGCAGGAGAAGATGGCCCGCTTCCTGGACGCGGGCATCCCGGTCGCGAAGACGCCGTCCGAGATCCCGGGGCTGATCGCGGCCGCGCTTTCACCGAAACGGAAATCCAAGCTGAAGCTGCTCCGATCGAAAAAGAAGAAGGCGTCGCCCCAGCGCCGGGCCTCCAAACCCAAGAATGCCAAACCCAAGAAAAGGAAAACCGTACGTGGATGAGACGCTGTTCATGATCAAGCCCGATGCCGTCTCGGCCCACAAGATCGGCGCCATTCTCTCCGAGGTCGAGCGCGCGGGATTCGAGATCCTCGACCTGCGCCTGGTGCGGCTCACGCCCAAGGACGCCAGGCTCTTCTACGCGGTGCACGAGGGGAAGCCGTTCCTGGGCGAGCTGGTGGAATTCATGTCCTCCGGACCCGCGGTGCCGGTGCGGCTCCGCCGGGCCGACGCGATCCCCAAGCTCCGCGATTTGATCGGCGCCACCGATCCCAAGGAGGCCAAGCCGGGCACCATCCGGGCGCTCCACGCGGAGAGCAAGGGGCGGAACGCGGTCCACGCGTCCGATTCGCCGGAGTCGGCCCGCGCCGAGATCGCCTTCTTCTTCGGAGACGGTTCCGGCCCCCGGTAATCTAAAGAAGAGCCATGGAACTGAAACTCCACGAGATCGACGAGGGGCAAAGCCGCCTCGTCCTGGAATCAGCCCCGGAATCCATCGGAATCGACCCCCGGGACGTGACCCTGGAAGGGCCGCTCGGGATTGTACTTACCTTGGACCGCCGCGGGGACGAGATCTGGATCCGCGGCACGGTCCATGGCATTGCGCTGCAACAGTGTAGCCGCTGTCTGGTCGATTTTTCCCAGATTCTCGAGTTGGAGTTCGAGGTTTTCTGTGCTAAGTTGCCTGCTGCCCGCACGATGAGCCCCAAGGCCCTGGATGAAGAAGACGGAGGGGTCCATTTCCACGACGGCCACGTGCTCTCCATCGACAGCGAGATACGGGAGGCGGTGCTGCTGGGCCTCCCCATGAGGCCGCTTTGCCGCGAAAACTGCGCGGGCCTGTGCCCGCGGTGCGGTGAGGATCGAAACCTCGGGGCGTGCCGCTGCGTCGGCGCCGCCACGGGCTAACCAAGGGAATGAGGAACGATGGCCGTACCCAAGAGAAGACACTCGAGCACGCGCGGCAAGAAGCGCCGCACCAACTGGAAACTCGCGATGCCCTCCCGGTCGCTCTGTCCACACTGCAGCCAGCCCAAGCTGCCGCACCGCGTCTGCGGTCACTGCGGCTATTACGCCGGCGAGGAAGTGATCTCGCAGGAGGCGTCGAAGACCGCGTAGGGGCTGTGGGCACGGGGCGAACGTGAGCGATCGAGCCGGTCGGCCGGTCATCGGGGTGGACGCCATGGGCGGGGACTTAGCGCCCGGCGTGGTGATCCAGGGCGCCATCGAAGCGACCCGTGAATCCGGGGGCGCCTTCGAGGTCGTCCTGATCGGCGACGAGGCGCTCGTGCGCGAAGAAGCCGCCCGCCTGCGCGTGCAGTCCGATCTTCCTTCCGTGATCCACGCGTCCGAACGCGTCGAGATGGGCGAGTCGGCCGTGACCTCCGTCCGCAAGAAGAAGGACTCCTCCATCAACATCGCCGCGCGCCTCGAGAAGGAGCACAAGACCCATGCCATGGTCTCCGCCGGCAACACCGGCGCGGTCGTGGCGGCCGCGCTCTTCGGCCTCGGCCGCATCGAATCGGTGCAGCGTCCGGCCATCGCCACCGTGCTGCCCACGCCGCAAGGGAACGTGGTCATCCTGGACGTGGGCGCCACGTCGGATTGCAAGCCGTACCACCTCCACCAGTTCGCGATGATGGGCAGCATCTACGCGCGCCTCGTGCTGCACGTGGAGCGTCCGCGCGTGGGGCTCCTGAACATCGGCGAGGAAGCGGAGAAGGGGAGCGAGCTCTATTACGAGGCGCATCAGCTCCTGAAACAGAGCCCGGTCCATTTCGTGGGCAACGTGGAAGGAAGGGACATCATTCTCGGCACGGCGGACGTGGTCGTGTGCGATGGATTCGTCGGGAACGTGCTCCTGAAATTCGCGGAGAGCGTGATCCCGAGCGTGGGGAACATGATCCGGGACGAGATCCGTGCGGATCCCCTGAGCATGCTCGCGGGACTTCTCCTGAAGCCCGCCTTCCGGCGCCTGAAGCGCCGGATGGACTACGCCGAGGTGGGCGGCGCGCCGCTCCTGGGGGTGGACGGGAACTGCATCATCGCGCACGGGCGCAGCAACGCCCGCGCCATCAAGAACGCCATCCGCGCGGCCGCGCGCTGCGCCGAGGCCCGCGTGGCCGATTTCATCCGCGAGGATCTGCAGAAGCTCGCGCCGGAGGCCGCGTGATCGCCCCCGCCCGCGACGTCCACATCATCGGCGTCGGCTCCTGCACGCCCGACCGCGTCCTGACGAATCAGGATCTCGAGAAGATCGTGGACACCTCGGACGAGTGGATCACCTCGCGCACCGGCATCAAGGAGCGCCGCATCGCAGATCCCGACATCCCCTCCTCCGCGCTCGCCACCGAGGCGGTGCGCCGCGCCATGAAGGACGCAGGGATCGAGGGCTCCGAGGTGGATCAGATCATCGTGGGGACCGTGACGGGAGACCGGCCCTTCCCCTCGACCGCCTGCCTCATCCAGGACCGGATCGGGGCCTCATCGGCCTTCGCCTTCGACATCTCCGCGGCGTGCTCGGGATTCCTCTACGCGCTCTCGCTGGGCCGCACGCAGATCCTGGCGGGTGTCGCGAACACCGTGGTCGTCGCGGGCGTGGAGACGCTCTCCAAGATCACGGACTGGACGGATCGAAACACCTGCGTTCTCTTCGGCGACGCCGCGGGGGCGGTGGTGCTCCGCTCCACGGGGCAGCCGGGCGGCATCCTGGCCACGAAGCTTCACAGCGACGGCTCGCTGGTGAACCTTCTCGAGATGCCGGGCGGAGGCTCCCTCCATCCCTCCTCGCACGAGACCGTGGACAAGCGGATGCACTACATCCGCATGAGCGGGAACGACGTCTTCAAGCACGCGGTGCGCGCCATGGAATCGGTGGCCTGCGAGGCGCTGGAGGCGGCCGGGATGAAGCCGGAGGAGCTGGATCTTCTCGTGCCGCATCAGGCCAACTACCGCATCATCGACGCCACCGCGCGGCGGCTGGGCCTTCCGATGGACAAGGTGTTCGTGAATCTGGACCGCTACGGGAACACCTCCTCCGCCTCGATCCCGCTCGCGCTGGACGAGGCGAAGCGTCAGGGCCGCATCAAGCCCGGCGATCTGGTGGAGATGGTCACGTTCGGCGGCGGATTCACGTGGGGGGCCGCGGTGGTGCGCTGGTGAGCCGGATCGCGTTCCTCTTTCCGGGACAGGGCTCTCAGGTCGTGGGCATGGGAAAGGCGCTCGCCGAGCGCTATCCCGAGGCGCGCGAGGTCTTCGAGCGCGCCGATCAGGTTCTGGGGTTTCCCCTCGCCACGCTCTGCTTTACGGGACCGCTGGAGGATCTCACCCGCACCGAGAACACGCAGCCCGCGCTCCTCGTGACCAGCGTGGCCGCGGCGCGCGTGCTGGAGCGGAAAGGGATCCACGCCTCGGCGGGCGCGGGGCACAGCGCGGGCGAATTCGCCGCGCACGTGGCCGCGGGCTCGCTCTCCTTCGAGGACGGCCTGAAGCTGATCCGCCGCCGCGGCGAGCTGATGGCCGGGGCGGGGAAGGAGCGCCCGGGCACGATGGCGGCGGTGCTGGGGCTGGATCACGAAGCGATCGCGGCAGTGCTTGCGAAGGTGGACCGGCCGCGCGACCTCGCCGCGGCGAACTTCAACTCGCCGGGCCAGGTGGTGCTCTCGGGTACGCCGGACGCGATCGAGCAGGCGACCGAGGAGGCGAAGAAGGCGGGCGCGAAGAAAGTCGTGCCGCTGCACGTTTCCGCCGCGTTCCACTCGCCGCTCATGGAAGGGGCGGCGCGCGGTCTCGCGGAGGCGCTGGACCAGGTGGAGATCCGCCCCGCGCGGTTCCCCATCCTCGCCAACGCGACGGCGCGCGAGGCGCAGTCCCCGGACGAGATCCGCGTCACGCTGCGGGAGCAGCTTCTCTCGCCGGTGCTCTGGGAGCAGTCGGTGCGGGCGCTCCTCGCGCAAGGCGTGCGCCGCTTCGTGGAGGTCGGACAGGGCCGCGTGCTGCGCGGGCTGGTGAAGAGCGTGGACCGGGACGCAGCGCTTTTCGGGAGTGAGGATCCGGACGCGATCGAGGGCACCGTGGCCGCGCTCATCGAGGTGGCGGCGTGACGGCCGCGCGCTTCCAGGACAAGGTGGCCGTGGTGACCGGGGGCGGGAAGGGCATCGGCCGCGCCATCGTGGACCGGCTCTCGGGCCAGGGAGCGAAGGTGGTGCTCTCGGGGCGGGACAAGGCCGCCCTGGATACCGCCTGCGGCGAGATCCGGGCGAAGGGCGGCCAGGCCGTGGCGGTGGCGGGCGACGTGGGCAAGGCGGAGGACGCCGAGGCCCTCTGCAGGCAGACGCTGGAGGCCTTCGGCCGTGCGGACATCCTGGTCAACAACGCCGGAATCACCCGGGACAATCTGGTGATGCGGATGAGCGAGGAGGAGTGGGATCAGGTGCTCGACACCAATCTCAAGGGCACCTTTCTCTGCATCAAGGCGTTCACCCGTCCTATGATGAAACAGCGGTACGGCCGGATCGTGAACGTGAGCTCGGTCGTCGGGCTCCTCGGCAACCCCGGGCAGGCCAATTACGTGGCCTCCAAGGCGGGCGTGATCGGTCTGACGAAGGCCGTTGCCAAGGAACTGGCGTCACGCCATATTACGGTCAACGCGGTGGCTCCGGGCTTCATCGAAACCGCGATGACGGCCGGACTCGACGAAAAAGTGCGCGAAGCGCTTCAAGCGCAGATCCCGCTCGGACGCCTGGGATCTCCGGACGACGTCGCCCACGCGGTGGCGTTTCTGTGCTCGGAAGAGGCAGGCTACGTGACCGGCCAGGTATTGTCGGTCGACGGCGGGATGAGGATGTGAGCTGCACACAGAAACCAGGGGGGAGGTGACGACAGGGAATGGCCTCATTCAGTGAAGACCGGGTGAAGCAGATCATCGTGGATCAGCTGGGCGTGGCGCCCGAGCAGGTGACGCCGGAGGCGTCGTTCATCGACGATCTCGGGGCGGACTCGCTCGACACCGTGGAGCTCGTGATGGCCCTCGAGGAGGAATTCGACATCGAAATTCCGGACGAGGACGCTGAGAAGATGACCACGGTGGCGGACGCCATCAAGTACCTCGAATCGCACGTGCCGAAGAACGCCTGATTCGGCCGCCGCGCCGGACGCATCGGGTCCCGCGCGGCCTGGGAGCACAGGCGGAGAAAATCGAGAGAACGTTCGTGCCCTATCGAAGAAATGGGAGTCCTCGACGTGTGGTGGTGACCGGACTGGGCGTGGTGTGCCCGCTCGGGAACAGCGTCGAGGAATTCTGGAAGCGGCTGATCGCGGGTGAATCCGGGATCGGCCCGGTGACGCGTTTCGACACCGCGGCCTACGACACGAGGTTCGCCGGCGAGGTGCGCGAGTTCAAGCCGGAGAGCGTCATGGACCGGAAAGACATCCGGCGCTCGGACCTCTTCGTGCAATACGCGGTCGCGGCGACGGCGCAGGCGCTGGAGCAGTCCAAGATCCAGGGCCAGGTCGACCCCAACCGGTTCGGCGTGATCGTCGGATCGGGCATCGGCGG
>WNFK01204754.1_pt1 | contig 20853 bp, 16 predicted proteins | sample 5400281 | NCBI WGS metagenome assembly WNFK01 (sample SAMN13153350, study PRJNA577476) | soil metagenome | isolation source: 20 cm soil on Douglas fir-dominated hillslope | place: USA:California | collected 2013-09-17
GGCTAGGGACGGGCGGCCTCGCGATATCGGCAATACCAATAGACAATGCCCGCCAGCAATGCCATCAACACTCCCCCAACGAGCATTCTTCGGGACAATTGCGAGGTACCAATTGGCGGCGCCTTGATGACTTGCAGATACTCTCCCTGCAGTGTAAACGCCGCCCAATAATAAGGAGAGTGCCACTGTGGCTCCCGGCGGATACTATTCTGGGCAGCGCGCAGGGCCGCTGCCGGCGTCATATTGCTCTGCAGCATATTGGCGTAGAAACGCCGCATCAACTCTGCAGTCGACTCGTCGTCCACCTTCCATAAACTTGCCACCACGCTTGAAGCTCCAGCGTACATAAACCCACGTGTCAGGCCTATCAGACCCTCACCCCGAACGTCTTTTCCAAGGCCTGTGCGACACGCACTCAAGACAACTAAGTCCACAGGGGTGTGAAGACCGTAGATGTCCTGAATGGTTATAAATCCATTCTGCGCATTACCATCCCGGTCAACCATCGAAAGAAACAGTCCGGAGCGTTCGGGCCTTTTCGGATCCAGGATGCCGTGGGTCGCGAAGTGTAGAATCGCATACTGCGTCAGGTCTGTGCTTTCCAGCCTTTCACGAGTTGCATCGAAGCCCGTTGCAGCGAAAGTGTCTGATCCAGCTATGTCAAATAAATTGGCCAACTCGACCTTGACATAAAAGAGGGGGGTGATAACGGACGGATCGACAGAATCTCCCTTAAGCTCGATATCACGCCATGCATTCCGCCAGGGCTCCATACCCGGTTCGTGCCTGGCGACCACAGGGCTACTGGAGTTTGCATCGCTGCGCTTCAAATAGTTCGAAGCAAACACCGCATCGCCAAAAACCGCCAACACTTTCGTGGCCGGAGGACGCTTTGCTCGCTCCTGCAGTAATTGACCCAGAACAGAGGCTGAGGGAGCATTTATTACTTCGTATCTGCCAATTAGTTCCGCGCGATCTGCCAACGGAGACGACAAGATCTGAAACGGGATGTAGTTGAGCGCACCATCGGCCACGACAATTACTCGGCTAGCAGTCAATTGCTCAGATACCGGCGCTAAAACCATTTCTGCTAGTTCCTTAGAAAGCTTTTTGAGGTTGCTGTCAGTCTCCGCGTCGGGCTTGGTCGACAGGAGTTCATAAACCCTGCGCGCTGCCTCGTTAATGACTGCTTCTTTAGGTAGCTCGTAAGCCTTTATATTATTTCGCGTTACAGCCCAGACATAGCTCCCATTCGCCCCCAGGCTGTATTCGAGCAGCACAGTATGGTCGTCTCCCAGAATCTGCTCCTGAATCTGTCGTACTGAGTAAGAGGTTGGCTTACTAATCTGGTCGTAAGTAGGATTTAGCGCCCGGAGCTTTTCAGCGACTCGTTTGTATTCCTCCCGCAAGCGCTCGAGCACCGCCTCCACTGCATCGACCTCTTCTTTCTTGTAAGCTTTTCCGAGGAGGGCGATTCTGTAATCCTCTTTTGCACGTAATGATTGACGGAGTGATTTCTCCTGCTCTGCCAGCGGCGAGTCAATACCGGCCATAAGGTTGGTTTGCGTGTCCCGCAAGAGCTCCGCCAACGAGCGCGCGCGCGACAGTTCGCTTGCTTCGAAAGCGCGCACATCCAGCCCCAATGACGGCTGCGTCTTGTGCTTCCGCATCAGGCACTCAATGTAAGCCTCGTAACGTTCATGCATACTGGCGGAAAAGGCTGCAGTCAAATCGCGGCTGGTCGAAGCGCGCCAGATGTCCTCCGTACCTTCAATCGACTGGGTCAGGTAAGCTTCCGCGGTCTCATAGTTGCCACTTTTCAATTCCAGGCGACCCAGCGCAAAACGGACGGCAGCTTCATTAACTCGATCCGACACCTTGCGAAAGGTCTTTGACGCTTCAAGATAGTTCTTTCGCGCACGTCCAATCGCTCCTTGCTGCTCATAGACTTGGCCAATCAAGGCAAGAACGTGAGCAGCCTCCCTTGGATTACCGGCTCTTTTAAAAATGGTAAGAGCTGGTTGTAAATGCTGAAGGCCAGCTGCATAGTCGCCAACGGAAACGTAAACCCGCGCCAGGTACTCATAACACTCGGCCGCGTCAAGACCGGATGGGTCGAAACTTGCAATGGCTTGTTGGAGGTGAGTCAGCGACGCCGAGCCGTTTCCCAGTAGGAAGTAGGTGTATCCGATAGCCATGATCATGCGGTTATCATCCCGCGTGATTGGAGTCTGGCGATAGTAATCCAACGCTCGCTGATATTATCAGCCCGCTTTCCGGCATCCCGCTTTCATTGAATAGGTAGGCCAGGCCGCTCGCAATTTGTCCCATCTGAGTTGGATCGCTTTGTTCGTTAACGAGGCCTTGTGCCTGGGTGAAGTAGGAAATGGCATTCAGCCAGTCTCCTTTTCGGTCCTCGATGTAACCCAACATGATCAGAATCGCTCCTTGTTCCCGAGTGTTATTCTGGTCACGCCATAACTGAAGGGCCTGGTCATAGTTCTGTGTGGCTTCAGTCAAGTCGCTTTGAGCAAGGTAACAACGAGCGATTTGGGCATATGCCTGCGCAACGCCGGAATTGTCGCTCGCGGTCCGGAATAGCCCGAGAGCTTCTCGCGCAGTTTGTAATGCCAAAGCATGGTCGTAAAAGTTCTGCTGATCACTGAGCTTAAGGAGTTCTTGAGCTCGGCTGGTAGCGTCTTGGTTTTCAGTATAGGCAGCCCCTGCAACTTCAGCACTACAGAGAAGGACGAGGCAAACCAGGAAAAGATTGAGAGATACTTTCACCAGGATCACGGTTCAGATGAAACATGTGTGGCCATCGCTTGACCTGCGTTCGCAATATTACGAACCAAAGAACATTTCGCCCAATGGAAGTGGTTGACGGACTTGTTTCCTCCGGTCACCTCGAGGACGAATATCGCGTGGATAATTCTTGATTGAAGGACAATCGCAATCGCCTCCTGTCGCATCCTTTGGATCCGTCTTTGGACCGGCGAGGGAGTATCCACTTAACGGCCCCTCTTCATGGTAGACAAGGCTTGCGATATCTTCCTGTAAGATCTGAACCGGGGTCAACTCCGGCACAAAACGCCTCTCGTCTGGTTCTTCCCGACTAGGGGCACGCTGGGTTGCAAAGAAGTACGTTTGTAAAAAAGTGAGCCAGGAGATCTCGAAGTCCTTGTGGAAATCGTACTCCGCATAACTTCGGAGAATTCGACTATCATCTGATGGCTGAGACCAGGGAAAGTAAACGGACAATCCCCGAGAGTACTGATAAGAGGGTCCCGCATACTCAGCGCAAACTATTATCTGCTCTTTAAGGGGTCGATCTCCTTGCCTCCTGTCTTTCTTAGGATTCTCCTTCACCAAGTTGTCCATAACTTCACTGCACGCATTATTGATGGTTTGTAGTTTCGCTGTTAATGTCTGCCCACTCTTCGTAATTTCATTGCACCTGTTACTAAGACAGAAGCAGAAGTCATAAAGGTCGGTGTACATTTCCTGGTAGAAGCTTTGCGCCTTCCAATGTGATAACAAGATATGGTCGATGCATGATGGATCGCTCAAGCCTTCAACAAGGGCTTTCGATAACATTTCCACTGGAACTTTTAGATCTGAGATTTTGGTCAAGTCGCACAGGGTCAACTGGAAGGAGTAGCCTGCCAATAGAAAGTCTGCGCTGTTGTGCAAACAATAGTAAAAAATCCTTTCGAGCATTTCCCTTATATCTATATTGCTTCCGAGTCTCACCAAATCGTTGAAGACACGAATTAAAATCTGGCGATAGGGCCAACTTCCGACAAAGGAAGGTCCTTGCGATGCCAGCATATATTTGGCTGTGCCCTTTAGTTGGTAAGCTACCTCCAATGAACTTACGGAGCAGCTATGAAAACTGATTAATTCAAATTCGCCACCATCGCGCTCAACGTCATTTTTAAAATCGCCCAGGACAACACCGAGGTCCGTCAACGTAAGAGAATGCTTCTCAGCATGTTCGTCGAATAGGAAGACGTCATTTCCCACTACCACGCCGTGGCCGAGAATGAAAAGCATGTAATGTCGGGCCGGATACTTTTCAGAGCAAAAACTCAGAAATGCCTTCAGAGAAGTTTGCGGGTCTAGCTCCTGGTAGCCGCCGCTACCTGCTGCCGGAGAAGCGCTTCTTCCGTTGGGCGGCAATGGTGGCTTATAACTCAAGTGATCGTTCTTTAAGACTTCCTTGAGCACCTCGCTAACCTGTTTTCCATCACGGGTCAGTTGCTTTCTCCAGAGCTTGTCTTCTATCAATTTCCGGACGATGGGATCGTCGCCGTCAAACCCAATGTTTGGCGCGCCGTGGTTTTTGAGCTTGTTGATGAGGTTGACATCAAAAATATGAGTTGGCGTTCCCTCCGTGAAGGGATCGAACTGTGCAATGACATTGGCTTCCGGGTGAAATCCCGCTGATTTGATAGCCTTGAGTTGCGACACGATACTTATCGCAAGAGGATTATCGCTCGCAAAATAGAACATCAGCGTCCATTCCTTGGTTTCAGCCATTTGAGAGTATTCTCCTTGGGAGTTGGGTTGAAAAATTACACTTGAAGGCGCTTTTGTGGCTTCATCGATCGGTTCTTTCCTGGACGCGAGGTCGTTGCAATTCAATCAAAAAGAACAAGGATGCTAGGCGATGAGAAAGCAATCAGAGGTGCGACACACTATCCCTATACAGGTGCGGTGTCAACCGAATCCGTTTGCCGAATCCGTTTGTCTCTCAGTGGCCGACGAATTCGAGACAGACGCCCCAGGCCTTTATGCAAAAGGTGGTCTGTGTAGCCTCAAGCCCTTCAATATCCAATGTCAAACATGCCCAAAATGTGTCTCGCAAAAGATTGTCCTCAGCCTAACCAGTGGAGAGCTTTTGACGCTGCGGGCGACTATGATATAGCCTCTCTCCCGCTTCAGCGCCGAGTGGGTGCGTCACCCAGAAGGCAGAAATTAGCAGAACATCTGTGCCAGTTAAGACAATCGCTTTGGGGTCGGATCGCGCAGCAAAGATCATGGCTGTGCGCGCAAGCATCGCCCGTATTGCCGCCATCGACTCTGGTTGGTCGGAGGCGACGGTGGTAGCGCGTTCGGTTACCACCAGCCTTCCGGCGATGCCAATGACGTGCTCAAGATTCACTGAGAAGCCGGAGACTGGAAGCTGACATTTATGTTGGTCTCGAAGGTGGCTTTCATTCAATCTCCATCGAGGGTGAGTGGCACACATTCCTGCGCGGTTGGGCTTACGCCACCAATGGCCAGAGGAGCGCTTTCGGTGCCGCACCTTCCATAAGTGTTCCAGCAGCTATCGTCAAGGAGGTCGTAGACGGACGTCGCGAATTAGGGTTAGTGATCGACGACGTGACCGGTGGCCACGACGTTCGAAGCCGACAAGGAGCGTGGGGCGTGCTCTCGCGCGACCTGGTAACGCGTTCCCTGAGTTTTGAGTTGGCCCTGATCGCCGCCTTTGCACCGTTTTATAATCCGAGGTTGTATTCTTAACAGGAAATCTTTGAGATCTTAATGGATGAATTAATTGCACAAGTTGATCATGACGAGCCGCGACCACATCTACGCCCGAGTGCGGGATGGGTGGAAGTGATTGCCGGCTCGATGTTTTCCGGAAAGTCGGAAGAGCTGATTCGTCGTCTGCGGCGCGCAAAGATCGCGCGGCAGAAAGTGCAGGTCTTCAAACCAGAGATCGATTCACGCTTTTCGGATAATCAGATCGTCTCGCATTCGGAGATGCGTCACGAGTCAGCAAACATCCGTGCCGCAGCCGAGGTGCTGGCGAAAGTCGAAGCAGACACGGAAGTGGTTGGTATTGATGAAGGGCAGTTCTTCGATAATAACCTGGTGAACGTCGCCAACGAACTCGCCGGCCGAGGCGTGCGAGTCATCATCGCGGGGCTTGATCAAGACTACACAGGCAAGCCCTGGGAACCGATGCCACAACTGTTAGCAATCGCGGAATACATTACGAAGACCCACGCCATCTGCATGAAATGCGGCCAGCCTGCGAACTATTCCCAACGCACCTTTGATTCAGAGGAACGCGTTGCGGTCGGCGCCTCGGACAAGTACGAAGCCCGCTGCCGAAAATGCTTCGTGCCACATGCCGACGCGCCTACGGGGCATGGGGACTTCGCAGGGTGACTCTTCGATCGTTTGCGTGTGGTTGTTTATCCCGTCCCTGTGTGCTTGGCTCGTAGCCAATCCGGTCTTGGTACCGTCTACACTGGCTCAACCTTTTGCCTCTCCCTATGGAGAAGAAGTGGGGACACAAGCATGCAGCGACTTATTTACGTCGAGGCGGCCCCCGGTGATCGTCACATTGTTGAGCGATACATTCGGTGCGACATTGTCCAGGATCTGCTTCTTAAGGGCCTGAGTGTCGATCGCACATCGTGAAAGAACGAGTGCGGCAACTCCTGAAACGAACGGTGTCGCCATTGATGTTCCAGTAAAGAAGGCGTAGCTCTGACCGGAAGAGATTATGGTGGACAAGATCCTCGATCCAGGAGCACCAAGATGAACGCTGTTCTTCCCCCAATTAGAAAAGCTCTGGTCTAGCAAATCACGGTTGTTAGTGGCTGCCACGGTTATGATATTCGGAGCGGCATAGTTGCCGGGGTAATGCGGCGAGGCATCATTGTCTACACTGTTGTTTCCCGCTGCGGCCACAAATAATATGTCATTAACAGCCACTCGGTTTATTTCGTCGAGTAGCGCCTGACTCTTGCCACCACCACCCCAACTGTTGTTCAGTATTCGCACGTTCGCAGCAGCTCCGAATCTCTGCTTGACTTGGATTGCGAACTCAATCGCGTTGATAGCGTCTGAAGTCTTACCAACTCCGTCGTTACCCAGGAATTTTAGCGCCATCATGTTTGTCGTCTGATTGACACCCATTATCCCACTACCACTTCCAGTGCCGTTCGCACCAATGATACCGGCTACATGAGTGCCATGATTGTTGTCGTCCATCGGATCGCATCTTTTCGTGATCGCGTTGAATCCGTGGCTTCCCTTGGCGCAGGCGATGGTCTGACCCTCAATCGTTACAGTGAAGTCGGCAGGAGCAGACCACATGTTTGCCGCTAGGTCTGGATGTGTATAATCGACTCCTGTGTCTACGATGCCGACGACAATAGATTTGGAACCTGTTGAGAAAGTCCACGCGGGAACAGCACCGATGTCGGCGCCAGTAATGCCTTCCGTTCCATCTATTCCGTCTATCTTTTGTCCTGTGTTTTGCAGGCCCCATTGATCTTCAAAGCGCGGGATTACCACGGACTCGTCAGCCCTCAGAATATAGTTGGGTTCGGCGTATAACACGTTGGGCAGCTTTCTGAGCTTCGTAATTAGGGTTGTGGTATCTTGGGTATATGAGCGGACGATCGTGATGCCGGTTGCGCCTAGTCTAGTTGTCGAACTGTTGTCCGCGTCTGCCAAAACCAATACATCTGTCCCGACAACCCCCTCCGGCGTAGCAATCTTCACTAGAACGCTGCCCGGCACTACCTGACTTCCGTTGTAGTATTCACTCTGCTCCTGTCCGGTACGCTCAGCGGCGATTCGCCGATCCATGACCGTCCTCTCTCTTTGGTCCTTGGTACGGATTACCTGTGCGCGGACAGCGGTCGAGAAGGCTGGATCGAGCAAAGCGATAGTGATGCCCAGCGCTAAGCTGACTTGGCTAGATCGTGAAAGGGTTTTCATGTGAGTCCTCCTGATATTACTTGTGCTACTGGTGCCACTTGGAAGGTTTGGCGCAACGGCCTTCAAATTCCCGAATCAAATGCACGTAGGAACAGTTCCATTTCTAAGATCGATTCAACGACCTCATGCGCCTTGGCTTTTTCCCTTACTGGCATCTTGCCGGTTTACAAAATCGTAAGTTTGAGTCGATACCGTGAGCCGATAACTACTTTGTGACAGGGAGTCTGTAGCTCATAGCAAAACCAAGACTCCAACGATAGTTCTTCTGTATTGGCAACTCATCCACGGTTGACGGAACAGCAAATCCCTCAAACAACCCGCCACCTAGCTTTTGTTGCCGCCCCGCGAAGCCACCGACAGTAAGGAACAAGTTCCTTTCGAACATGCTGAACGAGGGACCAACCAGAAACTCTAAATCCGTGCCTTTATTGTCATTCTTTGCAGTGATGCCGAGCGAAATATGAACGGCGTCGACATACGAATTAGTAAAACCTTTGACACGTCCGTTCAGAAAAACCGCTGGAATAATGCGAGTTGGCGAGTCTTCCTTTAGTCCTACAACCGTTGTTAGATTGGGGTTACTATTGGTTAATACCGGGTTCCCCTGCTGATCGCGCTCGAAGCCTTGGATGCGGACGTACTCCCGCTTCCGCAGCGGCGAGAATAGCAAACCACCTGACAGTGAGAAGAATGGGGCTCCGCCGAATTTCAATGAGATTGTGATTGGATCTACTGCGGTCGCTTCGCTGACGTCTTTCAGAGGAGTTAGAGTCAACTTGCCGTCCACGGTCTTGGTTGTCGAGCCGCCTCCTTCAGTTTGAACTTCAAAGAAGCTGTAAGGATCTTTCAAAACGTCCTGAAGAGCTTTTCGGCTGGCCTTTACCTTGTCGAGAGTGCCCTTGATAATATCGTCGACAGTCTTTTGGTAACCATCAGCCGAGGCCGACAGACCTTTTGCGTACAACTGGACACGCAACAAAGAATACTGATCCAAGCATGTTGAATCGTAAGTGTCTTCAATGAGTTTGACGCGTTCAGGAACCACATCAGCTAAGCTTTTTATGAGACCGATGTTTTTTTGAACCGCCCCAAGAGCTTTGGCATTAGCGTCGCCAATTCCGTTCTCTGTATCGCTGAGCAACTTCGTTGTATCGCAGTAGAGGTCAGGTCGCTTCCTCCCGAAGACATAAAGGGCGTCGCGATCCTCCTGATACGTCTTTGCAAGGGACTCAGCCGCGGCCTTGATCCCGGGCAATGTGGTCTCAATTCCCAGAGCCTGGGTAGCCATGGCAGTTAACTCCTGATTCAAGTTCTCCACTGCAGCCCTTGCACCTGCGCATGGATCATTTAAAGCTGCTTCTACTCCTGGTGCCGGTGTAGGTTTTGACGCGGCCTTGGCCTCCTCCTTGGGAGGTGCAGGCAAAAAACCCGCGATTACTCCTCCAAGGGCGGGCAGCAGAGCAGCGATTGCCTGTTCGGTAACTAGCTTAGACTCTCTTGTGTACTTAGACTGATACAAGTAAGGGTTCTTGTTATCGAATACGATCCTCACTACGGTGCCCCTTTTGTACTCCATTTGATCGGCAAGATTAATTGTTCGACCACTACCGTCCTTGGCGGTGCGAGTTGGGACGTCCACGGTTATTACGTCTGCGCCAGTGGGAGGCTCGAACTCTTTAGGCAATGCACATGGCGCAGGCGGCCCCAGGGGAACAACTGGCGCCGGCGCCGTTACTGCGGCAAACAAGCCGGTACCTATTTCGTTCACTGAGACACTCAGCCTTTGGCCAATCCCGGTGGCTTGCGGCGTGACTGACCTGTCCACTTCGACAGACTCAGATTGTTGAGGGGGAGTTCTGGCACTACTTGGCTCGTAGCTCGTGTCCGGACTCGTTGAAGGCTCCGACACCGAAGGATGCTTCGTGCGCATCGGCTTCTCTTCAATCGGTATCAGTCTGGGAGTACTGACGCTGACAAGCCGTGGTCGAGGCGGCTTCGCGGTCAAACTAAAGTTGATTTCGATCGCCTCAGCATTACTTAGAGTCGTATCGATGATCCTTACTTGAAATACGTAGGGTTGCGTCCGGTACTCGGTGGGTTTGCCCTTGATCACTCCCTGCGCGTCCAAACTCAGACCTGATGGCAATCCTCCGGCCGCGAGGAACCATTTGAAGTTGGGGAAAGCAGAGCCGTCTTGCACCAACCGCAGTCGATATGTCTCACGTAGAACACCTTCAAGGCTGACGTTGTATGGTTCACTCAAATGACTAGCCGGCAGTAGATAGTGCCTTTTTTCCCCCTGCGCCCTGGCAATGAGTGGCAGACCTTGCAATAAGATCAAATAGCCTAGAACCAAAGCTGTTACCCAACGTTTCATGAGTCGGAAGCCAGCATCGACATTCTCCAGACCCAAACCGAATTGAACCGGCGCATTTGAACGAAGGCGAGGATAGGTATGAGCAAAACTAAGTCGAGGACGAGTCATGTTCCTAGCTCCTATTAGGGTTGTGGGTTTCTCATAACTTTCACATCGATAGGGTCACGACCTCAAAACGTTTATTGCGGCTCTAACGGCATGGCCCACTGCTTCCTTCTCTGAAAGATTCACCCGGTTCGCGCTCAAAGCTTCGGATGAACCTCTCGATCCCGAATCTTCCTGGGTTAGGATCGCGTTTACATTCTTGAGTTTCTCTTCCAACGCCTCTCGTGATTGCAGTGCTTGCTCCTTCGCATGCTGCGCCGCGTCGGCCTTCTGTGTGTGTCGTCCGATTTCATCCTTCAGCGTCTTCTCGTTTTGCTGGCCGGGAAGACGGCCGAAGTAATAGCCAATGATGACGAAGATAATCGGCTCGAGACGTGTAACCATCGAAGCATCAGACAAGGGTTTGAGCCTTCCAACTAACGCCAATCCATAAAGAACAACAAACCCAAGTGTCAGCAGGACCATTACCCAACCCTTAAGCGCTTCTGCCATGCCTCCTCCAACCGTCTCGCCAAGTTTAAATTTGGTCACTGATGAGGTACTCCCGGTGAGAAAAATTCATTGCAAGAAAGCAGCTGGCACTATATAAATGCTCCCGTTCTGCGCGAATGGGTTGCCGGGGTGAGTTCGCCACGCGTGGGGCGAGACTTTTTTGGTGCCAGTCGCTTGCCTTCACCAGATAACGCACCAAATCGGCTTAAGAGCTATCACCTATCGCGGGCTCTTCGCTGATCACTCACGACAATCGTTCTTCGAAACTGTCGTCTCCCTAAGTTATTGAACCTTACCCCCGAGGATTCATGGCTGCCCCATCGTCTGAAATCACCGGTCTACTTGTTGATTGGAGCAACGGCGATCGTGCCGCCCTCGAGAAACTGTTGCCCCTTGTCGAAACCGAGCTTCGCCGCCTTGCGCACAGCTACATGCGTCGGGAGAACCCTGACCACACCCTTCAGACTACCGCCCTGGTAAACGAGGCCTATCTCAAACTCGTTGACCAGAACAAAACCCGCTGGCAAAACCGCGCGCACTTCTTCGGCATCGCAGCTCGAATCATGCGCCGCATCCTTCTGAACTATGCACGCGACCAACATCGCGCGAAGCGTGGCGGCAAGTCTATTCAGGTTTCACTCTCAGAGGTTTCAGTTGTGTCCCTCGAAAAGACCGAAGAACTGATTGCCTTGGACGAGGCGCTACAACGACTAGCCGCCGTCGATGAACGTAAGAGTCAGGTGGTCGAATTGAGGTACTTCGGCGGTCTGGACGTGGAGGAGACAGCAGAGGTATTGCACGTATCTCCCATTACCGTTATGCGTGATTGGAAATTTGCCAAGGCGTGGTTGCTACGAGAAATCCAGAATGCCGGATAGGGACTTGAATCAGATCGAAAGCTTCTTTCACGCTGCATTGGATCTCCCTGCCGATGAGCGGGATGCTTACCTTGCGAAGGCATGTGACGGCGATGAGTCGCTATATGCGGAGGTCTCATCGTTGATATCCGCGTTGAACAGTCGAGACGGCTTTATGGAACAGCCGACCTTGGATCTTGGGTTCAATGTCCTCGCTCAGTCCTCCGAAGAAGCGATGAACGGTAAGTCGGTTGGGCCTTACAAGGTGATATCCCGACTGGGTAGAGGTGGAATGGGCGAAGTTTATCTTGCCGAGGACACTCGCCTAGGCCGCAAGGTCGCGCTCAAGTTTCTCTCACAGGAACTGGTTGGTGATAATTGGGCCAAGCGTCAACTCGTCAAGGAAGCCCAGGCCGTAGCGATGCTCGACCACCCGAATATTTGTTCAGTCTATGGCATTGAAGAATCAGGCGATCACAGCTTCATAGTCATGCAGCATGTCGAAGGCGAAACCCTTGCAGACCTGATTCGGAAACAGTCCATCGCCCCCGAACAAGTTGTCGAACTCGTTCGCCAGATTGTGGGGGCACTAGCTGAAGCGCACGCTCACGGCATCATTCACCGAGACATGAAGCCAAGAAACATCATGGTAACACCGGCTGGACAAGTGAAGGTGTTGGATTTCGGACTTGCAAAGACAGTTCAACAAAAGAGGAGTCTTGGGACAACAGAAGACAGCATAAGCCAACTATCACAGCACGGCGTCCTAGCTGGCACCGTTGCCTACATGTCGCCTGAACAACTACGCGGTGAACGATTGGATTTCAGAAGCGACATCTTCAGTCTGGGAACCATTTTTTATGAATTGATAGAGGGCCAGAAACCTTTCGCCCGAGCGAGCGAAGCAGAAACCATATCGGCGGTCCTCACCAGCGAACCGCGAACATTGAAAAACATCGATTCCTACTCTCCCCGGCTCGATCTCATAGTCCATAAGTGCCTGGAGAAGGATCGCGACAATCGTTACCACTCGGCCAGTGAATTGCTTATCGAACTGGACAGTAGTCGCACGGTGAGTCCTCAACGCCAATTGACTCGTAATCTCCGGCCTTGGATTGCTGCGGCCATGGTCCTAGTTTTGGCGTTGGTTGTTGTTTCGGTGTTCTTATACGTTCGCCTTCGAGGAACTAGTTCCAATGCCACATTGTCAAACAACAATCAACCCATCCCCACGGCACCTGTTTATTCGCTCGCGGTTATTCCGTTCACTAGTGAGACGCCGGTCAAGAGCCGCGACTATCTAAGCGAGGGTCTCACCGAAAGTCTCATCAACAAGTTTTCATCGCTATCCCAATTGCGAATCAGCCCATACACATCTGTGTCGGGTTACAAAGGCAGAAATATAGATCCGACGACGGTAGGACTTGAGCTCAACGTCGATGCACTACTCGTCGGCCACATAGTTCAGCTAGGGAACAAGCAGATATTGCAAAGCAAACTGATCAAGACGGCAGACGGATCTCCGATTTGGTCCGGTGACGCAGAGATAAAGTGGCAAACGATTTTCGATCTTGAGAATCAACTTGCGAGGAGCGTGACGGAGAGTTTGAAACTTCGACTCGTGGACGAGAAGAAGTTTCTCGCAAGTCATGGGACCATTAGTGTCGAAGCCGTCAGACAGTACATGCTGGGAAGGTACTACTGGAAAAACAGAGACACGGAAAACATCAATAAAGCCATCGACTATTTCAAAGAAGCCATTAGACTCGACCCAGTTTACGCGCGCGCCTGGGCTGGACTGGCAGACTCATACGTGCTCCTGAGCGTTGTGTCGTTCGGCAAGACGCCGACTGAGGAAGCCATGTCACATGCTACGGCCGCTGCCAAGGAAGCCCTGGCTGCTGACGATTCCTTGCCCGAAGCTCACACGTCGCTTGGAGTGGTCAGTCTTCGTTACACCTGGGATTGGCAAAACGCTGAGAAGGGATTCAAGCGGGCAATTGAGCTGAAGGCTGACTACGCTCCGGCACACTACTGGTATTCCCAACTGCTGCTTGTCACAGGGCGTCGTGAAGAGGCGGTCGCCGAAAGCGATTTAGCCAAGAACCTGGATCCGTTCTCTCCACCTTCGGTCATGAACTTTTGCCGCACCTTGTCACTCTCTCGTCAGTACGACAAAGCCATAGCCTGCTACAACAACTTGCTCCTGGAGAATCCGAAGTTTGACCACGCGAAGTATCTTCGCGGCCTTGTATACCAGCGCAGTGGACGATACGAAGAGGCCCTTTCTACATTTAAGAGTTTGTACCTGACCAATAGAGCTTTGGCTGGTGCCGCTCTTGGCTACGCCTATGGTAGGGCGGGTAAGATCGACGAGGCGCGCAGAGTTCTCGCTGAAATGCAAGAACTATCTAAGCAAAGGTTCGTGCCCCCAATTGAATTTGCAATTATTTACATTGGCTTGGGTGATAAAGACAATGCCTTTGCCTGGCTAGAGACGGCTTACAAGGAACGCTTTGCCACCTTGATCTACATCACTGTTGATCCGATTTTCGCTAGTCTTCATTCGGATCCCAGATTTTCCTCCCTGGTCCAGCGCCTCGGACTCCCGCCACCTTCGCCCTAATGAAGTGATTCTGGTTAATTGGCGACTGCAATGGCTATAGGCGGCTTAGGATCGCTGTCAGTTCACAAGCTACGTCGCAAGCATCAAGTTGGTTCGCCTCTGGGTTAAGCAAATTCGCAATGAGCTCACACACGTCCGCGGGAGCGTTGCGTCTCAACCCGCGGATCGTCATCGCGGAGGGGAAACTGTCTGGGATTCGCCCAGTCAATAAGAGAAACAGAACCGTGCCAAGCGCGAACAAGTCGTCATAGGCTGCAGAGTTTGCTCTACCCTCACCACGTGTTACAGGCGGAGTAAATCCGGGAGTCATCCAGGGCATCCGGTCGGGTTGGTTTATTGGGCACGCCCCTTCGAAGTCAAGCGACCTTAACTCTCCACGCTTGGTGAGAATAAGATTACTGGGTTTGCAGTCTCTCCAAACCCAGCCGGCTTTGTGGATCTGTGAGATGAATGCGGAAAGCTGAATGCCGTATTTGAGTGTTTTGGCAATGGTCAGCCGTCTTTTCTTTCTCCTCAGGAACGAGTGGAGGCTCTCGCCATCCACAAACTCAGTGACGATGTAATAGTTTCCCGCCACTTCGAACGACGAGTAGACACGAGGCACGTCAACTTCAAGCTCGCGCAAACTGTTAAGGACAACTTGCTCATGCTTTACTCTCCAGCGTCCATCCCTTCCATCCCAGCCAAGCTCGCCGGCTTTGCGTCCCTCCTTCAGGAGACACAAGCGGGCTGGATTTACGCTCAGATCAACTGCTTGATAAACACCACCTTTCCCACGTTGTGACAATGCCCGGAACACGTGAAAGGTAGTTTTGAGCGGATTGTCTTTTGATACCCTCGCTCGACGACTCGGAAAGGGATTCGCCGCCCACGCAGGCTGCGCGTTTTCTAAGCCGTACCGATCCGGAACTAGATTCCCACTGAGATCCTTAACCGCTGAGACTCGTTCACCGTTGGGCAAATCAATCTCCAGCGACCTGAAGGCGCCGTAACGATAGTAGAGATTACTCCCTGACTTGTATCGCAGGTCGAAAGGAACCGCCGGTGCACTCATATTCCGAGTCAATTTATGGAGCGTTCTCGCAATGACGGCTGCTTCTTCGTCTGAGCGAGGGTACACGGTGATAACCTTGCCAATTTGAGAGTAAGAGTAATGCAGACCAGAATTAAGTCGTTTTAGTTCTGCGAGAGAGGCGGGTGCCTTGAATTGAATGCCGCGTCTTAGAAGGGTTGGTGCGATTCGTTCTAAGACGCGGTGCGCGTTAAGCACAGTCGCCGATACATGCAGTTTCCAACCCTGCTCTACATCTCCTGGATGCGGCTTCCTATTGAATCTCCAGATTGAGCCTTCGGGGGCGATTGGAAGGTAGCTATTGCAGAGCTGCTCCCATCGTGAAAGCCTTTTTGACGTCTCTTTCTGGATCAAGGAAAAAGATGTCACGCCCAAAGTTGGCGATTCCTTACTTACAGTTCGGTGAAACACTTGTGCGCTGCTGCGCTGCGAACCAAGTGGGCTCCCTACGGGGTCGGCTCGCAGTCAGCCTCCAGATCCTGATCAATAGTCTTAACATTCTCGTCAAAGCGTTCCCTCGTTCCCTCGCCACACACTCCGTTTGAAACCAGATAAGCCCGATTGTCTATAAGGCTTTGGTGGTCGGGCGTATCGGTACCGTCCGTCGCCCGCAGCCGCATGAGCTGTTCCTCATCTCCGTTACTCACAAACTGTTCCATGTACTTCGTCCAGTCGTCAGACTTGATGCCGCCCGTGACTGCCGCGATAGCGAGACGTTTGTTCTTCGCGGCGGCAATGGTCCCTAGATCACCTGGTTGGTTGATCTCATTCTTCTTAGCGACCACTAAGTCAATTATCTTTCTTTCCCTTGTTTTCATTATGTAACCTCCTATAGTCTGAGTCTTTATCAAGGTTTACTTCCAGACGCCTGCGAGGCTGAAGAGATCTCGTAGAGTAAAGCGGCCTGGATTTGCGCCGAGCGAAGGTTTCCATTCCGGCTGATTCAAGATCGACCCTTCGGTCCTTCGCACCAACCCAATGAGCACTTCAGCAACAATCGTGCTTCCGACCGGCCCCAACTCGTTCCTCTCAACAGCCTCTGCAAGGATGTAGAACCAAAGCGGAGTCCGAGTAAGAAATCCTGAGTCCGTCAGAACCTTGACTTGCTGCTGGTTCGCTGCAGCCCGCTCAATTTCCTTTTTGGACATCCCCGGCACTCCGGCCGCCTCAGCGACGCTCTGGCCGATAGGCATTCTCAGCAAGTACCCTCGCAACAAATTCCTGGCGGCAAGGCTGTCAATTCGGTTAGCCGGTAGCCCCGGTATTCTTGGAATTTGAAACAGTTCTTTAGCAAGACGGGTGTCTATGCGACGAGCCAAGTTGGCGCCACCATCCAAAAAATTTTCCCACTGAATAATCCACTTTTCGGGAATATGGTCGAACTCCTTGAAGTCACCACTGAACCTGGTTGCGTCGAACAGTTGGTTTAGAGTTGCCGCACTCCCAGCCCTAAAATTGATGTTATAGTCGTAGGTGTTTCTCACCATGCTGTGCCCAAAACGATAAGCTGCTACATTGAATTCAAGCGGGATGTAGAGCCCACACGCTGGAGGCCTAAAAAACCTATTGCCATATTTCAGTATGTCATCAACGATATTTTTGTTAGCGATTCGCCTGAGGAAATCGTGGATAATGAGATACTGGTAGTGTTCCACGAGTGTCTTCTTTGCCTGGGTGTAGCTGAGGCCCCTCATTACTAGAGCGCGGTGGGCTCGAAGGAAAGCAACGTGCAGTTGGGAGATGATTAGGTTTTCGTCGTTTCGAGCATCGCCGATGAGGGCCTCTCGGTCGACACTGGGTTTCCCTGGATCCCTCTTTTTGCGTGGCAGGTCGTTGAACTCATCCTTTCCGGGAGGCCGATAGCCAGACTTACTCACAACACTCACGAGCAGTTCCGCGCAGACGCGTGGGACGGGTGTGCCGTCCGAAGTAGGGCCGTACACGCAGTCGAGATCTAACTGTGGCGTACGTGAGTTCTTAATTGTCTCGCGGACTTCGTTCAGTGGCAGCGGCTTTAAAGCAGGATCTGCAAGATTGATATGTTGGGACTGAGCTTCCAAAGTGATGTCGTGGTCCACGAATTGACCGAAGTATGTGTAGGCGGCAGGGATCGTTGAGTCAAGTGCTGGACCATCGTCCGGATCACGCATGGTTGCGGCCAAACTTTTGAGATTTCGTACCGTCTCCTCGGGATTCTCTGCAGGCAAAAGACAGTCGTCACGCTGCAATTTATTGAATAGATAATCAAACGGCGTCAGTTCGGCAATGGACGCCCGGGCGACTGCACTCCCGACTCGTGCGTTTATTCCCTCAATGTCTTTCCGTGCAAGGTCAAGCTCCTCAAGAGAAAGGACCTCACCGTGTCGGATCCGGGCCATTTTGATTGCTCCTTTTCTATTGTGCTGGGCCAGAGTGCAATGAGTTGAAACTGACGCTGTGACGATTCATGCGCTTTTCTGCTGTCTACCCTTCTGTGGTCTCAGTACTTAACGCACCAAAACCCCTGTAACATCATCATTCCAGCCACGCATCGGATTGATTTCTGTGAAATCCTGGTCGGTGCTACTTGAAGCCAAACTTTTACGAGGTCGGAATGGAAAAAAGGCTCAACCGACGCCCGTGTGTTGACCCGGTGAAGTTTTGAGTGTTCTCAACGCGAACAAGGGTTGTTCAAAGTCGAAGTTCTTTGATTCGCGAGAGGCGAAGAGTTCTAACCGCATGACAATCGCTGTAAATTTTGCTGAGTGCGTTGTGCAGAGGCAATGGGCAGTCGGCTTGAAGGGACGATTATGAGAGTAATCTATCAACCTTCCATCGCAGCAGCGCGCTCCTTATAGTGCAAGGCACCACTTAATTGCAAGTTTTTTGGAGCGTTATTGTCGTTAGTACATACGAACATTTCGATCTTATTAGCACCTGAAGTGTCCGGTTTGAGCAGGCTTATGAATTTGCATCACAGCATGGCGCACCTTCACATGCTGGAGAGATTGGGCAGGACGCTAAAAAGGCAAACTATGACTAAGTACGACCACTCAGGCAACGAACTCTGCCTGCTCATCGTCTGAAATGCAAGAAGTCTCCTCCGTCACCGTTCTAGTAACTGCAAGTCAGCCCGCCTTCCCCAATCTCGCGGGCCCTCGTTTAGAACCAAAGGTTATTCGTAACCGTCTCCCCATAGTGCAAATCATTATTGTGGCCAACGGCTGTTCTCCATTCCCGCCGCGCCTAGTTTAGGAGTACGACTATGAAGCCAAATCACCTAATCAAGATTGCTGTTTTCTGTCTGTTAGTTGGTCTCCCAATGGGACTCCTTCTCAAAGCTCACGCTCAAGACTCGTCGACAAGCAAGCTCCGAGCGCCCATTTCTTCAATCGATTACCGCATCTCCGGCCCTTACACCTATAAAAACCTCACAGTATTCCTGGTCCACGGTAAAGACTTGATAGCAGGCAAGACATTTCTGACCCTTCAGGAAGCGCTCGCGCAGAAGAAAGTGATTGTTTACGAAACTAAGGAAGTAAACGAACTGGCGATCAAAAATCTCTCAAACCAGGACGTTTATGTTCAGGCCGGAGATATCGTCAGAGGCGGCGAGCAGGACCGGATGATGTCGATGGACTTCATCGTGCCGCCAAAGTCCGGGCGCATACCGATCGCCGCGTTCTGTGTGGAGTCAGGTAGATGGAGCAAACGAGGAACAGAGCAAGCTGGGTCATTCAGCAGTTCCGAGAATTCCGTTTCGACCAAAGAACTCAAACTCGCAGCTAAGCGGTCAAACTCGCAAAGTGCTGTTTGGGAAAACGTGTCGGTGGCGCAAACGAAGTTGAGCAAAAACGTCGGAGCCTCAGTCAACTCTTCAATATCTTCATCAAGCTTGGAACTGTCGGTTGGAAACGCGAAGGTCCAGGAGTCGGCCGGCTCGTACATCAACGCTCTTTCCGACATTCTGCAACGCACAAGTGACGTGATAGGTTATGCGTTTGCAATAAACGGTGAAGTCAACAGCGCTGATGTGTACGCTTCGAGAGCACTCTTTGCGAAACTCTGGCCCAAACTGCTGAAAGCCAGTGCCGTTGAGGCGATCGCAGAACTGCAAAAGGATCAGAGGCCTCAATCGGTAACGAAGGAGAAAATCCTCGCCTTCCTTGCCAATTCGGAGAAAGGCTTCGCTAAGGAGAAAGACGTGACTGCGCGAGTCAGACTATTAACCCGCGAGGACGAGCGCAGTATCTTCTTTGAAACTCGGGATCGCCATCAGAAGGATGCGTGGATCCATCGAAACTATATCCGAAAGTAGGAAAACGAGTTGAGCAGCCACCTCGCTACTTTTAGCGTTAACCTGCTGCGGCTGGTATTCCTCATTGCCTTAGAAAAAAGGGCAAGCGACTGTCGATACTGACAGTCGCTCGCCGCTTAATGAGGCATGCCTTAAAATAGCATGGAGGGGTGAGGGGACACTCGTGCGTGGGGTGAATAACTTTTTACAGTAAATGCTGGCGTCCCTGATTTTAAGACTCTAAAAGGACGCCTCAATAGTTATGACTTTATTAGCAGAAACGTTTCAAAAGAATTTTGCGCGGGCTCAAGCTGTCGTTAGTCTATTTGGTAACCACTCGGAAAGGAAATCTATCGACCGGTTCAGATTGCCCGGAATCTGAAATTCCGGTGAGTTTGATTTCATAATCGGCTGGCTTCATCAGTTCACTTGGAACTGTCACAGAAACAAACTCGTGGCCCTCGCTGGCTTCCGGTGCAAGCTTGTCAATCGTCTTCAGATTCTCGTCTTCCTTAAATAATTCCGCCTTATAGTGGTGATAGTCCCCCGCCTTGAATTCGAGTTGGAATTTTATTGCAGCACCAGCAGGCGGCGCCGGAACTCGTTGCACAGTTCCTTCTGATCGCGTGGCACCTGATATAAGCACAACTGCAAGGATCCGTTGAGGCGGTTGCTGGCTACCGATTCGCTGATAGATAAGATAGGCCGTCGCGCAAGCACCCAGGATGACTGTGACAGTGAGACAAAAGGCAAGTAATGGGCGACGAAATGCCCAGGAAATGAGTCCTAAAGCGTTCGACAAGCGCAAACTCTCGGTTAATTGCTTTGTACTTCCCGCCCGCGTCGCTACTGCCGGTTCGGAATTCAAATAACGTCTAAAGACTTTGCCGAAACGCACTTTCTGCTGGCGTTCGACGGTAATTAGGAAATGTGATTCGAAGCTCTTCCGTTCCTTTTCATCCAGACTTCCAGCTATATACTGATCAATCAGTTCGTCTTCAGCTATGAGAAGCTCTTCGTAGGCTTGACCTTCAGTCAGGATTCGCTCTTCCAAGACGAGCCGAAGCTCCACTGGCAGAATGCCAAGCAGATACGTTCTCATGATGTGATTTTCGCCTTTGGGTTTCACTAAAATCTCTCCCGGATCTGCGCCCCTATTGGTAATGACTAAATGGCGATGGATATTTCATCCTATTGAGCGAGCGAGGCAGTCCTTAACACACTCAAGGAGCGAAGCGCGGATGCGATAGGCTCTAATCCGCAAAGCGTTTGGTGCGATTCCGAGTCTTTCGGCCAACA
>WNFK01023762.1_pt3 | contig 20842 bp, 22 predicted proteins | sample 5400281 | NCBI WGS metagenome assembly WNFK01 (sample SAMN13153350, study PRJNA577476) | soil metagenome | isolation source: 20 cm soil on Douglas fir-dominated hillslope | place: USA:California | collected 2013-09-17
ACCGACCCGGCCGCGCCCTCGATCCGCGAGAGGCCGTGCATGCCCGTCTCGGCGGAGTGCATGCCCTTGCCGAGCAGGCTCGAGCCTCGCTTCGCCCAGCCGCCGATCCGGTCGGCGAATCCCTCCAGCCGGCCGAACAGCTTCGCGAAGAACCCCTGCGGCGCCGCCACGCCTTCAGCGGGAAGGAACTCGGCGAACACCACCGGGAAGGGCATCGCGCCCTCTCCCGAGCCGATCCAGGTGTCGATGGCCGCCGGATCGACGTCCTGCAGATCCTGGACGTCCACCTCCCCGCTCACGCCAGAGCGATCGGCGTGGACGCGCCCGCCGGCGACGTGGAGGATGTGCTCGATGAGCTGATCGATCCCCGGCTTCGCGGGCCGGTCCTTGGCCTCGAGCTCGGCGCCGCCCGGGCCGTGCAGGCCCTCGACGAAGTCAGCGAAGTGACTGCGCAGCTCCAGGTAGTGCTTCTGCGCGGAGCTGGCCTGGGCCGCGAGCTTCGGGTCTTGCGCCGCAGCCTCGACGGCGGCCGCGATCTCGGCGCGCACCTGATCGGCCAGGGCGTTCATCGCCTGGATACGGCTGCCGGCTGGATCGCGGCGGCGACCTCCTGACCGAACGACGTCACCCACTGGAGCGCGTTCTGGACCGCCTCCGCCGCCCCGCGGGCGTCCGGCTTCGGGGCCTCCGTCTTCCCGCCGCCGATCAATCCCTTGATCAGCTCCCATCCGGTGCGCAGGACCTCCTCGGCCGTCTTCGCGTGGTGCCCCTCCGCAACCTCCAGCCCGCGGTGGAGGATCTCGCGTCCCTTCTCGAGAAAGCCCTTCCCCTTCTCCGCGGCGCCGAGCGCGTCGTGCAGCTTCTCGTGTCCCTTGCCGGCTCCCTGGCCGATCTGGTGCGCCAGGTGCCCCAGCGGAGAATCCTCGCCGAGCATTCCGCTCACCTGTTCCGCCAGCCCCGCCAGCTTCTCCAGCCCTGAGTCGACCTTGCTGCCGATCCGGATCCCCGTCCCCAGGCCCTTGTCGAGCTTCTCCAGGCCCGACTCGACGCGCGGGCCGGCCTCGACCGCCTTCTGCCGGAGCTTCTCGACTGCATCGAGCCCGCTCTCGACCCGCTTGGCGAACCCGGGCTTCGGCGCGGCCTCCTTCGCCGGCTCCTCCTTCTTCGCCGGGCCTTCGAGCTTCGCCAGCACCTCGTCGATCAGCTTGTCCTGCGTGCCGCCGCCCGTGAGGAAGGCGTGCGCGGCCGGGTCCTTGCCGTACTTCGCCTTCAACGCCTCGAGGTCCCGCTTCGCCTGCCGGGCCTCGGCGAGGACCTTCTCCACCTGCCCCTTCGCGTCCTCGTCGTGCAGCGCCGCGCCGAAGCTCTGCACCTTGGTGCGCACGGCGTAGATCGCGCGGGTGTTCTCGAAGATGTCCTTGTGCGTTCTCTCTTCGATCCCGAATCCGGAGACGGCGACCTGCCCGCCCAGCCCCTTGGCGGCGGCGATCGCCTCGTGCAGCTTCGCGCGGGTCTGCTTTTGCCAGCCCTGGTAGAAGGCGACCTCCTTCTCGTACGGCTCGTGGCCCTTGGAGAGCTCCTTGGCCTCGCGGATCGCGCGGTCGATCGAGTCGCACCAGGAGCCGAGACCCATCAGCGCGATGCCGGCCTGGTTGGCCGAGCCCTTCTGCAAAAGCTCCTGCACGTGCCGCTGCGTCTTCCCCGACTCGAGCTCGAACTTCTGCACCTGCCGCGAGATGGAGCCGATCCGCTCCCAGGCCTTGGAGAGCCGCGCGGCCTTCTGCTCCGCGGTCTCGGGCGTCGCCGCCGGCGCCGGAGCCTTCTCGGCAGGCCCCTCGGCATGCGCCGGCTTCTTCGGCGCTGCTCCCTCGAGGAAGACGGCTTCTTCCTCCTTCTCGCCCTCCTTGCGGACCCCGGGGATCTTCTCCAGCCCAGAGTGCACGGCGCCGACCTTTTCGTTGATCTTCTGCGCGACCTCCAGGCCCGACTAAGATCTCCGCGCCCTGACGGGCGAGCTTGGTGGCCTGCTCCAGTCCCGACTGCACCTTCCCGGCGCCAGCGAGCCCCTTCTCCGCGACGTCGTGGACCTTGCCCAGCTTGTCGTGCACGCCCTGCGCCACGCGCTGGCCCTGCTTCGCCAGCTCCCTTCCGCGCGCGAGCGCCTTCGCCAGCGCGTTGGGATCCGGCTCGGGCCGCTTGCGCGCGACCGGATGGTCTTCCTCGTGCGCGGTCCGCGTCGGCTCCTGTCTGGCCTCGGCCGGGTGCAGCTCGGGGTGCTTCTGCCGGTGCTCCTCGAGCTTCAGCTCCGCCACGCGCTCGAGGGCGCCCTTCTTCCCGGCCACCAGATCGCGGCGGGCGGACATCTTCTCGTAGGCCTTCGCCGGGTCGCGCACGCCCGCGTAGCCGAGGGCCTTGTCGAGAGTACCGCGCGCCTGCGTCAGCTTGTCGGACGCTGTGTGCCCATACTCCAGGGCCTTCTTCAGCCGCTCGTCGCCCGCTCCCGCCCATTCGCCGGCGCGACCCACCGCGTGGCCAAAGGCGTTGTCGCCCAGGGCCTGCGAAAGGCCCGGGGCGAGGTCGTGGATCTGCTCGAGCGCCCCGTGCACCCTCTCGCCCGTGCCCACCACCTTGTCGAGCACGTGCTGGGCGCGCGCGGCCTTCCCGCTCACCCAGATGCCGCCCCGCCTTCCCTTCTGCGAGATCTGCTCCAGGGCGCCCATCACCTTGCGCGCGGCCTTTCCTTCCAGGGCCTTCTCCAGCGCGCGCACCGGTCCGCTCGCACCTTGCAGCCTCTTGCCTTTGAGCAGCTTCCCGGCGGCCTTGAAGGCTCTCAGGTTCTTGAGCGCGTGGAAGGCGCCGGGCTCGAACGCGTCGATCACGCCGCCGCCCGCGCCCTTGAGCGCATCCTTGAGCGAGCCTCCGGAGGCAAGCGCAGTGATCCCGCCCTGGAGCGCCCCGACGCCGACCTTCGCCAGCGGGCCCATCTTGAGGAAGGGGATCGCCCCGGTCAGCGCGCCGCCGGCGGCGGACGCGAGCGCCGCCTTCCAGTCCTTCCCCTCGCTGATGGCCTGGATCGCGCCGATGCCCGCGCCGATCGCCGCCTTCACCAGGATGCCGCCGGGAACGAAGCTCGCCGCCAGCGAGAGGCCGGTGACCAGCAGCTTTCCCGCCGGAGATTGCAGGAAGGTGGAGGTGGCAGCCGCGGCCGACTTGAGGCCGCCCCAGGCCGCGCCCGCGCCGTGCTTCGCGGCGTTCCAGGCGCGGACCAGCCCGCCCGACTTCACGAATCCGTACCCCTTGCGCACGGCGAGGCCGAGCGGCGAATTCTCAACCGCGCCCTTCACGAAGCTGAGGCCCCTGCGCAGGCCGGTCCCGATGGCTCCGGCCACGCCCGTCTTGTGGGCCCACTCCAGCCCTGAATGCACCTTCTCCGCCAGCCAGTGCGGTCCGCCAGACGCCTCGCGCTCCGCCCAGCGGGCCGCCGCGCCCGCCTTGTGCTCCGCCCAGCTCGCGCCGGACTGCACCGCCTGCAGTCCGCCCCTGCTCACCCGGGCGAGCGCGTGCGCTCCGAGATTGATCTCGCCGATGACGGAGTCGATCCCCTTCTTGACGACCCTGTCCACTCCGCGCGCTGTCCGCTTCACGGTGTCGACGGCGGAGCGGCCGATGTTGCGCAGCTCCCCTCCCGCGGCGCGGCCCAGGCTGCTGATGCCTTCCCCGACTCCGGTGGCCACGTCGGAGAGCGTGTGCGTGGCGCCGCGGGCCGTTCGGGAGACCGCTTCCAGCGCGCCGGAGGCGTGATCGGAGACGTTCTTCTTCAGCCAGCTCCCGAAGCTGAAGCGCGGCACGTGGCCCTGGCCGGTGAGCGTATTGAAGGTGGCCACCGCATTCCAGAGGTGGCTGCTGCCGCGCGTGGCCAGGTAGTGCTGCGCCGCCTGACCGATGGGAAGCCCGTGCCCGCGCTGCGCCGTCTCGCACAAAGCCCGCAGCGGACCTCCCGGGGCGAGATGCGCGGCGAAGGCGCTGTGTTTCGGATGGGCCTGGACCGCGTCGTGCAGCGCGGCCACGGGGCTCGAGCCGTGCTCCGCAAGCACCGCCCCGAAGCTCGCGTTGGAGGCCTTGCGGGGCCGCGAAGGATCGAGAAGGAGCTTCAGGGCGGTCGAGCTCTCCTGCGCGATGGTCCCGAGCGACCGCGTGGTCCGCGTTCCGCCCAGGGCCGGGAGCCCGGCTGGAGACGGCTTCACCAGCGCCACCGAAAGCTGCGCCTGGGCGATCCGGTGCAGCTGCCCCTTGCGCTCCTCGATCAGCTTGCCGAACGTCGCGGCCTGTGCCTTGCGGACGCGGGTCATCAGGACGCTGATCCGCAAGAGGATCGCGCCCACCGAGCGGGCGCCCTGGGCGAGCTCGTCGCCGCCCTTGCCGGAGAGCCGCGCGAGGATGGAGTCCATCCGCGCCAGCTGGGCGCGAATCTCCGCCGCGCTCGGGTCGGGCAGCGCCCGGTGCTCGGCCGTGGCGAGCTGCGAGATCGTGCGCTCGAAGCGGTCGGCGACCCCGCTGCGCCCGGCTTCACGAGCCACCAGCTGGTGGAGCGCCTTCGGCGCCACCGGCAAGGGGAGCGGAGGCAGGCGCAGCACCACGTGCTCCTCGGCCCCCGGAACCGCCGCCTTCTGCTTCTGGGCGGCCTCGAAGTCGCGCTGCGCCACCAGGTACGCCTGGCGCAGCCGCTCGTACTTCTCCCGCGCGCGGTCGCGCTGCTGGCGCAGCTCGGCGAGCTTGCGCCCTTGCCCGGGATGCCCGCCGTCCTCGCGGGCCTGCGAGAGCATCGCGGCCGAGCGGTCGATGGCGGGCTTGTGCCGCTCGAGCAGGCGGACCAGGGCGTCGCCCTCGCGCCCCGAGAGCTGTCCAAGCTCCATTCCGACGCCGTTCCAGGATTCGACGCACGCGTACAGGTCGTCGTCGAGCGAGAACTGCCGCGCCTTCTTGCGCACGAACGAGAGACGCTCGCGGATGCGGGAGATCTGCTCCTTCGGGCTGCCGTCCCGGACCAGCGTGGAGCGGGCGCGCGCCAGCGCTTCTTCCAAGGCTTCGGCGGCGCCGGACCAGGCAAGCAGCGCCGGGGCCAGGCCGTCCGCCTCGCGCGCCGCGTCGAAGGCCCCGTCGAGGCGCTGGGCTTCCGCCGAGGCTTGGGTCACCAAGCGGTGGAGATGCTCCACCTCGAGTCGGCTCGGCGCGCTCGCCAAATCCCTCCCCCGTTCCACTGCAGGCCGCAGGCCATGTTAGTTTACCCGAACGCAGGTAAGCCTTCAAGGCCCTACCTGGACGTCCCGGTGCCCTGCAGAAAGACGAGGATTTGCGCCCGCTGCTCCTCCGTGAGCCGCGTCTTCCGCTCCGCCAGCATCTTGTCGATCACCTGGGGCCAGTCCTTCCGCTCCCCCGGCTCGTACGCGCGGTGGCAGGAGGTGCACTTGGACCGGTAGAGGCGCTCCTCCTGCGAGAGCGGGTGCGACGGCGCCGAGCTGCAGGCCGCCGCAAGCAGCAGGAGGAGCGCCGCGCGGATCACAGGTTGATCCCCAGGACCGACCGCACGAAGGTGGCGCCGGAGCTCTGGTCGCCCAGCCCGAAGCCGGCGCCGAGCTGCAGCCAGAACTTGCCGGTCGCCCAGGAGACGGAGGGGCCGAGGAAATACGTCGCCTCGGTATTGCCGGCCACGGTCTCGCGGATGGTCCAGAACTCCGCGCCCAGGCGGAGCTGCGGGACCACCTCGTACCGCGCTCCCAGGTCGAATTCCCACGCGTAGCCCTGGTTGGCATGCCCCGGCCTCTGCTCGCCGATGATGTTTCCCACCAGCGCGAATCGGCCGAAGGTCTTCTCCAGGATCAGCTTCTCCTCGAGCTCCCAGGGGGCGGTGAAGTCGACGGGACGTTCCGCCTCCAGATAGAGAACGATATCCACCGGCAGCACGTTCTGCTCGAACAGGCGGTACCGGGTCTCCAGCCGCCAGGAGTCGAACTTGAACGACGCCCCCGGCTCCTGCACGAAGACATGGTAGAGCGCGATGTCCCAGTGATCGGTGATGCCGTATTCCAGCTCGACGCGGGACGTGACCAAGGCGGCGTCGAACCCGCCGTCTTTGGGTGCCTCGACGTCGTTCCAGATCTCCAATTCAAGATTACCCTGCGGTTGGGTCATGTACTCGTAGGCCCGGATCAGCGTGCGCCGGTCGGCCCGCGCTTGCGGCGCGAGCAACGCCGCGGCGAGGAGGGCGTTGAGAGAGATTGTGATTCTCATTCTCAATGATCGCGTGCGGGGCATGTGAGCGCGTCTTTCCGGGTAGGTGCTAACGCTGCCGGTTGGGGTGGGACTGCTGCTGCTTGCACGCGGAGCAGAGACCGTACAGCTCGAGCTTGTGGTGGGTGACGGTGAAGTCATGCTCCTCGGCCACCCGGTCCTGGAGCTCCTCGATCCGCTCGTTCTCGAACTCGACGATGTTCCCGCAGGAGGTGCAGATCAGGTGGTCGTGGTGGTGCCGGTCGAGCGCCGCCTCGTAGCGGGTCTGCCCGCCTTCGAAGTGGCGGGCGGACGCCAGCCCCGCGTCGGCGAGGATCTTCATCGTCCGGTAGACGGTGGCGGCCCCGATGCTGGGGTCGCGCGCCTTCGCCTTGTCCACCAGCTCGTCCACCGAGAGGTGTCCGGTCTGGGAGAAGAAGGTGTCGACGATCAGATCGCGCTGGCGGGTGGCCTTGAGCCCGCGCGACGCGATCCAGCTGGCCAGGCGCTCGCGCGCGGCGGCGGCGGTGGTGGGCTTGCGTGGCAGGGCGCGCTTCATTTTGAAATTGATTCTCAGTCTCGGTCTCGAAACGGGAATCTACCGGCGGCGTCCCGGGCCGTCAAGGAGCCCTCTCGAGACGTAGCCCCTGAGCCGCCTGCGGCGGCCGGGGCTAGTGCACCCACCCTCGCTGCCGGGCCAGATCGCGCCAGGCGGCCCGATCCCGGCCGGCGTCGGATCCGGACATGCGCACCAGGGCCGCGTGCGCCCGCTCCCGCACCGCGGCGTCCCCGTCCTCGAGCCGGTCGATCACTTCCTGCGCGTACCGCGGATCCGCCCGATAGCCCGCCAGCTCCACCGCGAGCCCCCGCACCCGGGGATCCGACGAAGCCATCAGGACCGCCACCTCGTCCGCCCCCCGGTCCGAGGGCGCGATCTTCTGCCGCGTCGAAGGCAGGAGCAGGACCCAGATCAGCGCCCCGAGCCCGATCTGGAAGAGGCCCACGGCCACCGGATACTTCTTCGCCCGCATGAGCGCGAATCGGTAGACGGCGAAGATGGCGAGGAAGACGCCGAAGATGGTCGGCGCGACGCTCTGGGTCCAGCGCGGCAGCGTGCGCCCCGCCACCGGCCCTCCGGACCAGAAGGTGAAGAGCGCGGACAGCACCAAGAGGACGTACAGCGCCGGCCGCAGCACCTGGATGAACCCCAGCCCGGAACGGACCCGGAGCCGGCGCGGATCTGCGGCGCTCTCGCCCACGCTGCGTCGTTTACCCCGAGGCGGTCCCCGCGTCCAGGATCACCGCGATGCGGTTCAACCCTTTGTTTGCCTGCTCGTAGTGGCCGTCGGAGAACGAGGAGGTCACGTCCTTGAGCAGCTTCTCGATCTCCCCGCGCTGGGAGTCGGAGAGCTTGGCCGTCCCGCGCGCTCCCTGCAGCCGGGTGATCTTCGCCTCCACGAACCGTTGATCCACGCGCAGCTTGGCGACGGCCTTGGTCAGGTCGTTGATCAGATCCATGGCGCGGGCGAAGTCCCGCTGCCGGCGCGCGACGAAGATCTCCGCGTTGAGGGGCTGCTCCTCCGCCGGGAGATCGCTGATCAAGATCCCGCGGGTGTCCAGCTCGGCGAGCAGCTTCTTGTGCTTCTGCTCCACCAGGGCCGCCTTCGGCACCTGCTTGCGATCGCGGTACTCCGGCGGCGGGCCCTGGCGCTCGAAGGCGGCCACCGCCTTCTCGCGCAGCGCGACGTCCTTGAACCGCTGCGAGAGGTCGCGCTCCAGCACCGCCAGCTGGGCCTCGCGCTCCGCCGCCTTCGCCTCGCGGGCCGCGACCGCGGCCGAGCGCGAGTCCAGGGCGGCCTGCGCCGCGCGCTGCACGTCTGCGTCCACGGCGCGCTTCTTCGCCTCCACCTCGATCTTCTGCGCCTGCAGCGCCGAGACCCGCACGCCCAGCTGCCCTTCCAGGGCGTGCGACTGGCGCAGCTCCTCCTCCAGCCTGCGCCGCTGCTCCGCGTCGGCGGCGGCCTTCAGGCCGCGCGCGAGCTCCGCGATCCGCTGGTCGAGCTGTTCCTTGTCCCGCTTGAGCGACTCCTCGCGCTCGCGCACCGATTTCTCCAGTTGCTCGACCTCGCGGCGGTCGCCCTGCACCACGATGGTGAGCTCGTCGGGCCCGGTCACCTTCTCGTCGTCGCAGGCTGCCAACAAAAGCAGCAGGGACGCCGCCAGGAACCGCTTCACGCGGCCTCCGTTGCGGCGACCTTGACGCGGCGGATCTCCCAGAGCGGCACGGGCTTGGACTTGCCCTTCAGCTTCACCGGCTCGCGGGGGAGCGCCTCCACCTCCGAGGCGACCTTCTCGTAGACGCGCTGCGAGACCAGCACCTCGCCGGCGCGGGCCTGCGACTCCAGGCGCTGCGCCAGGTTCACCGCGTCGCCGATCACCGTGTACTCGAGCCGCTTGGCTGCGCCGAGGTTGCCGGCCACCGCCTCGCCCGCGTTGATGCCGATTCCGAAGCCGACGGTGGTGAGGCCGCGCCGCTTCCGTTCGCTGGAGAGCTGGGCGGCCCGCGTCTGGATCTCCAGCGCGCAGAGCACCGCGGAGCGCTCCGCCTGCTCCGCCGGCTTGGGCGCCCCCCAGATGCACATCGCGGCGTCGCCGATGAACTTGTTCACGGTGCCGCCGTGGGCACCCACCCGGTCCACCACCACGTCGAAGTACTCGTTGAGCAGCGCCACCACTTCGGAGGGAGTGAGCTTCTCGGAGATGGTGGTGAATCCGCGCACGTCGAGGAACAGCACCGAGACGTGGCGGACCTCGCCGCGCAGCGCCAGGTCGTCGTCCTCGGAGAGGATCCGCTCGGCCACGTCGCCGGAGACGTATCGTCCCAGCGTGCCGTGCAGGCGCTCCCGCTCCTTCAGCCCCTGGGCCATCTCGTCGAAGGATCGGGCCAGGTCGCCGATCTCGTCGTTGGTGCGCGCGCTGGGCGCGGCGGTGATCTCGAAGTCGCCCTCGCGCACCCGGCCCATGGCCGCGGACAGGTCGGTGAGCGGCTGGGCGATACGCCGGGCGATCCAGAGCGCGCCCCAGACGGCGAAGAAGAGCGTGCCGGCGAGCACGAAGGCGTCGCGGATCAGGCTGCGGCGAAGCTCCGCGTCGATCGCCACCGTGGAGAGGCCCAGGTCGAGACGGCCGATGGTCGCGTGCCCTTCTTCGCCGGCGGCGAGCTTGATGGGCAGCCGCCGGATGCCGGGCTGCTTGCGGCCCAGCGCGAGCACTTCCAGCGCGCGGGCGCGGTCGCGCAGGTAGAGCTGGGCCAGCGGCTCCGACGCCTTCTCCAGGAGCTGCGCGTTCACCGACGAGGCGGCCTGGTCGAGGTGGCCCTTGTCGTCCCAGAGCAGCGCGTAGACAATTTCCACACCTTGTACGCGGCTCGAGTTCGCGACCAGCGCGTGGACGCGCGCCGGGTCGAAATGAGCGCCGTCCGCCCGGAGCTCGATCGACGGAGGCACCGCCGTCTTCGCCAGCGACGAGGCGATGTGCTCCTGCCACTTCAGCTTCGCGCGCCAGGGAAAGATGACCGTGAACAGCGCGACCAGACCGGTCGCGAGCAGGACCAGTCCGGCCGCAAACCCGGCGATCTTCAAGCGGAGCGGAAACCGGCGCATCGGGGGAGCAAGCATCCGTCTTGGCGGTGGGTCTAGGCAAGTATTCGAGTTGACTTGCGCTGCCGTTTTCGTGAACGTGCGCGGCCCGATGGCGCGGGATCCGGCCAGAGTAGACGACGCGCTTGTCGCGGCTCTCCGTTCCGTTACGGAACGGGCTGAGGACGTCGAGATCCGCACCGCCTTGGCCACCCTCACCTCCGCGGAGGAAAAAAACCTCCGGCAGCTCCTTCGACACCCGCCAAAGATCGCCCTGGGCCCGCTGGGATGGGCCGATCTGGCCCGCGGCATGGACCCCCAAGTGGCCGCAGCTCGTGAGCTTTCCGGCTACTACCAGCTCTTGACCGAGCGCGACGCGCTGGCCGCGCTGGTGGGCGGACACCGCCCGGCGCCCAAGGTTAAGACGCAAGCCGGACCGGCTCGAGGCCCCAAGCGCCGCTCCAAGAGCGCGGACTCCGGGCGCGCGGAGCACCTGCTCGGGCTCTTCGCGTATCACCGCGATGGACCCTCCGTGGCGAAGTCGCTCCGGATCCCGCTCGCGGAGCTGGACTCCGAGCTGGAGGCGCTGGGAATCCGGCGCAAGGCCTATCGCATCGCCCGCGGATCCGATGCGCAGATGCCCGCGGCCCGGGCAGTCGCCGGCCGCAGCGGCCCCCCGGTCCGCCGCCGCAGCCCGAGCGCCCCCGCTCCGGCTTCCGCTCCCGAGGCCCCGCCCCCCTCGGAGGCGGAGATCCTCAAGGCCGTGCTCGCCGAGCTGGGTCCGCGGCGGGCGCTGCTCGGGGAGCGGCTGGGGGTCTCGGGCGGCGCGCTCCTCGCCCGGTTCCGCGCCGGGGGCCTCGAGCGCGAGCTCGCCTTGCGCGAGCGCGACCTGGTCCGCGCGCTCTGGTCCAAGCACCGCGGCTCGGAATCGCAGGTGGCGGCGGAGCTGTGCACCACCGTCGAGGCCCTGCGGGAGATCGCCCAGGAGCGGGGCATCGCGCGCGATTTGGAGACCCTGCGGGACCGGTTCCGCCGCGAAGCCCTCCGCCGCCGCTGGCCCCGGGAGCGCATCGAGCAGGTGCTGCACCGGCGGGACGAGCTGCGCGATCTCGGCGTCCTGGAAGGGTTGGAGCGGGAGGTGGCAGTGCGGGCCGGAGTGATCTGGACCAGCCTGCGGGGCAAGCGGGACGCCCTCGAATTGTTCGCGAAGAAGCTGCGCCTGACCCGGGACGACGCGGTCCGGCTGCAGAAGCTGTTGAGCCTGGGTTAAGCTCTCCTCGTGCCCATCTACGAATTCGTCTGCGAGAACTGCGGCCGCATCGTGGAGCGCCTGCAGAAGGTCAGCGATCCCCCGCCGGACAAGTGTCCCGAGTGCGGAGGGAAGATGGCCAAGATCATGAGCCGGAACTCGTTCCAGCTGAAGGGCGGCGGTTGGTACAAGGACCTGTATAGCTCGAGCAGCAAGGCCGACGCAGGCACCAGCAAGCCCGCCAGCGACGCACCGGCGGCGGCCACTCCGTCGCCCTCGACCGGAGGAGCTCCGCCCAGCCACAACCCCTCGAAGACGAACCCCGGGAAGAAGTCCGATTAGTCCCAAGGCAGCGCGCGGACCCCCGCGACCACGTTCACGTTTGCCAGGACAACATTGCCTGCTCGCCCACCTGCGACTCCGCCCAACGCGTAGACGTCGATCCCGCGCCGGGTCAGAAGACCCAGCCGCTCCGCCCAGTCGTCGGTCAGGTCGGGGCGGTCGTCGTCGCGGCGGAGGCGCACGTAGGTGAACCCGGCGGTCAGCTCCATCCGGGGCAGCCCTTGCCCCTCGTCGGTGAGCACGAGCGCCGCCTCGCGCGCCGACAACAAGCGCAGCGTGGAGTCATCGTGCCAGGACGGATGCTTGAACTCGAAGGCCACCCGCAGGTCCTCGGGGAGCGACGCGAGGAACGAGGCGAGGGCGTGCAGATCCGCGCTGCGCGACTCGGGCACCTGGATGAGGACGGGCCCGAGCGCCTCGCCGAGCCGCTCGGCGACGTCCAGGAACGCCCCGAGCGCGCGCGCGGCTCCCTTGCCCGTGGCGAGCTCGGCTGCGACGCGTCCGGGCGCCTTGACCGCGAACTGGAACCCCGGTGGAACCGAGGCGCTCCAAGACCCGGCCAGCTCGGGCGGAACCGCGCCGAGCTCGACGCCCGACAGGCGCTGCGCGTACAGCGGCAGGAGCTGGCCGGGCGCCGCGTCCGGCGGGTAGACGGATCCCAGCCACTCCCGGTACGCAAACCCGCTCGTCCCCACCCATGCCTCTGCCAGCATGGGCGGAAGATAGGCACCCGCTGGAAGGCGCGCTCCGGCGGACCGGGCGAGCGCCCGCCCGGCCGGCCGCGGAGAGCTACGCGTGCGGGGCCGGCGGCGGAGCCGAAGCGGCAGCGGCGGGCGCCTCGGGAGCACGCTGGATCGGCGGCAGCGGGGGGTTCTTCTTCACGTGCGCCGGCTTGCGCGGCAGCGGCTTCCCGCCGTTCGCCTTGATCGCGGACTTGATCCGCTTCATCCGCTGCTTCCACTGCTTGCGGCGGTGCATGATGGTGCGGATGTGCTTGCTCTTCGAACGGGCCATCTCGTCTCCGGTTGAGAAGAAGGCCGGGCACTCTACACCAATTCGGGATCCGACTCGCGAGCGTTCGGGTCGAATGCGGAACCGCACGGCAGCTTTGGGCGGCAACGGCTATTCCGATCCGGTCCCAGGCTCCTTGGGCAGCGGCACGGTCATCATCCCCTCGGCGCCGCGGGCGGCGGTGGGCGGCGCCTCCGAGACGCGCGGCGCCTCGGGAGGCGGCCCCGGCGCCTCTTTCGTCGGCGGCCGCGTGCGCGGCTTGAGCGTCGACCGCACGATCTCCCTCACCTCGTCGAGCGGCAGCGCGGGGGCGAAGTTGCCGTTCACGCCCTCCATCTCCCGGGCCATGCAGAGCGAGTTGAGGATTGCCTCCTCCGTGGCCTCGATCGCGGCCTCGTAGAGCGGATTCAGCCGCTGATCGAGCATGATCTTCATATGGTAGATCATCTTCTGCGTCGTCCGCGGGATCTTGTTCGCCGTCGAGAACGCCAGGATCATCTCGCCCGACCCGTGCGCCGCGATGCTGCCGGCGCGGCCGATGCCGAGCGCCACCCGCTTGGAGACGCGCCCGAGCTGGTGACTGGAGAGCGGCGCATCGGTGGCGAAGACGGCGATGATGCTCCCGTAGCTCGAGGCGCGCTTGTGCAGGTGGTGGTAGCGCGGCTCGAGCAGCATCCCGAGCGGGAGGCCGGCGATGCGCAGGTCGCGCATGTGGCCGAAGTTGCTCATCACCAGGACGCCGGCCGTGTAGCCGCCAAGCGCGGGCGGCAGCTTCCGGGAAGAGGTGCCGATGCCGGCCTTGAAATCGAGGCAGATCATCCCGGTGCCGCCGCCGACGGACCCTTCCGCGACGGGCCCGCTGGTCGCGGTCTCCAGGGCCTCGCGGACGTTCTCCGCCTTGACGTGCCGGCCGGCGACGTCGTTCAGCCAGGAATCGTCGCACTCCCCCACCAGGGGGATCAGCACGTCGTGCTCGTCGCCGATGCCCGGGAACTGGTCGATCATCCAATGGACCGCGGCGTCGCTCACCGCCCCGACGCTCAGGGTGTTGGTGAGGAAGATGGGCGTTTCGACCAGCCCCCACTCGAGCAGCTGGGTGAGGCCGGAGACCTCTCCCGCTCCGTTGAGGACGAAACCGCCGCCGGTGACACGCTGCTCGAAGATGTTTCGCTGGTTGGGAAGGATGGCGGTGACGCCCGTGCGCACCGGCCCCCGACCGCGCCGCAGCGGACCGGCGGCGCCCCGGATGATGGTGGAATGTCCCACCAGCACGCCTTCCACGTCGGTGATGGCGTTCCATTTGCCCGGCTTGAAGCGCCCGAGCGGGATGCCCAGCTCGCGCGCGCGAGAGCGCTGCTCCACGCCCGTGCTCTATCCCGACTTCCGTCGGAACGCCACCGGCGCGATCACTTCCCCGTCTCCGCCAGCGCCTCGGGCACGGGTGGCGGCGGAAGCGAGATCGGGGCGGCGCCGTTGGCGGGCTTCTGCCCGTCCGTCCGGGTCTCGGTCCGCCGCTCGCGCTCCCGCTCTTTGTACCGGCGGACCGCACCCGAGAGGATCTCCGCGATCAGCGCGTTGTACTCGATGCCCGCCGCCTTCGCGATCAGCACCAGGTCGCTCCAGCCCGGCGTCAGCCCCGGCAGCGGGTTGCACTCGAGGAAGTAGATCTTCCCCTGCTCGTCCATGCGGAAGTCGACCCGGGCGACGTCCCGGCAGCCGAGCGCGATGAAGCACTCCCGCGCCGCGCGCTCCAGCGCCTTGAGCTGGGCGGGCTCCAGCCGGGCGGGCACGTCGTAGCGGATCTTCGACGACCAGTCCTGCTTGAACGCGAAGGAGTAGACGGGGCGCGTCTCGCTCTGGTCGAGGAACACCACCTCCATCGGCGGGAACACCTTGGGCCTGCGCTCGCCCAGCATGCCCACTGTGAACTCGCGGCCCCCGATGTAGTCCTCGACCAGCGCGGGCTGGTCGTACTTGGCGATCATCTTCTGGGCGGCCTCCCGCAGCTCGGACTCGTTCTCCACCACGCTGCTGGCGTGCACCCCCTTCGAGCTGCCCTCGGCGACGGGCTTCACGATCACGGGAAACTTCAGTTCGCGCGGCAGCCGCTCCTTGCCGGTGGTCATGGTGAAGAAGTCGGGGGTGAGAATCCCGTGCTGGCGGACGATCTTCTTGGCCAGCGCCTTGTCCAGGGCGATGTTGAGCGCGGCGGGATCGGAGCCGCTGTACGGGATGTCGAAGAGCTCGAGCAACGACGGCACCTGCGATTCGCGGCCGCGACCCTTGATCCCCTCGGCCATGTTGAAGACCAGGTCCGGCTTGGTGGTCTCGATCAAGGAAGGCAGATCGGCGGTCGCTTCCAGGTCGATCACCTCGTGGCCGGCCGCCGAGATCGCCTCGCGGACGGCCTGGATGGTGGCCGGAGCGTCGTACTCCGCCTCCTCGTCCCGGCTGCCGTCCAGCGCGGGCTTCACCCGCTTCACGTTGTAGGTGAAGCCGACGCGCAGCGGCCCGCGGCGCGGAGGGCGGCTGCCGGAGCGGCGCGGGTCCTTGAGCCCCCAGCGCGCCATCGCGCTCTCCACCACCTTCGCCAGCACCGCGTCGGTGTGCAGGCCCTCCAGGGCCGCCGCGGCGTAGATCCCCGCGCCCGGCTCCAGCGAAGGCAACGCGTTGATCTCGATGAAGTAAACCTGCCCGTCGTCGGCCACCCGGAAGTCGACGCGCCCCAGGTCTCGCACGCCGAGCGCCTTGTACGCCTTCCGCGCCATCTCCTGCGCGCGCTCCAGCACCCAGGGCGGGAACTCCGCCGGGCAGCGCACGTGCACCGCGTCGTAGTGCACCGACTTCAGGTCGTAGTCGTAGATCCGGTAGCGGCGCTTCTCCAGCTCGGAGTCGTCGATCAGGTATTCGACCGGAGTGAGCACTCCCTCCCGCTCCGGGGCGCATTTCTCCAGGAAGGCGACGGTGAGGTCCTTGCCCGGGATGAACTCCTCGACCAGGACGCCTGCCGGAAACCGGGCGAGCTGCTTCTCGACCAGCGCCCGCAGCCGGGAGCGATCCTCGAGCACCGACTCCTGCGTGATGCCCTTCGAGCTGCCCTCGAAGTTGGGCTTTACGATCACCGGGAGGCGCCAGCCGTCCAGCTTCAGCTCGGAGGCGACCTCGACGAACTGGCCCTTGGGCGAGACCACCCCGTGCTCGCGCAGCACCAGCTTGGTCAGCGCCTTGTCCAGCGTGACCGCCAGTACCCACGCGTCGGACCCCGTGTAGGGGAAGCCCAGCTCGTCGAACAGCGCCGGGTAGAACGCTTCTCGAAAGCGGCCCCGGCGGCCTTCCGCAGTATTGAAGACCAGGTCGGGCGCATACGCCTCCAGGCGGGCGGCGGTGCGGCTGGCCGGGCCGCTCACCTCGATGCGCTCCACCCGGTGGCCGAGCCGCTCCAGCGCGATGCAGAGGGCTTCGATGGTCTCGCGGGTATCGAACTCCGCCTCGTCCTCCGAGTCCGTCAGGCGGAGGTTGTGCGTCAAGGCGATGCGCATTCGGTTCCCTCCTCTTGCCGTGCGGCGCGCGAGGCGAGCGGAGCGGTGGTGGGAGCGGAGTTGCTCACCGGGCGGGTCGGCAGCCCCAGGGCGACCCTCCCGTCGATCACTTGCGTCCCGGCGATCAAGTCGCCCAGGCGCCGCTGGCTCAGGTCCCGGGTCAAGGGCCGCAGCGCGACCCCCGCCTCCAGCACGATCACGCAGGCCAGCGCTGCCGCGGGGAGCGGCGAGGGAGCGCCGGCGAACGCGGGCGCGAGGCCCAGCACGAAGAGCCCGTTGCGCAGCACCGACTCGCGCACGCCCGCGGGGCGCAACGTCGCGAGCACCATCACCCGGAGCCCCGCCAGGCGCTTCCCCAGGGAGCGCCCCGGGCCGAAGAGGGAGTCGCCGAAGAGCAGCACCGCTCCGGAGAGGAGCGCTACCGCCACCGGGTGCCCCGTCGGCACCAGGAGGAGCGGCGCGAGCGCGAGCATCAGATCGATGGCGCGGGCGATCGCGCGCCGGCGGAAGTCGGCCGGCGGATACGACGGGCGCGGGCCGGAAGGCTCGGCCTTGTCCATCGTCCCCCCGCTCAATCCTGCAGCCATCGGGCCGCTTCGACGGCGGAGTACGTGAGGATCAGGTCCGCACCCGCGCGCTTCATGCCCGTCAGCATCTCCAGGCAGACCCGCTTCTCGTCGATCCAGCCGGCCTTGGCGGCAGCCTTGAGCATCGCGAACTCGCCGGACACGTTGTACGCGGCGACCGGCAGGTTGGTCGCGCGCTTCACCTCGGCGAGCACGTCGAGATACGCCAGGGCGGGCTTGACCATCAGCATGTCCGCGCCTTCCGCCACATCGAGCAGAGCCTCCCGGCGCGCCTCGCGCACGTTGGCCGGATCCATCTGGTATCCGCGCCGGTCGCCCTCCTTGGGCGTGCTCTGGGCGGCATCGCGGAAGGGGCCGTAGAAGCCGCTCGCGTACTTCACCGCGTAGCTCAGGATCGCGATGTCGGTGAGGCCCCGCTCGTCCAGCCCCTTGCGGATGGCGCGGGAGCGTGCGGTCGTTGGCCACCGCGACGTGCCCGCGCGCGTCCCGCTCGAGCGGGCCGCAATGCCCGTGGTCGGTGTACTCGCACAAGCAGACGTCCGCGACCAGGACCATGTCCGGCAGCGCGTCCTTGAGGGCCTTGAACGCCATGCAGACGGGACCCTTCGCGTCCCAGGCGCTGGTCCCTTCGGCGTCCTTCTTGTCCGGGATGCCGAACAGGATCAGCGAGCGGACGCCGGCGTTCCAGGCGGTGCGCGCCTCCTCCACCAGATTGTCCACCGAAAGCTGCGCCACGCCGGGCATCGAGGCGATGGGCTTGCGGACCCCTTTCCCGGAGACCGCGAACAGCGGGAGCATGAAGTCGCCGGGACGCAGCCGGGTCTCGCGGACCAGGCCGCGGAGCGTCTCGGTCCTGCGCAGGCGGCGGGGGCGGTCGGCGGGGAAGGCCATGATGCCGCACCGTAACCCCCGCGCCCTCCCTCTTCAAGGTTTCCAGCGGATTCCCAGCGTGATCGCGTGCTCGCGGTCCTCCAGGAGCAGCGCTTTGTCCGCCGGGCCCGTGGGATCGAGGACGCTGGAGTTGGTGAACGAGGAGTGCCAGCGCGTGAAATCGTAGCCGACGTCGATCGCGGCGGAGGACGTGACGTCGAAGGAGAACTGGAGGCGAGCGCGGAACTCGCTCGCGTCGGACAGGTCCCCGAGATTCGGCTGCATGTTGTAGGGGAACGGACAGAGGGCCCACTCCAGGTACCCGGAGACCGAGAGCAGCGGCGCGATCCGGTACTCGACCTCGATGTTCGAGCTGACGCCGAAGATGCCGCCGCGCGGGGCGCCGGACTGGGGTCCGGTTCCCCACTGGTAGCGCGTGATCAAGCCGGCGCTGGCGGTGACCACGAAGCCCGGCGAGAGGCGCACGGCGGTCCCGCCCAGCAGGCGGGCAGTGAGATCGACTCCCTCGGAGCCGAGGGCGAGTGGCGTGTCGCTCTGGAACTGGCCGCCCTCGATCTCGGCTCGCAACATCATCCGGTCGTCGAGCAGCGTGGTGGTCCACCGTCCCAGGGCGCGCAAGAGCTGCCACTTGTCCGAGCCGAACTCCGAGCCCGCGCCGCTGTCCACCCGCACCGAGAGGAGCGCGGGCTTCCACGCGATCAGGAATCCCACCGGGATCGGAGGCGGCACCGAGATCGGCGTCTCGGCCGGCTCCTCCGACTGGGCGATCGCGGGCGCCGCCGCGGCCAGGCAGAGCGTGAAAGCGAGGAGGCGCACGCAGGGACGATATATCAGCGGTAGGTGCCGGCGTCGCGGATGGCCTGGAGGACGGCGCGCGGGACGAGGTGCGAAACGTCGCCGCCCGATTGAAGCAGTGCGCGGACCTGCGTGGAGGAGACCTCGGGCAAGGTCACACCCCCCTCGCCATAGCCGCCCCGGCGGACGGTCACGATGCGCGCGAGCTGCTGGATGCGATCGAACTGCTTCCACTGCGGTTTTTCCGCGTCGAGATCGGTGCCGAGCACCAGCGCCCAGCGGACGTCGGGGTGCTTGCGGTGGAGCCACTCGAGCAGATCCACGGTGCGGCCCTGTCCGGACTCCTGCTCCGCGCGCGAAACCCGGGCGCGCGGCAGGTCACGCGCCAGCCGCTCGCAGAGCGCGACCCGGTGCTCGTAGGAGCCGACCAACGGCTTGGGGAAGGGGTGTTGGTGGACCGGAACCAGCCACAGCTCGTCCACCGGCTCGGTCGCCAGCACGTAGGAGCCGGCGAGGAGGTGCCCGACATGCGGGGGATCGAAGCTCCCGCCGAAGAGCGCGATCTCACGCATAGAGCAAGAACCTCTCGCGCTCCTTGGTGAAGGCCGCCCGCTCCGCGTCCCAGAGCGCGCAGAGCTGGGCCACCGAGGCGCCCTGCTCCGCCCGGGCGCGGAAGGTGGAGCCTCCCGTGAGCAGGTCGATTGCCGGCTTGTCCTCCACGAACTCGTATTTCTCGGTGCGCCAGTGGAACTTCGCCGGGTCCTGCGCGCGGGCGTGCACGATGGCGGCGACGCCCAGCCGGACGGCCTCGACCGCTCGCGGATCGCCGAGGTGGATCTGCACGCCGTGGCAGCGCAGGCCCTTGTGCTTGTCCCAGGTGGGCGTGAACGAGCAGGGCCGGAACCGCACGCCCTCGAGCCGCTCGCCGGCCAGGTCGGCGGCGAGGCGCTGCGGATGAAGCCAGGGGGCGCCGAACAGCTCGAACGGCCGGGTGGTCCCGCGCCCCTCCGAGAGATTGGTCCCCTCCAGGAGGCACATCCCGGGATAGACCAGGGCCGTGTCCGGCGTGGGCATGTTCGGGGACGGCAGCACCCAAGGCAGGCCGGTCTGGGCGAAGTAGACCTCCCGCCGCCAGCCCTGCATGGCGATCACCCGCAGGTCGCAACGGATGGTCTGGTTGACGAAGCGGGCGTATTCCCCCGCCGTGAGCCCGTGCCGCGCGCAGACCGGCCAGAGGCCGACGAAGGACTCGAACCCTTTCTGGACGACCCCACCCTCGACGGCCAATCCGCCGATCGGGTTGGGGCGATCGAGCACGAGGAAGCGCAGCTTCTGCCGCGCGGCGGCCTGCATGGCGAGGCTCATCGTCGCCAGGTACGTGTAGTACCGGCTGCCTGCGTCCTGCACGTCGAAGACCAGCGCGTCGAGGCCGCGCAGGTGCTCTTCGCGCGGGGTGAGCGAGGCGAAGTCCTTTCCGTACAGCGAATGCTCCGGCGCGCCGGTGCGCGCATCCCGGGCTTCGCCCACCTCCTCGAGGTATTGCACGTCGCCGCGCACACCGTGCTCGGGGCCGAAGAGCGCCGCCAGCGCCTTGCGCTCGTGCAGCACGTCCGCCAGGTGGCGCAGCTCGGGCGTGACGCTGGTCGGGTTGAGGATGGCCCCCACCCGCAGGCCCTTCACCGCCTCCAGAAGCTCGGGGACGCCCAGCATCAGTACGCGTTCCGGGAGAGGAAGCCGAACGCCACGGTCCGGGCGAGGATCTTCAGATCCAACAGGAGCGACCAGTGCTCGATGTAGTAGAGGTCGTACTCCACCCGCTTCTGGATGCTGGTGTTGCCGCGCAGCCCGTGGATCTGCGCCCAACCCGTCATGCCGCTCTTCACCATGTGGCGCAGCTGGTACCGCGGGATCCGCCTGCGGAACTGGTCGATGAACACCGGGCGCTCGGGGCGGGGCCCCACCAGGCTCATGTCGCCGAGCAGCACGTTCCAGAGCTGCGGCAGCTCGTCGAGCGAGGTGCGCCGGAGCACGGCACCGACGCCCGTGACCCTGGGGTCGCGGTCCTGGGCGAACTGCGGCCCTCGGGCCTCGGCGTCCGCGCGCATGGTCCGGAACTTGAGCATCCGGAAGGGCCGCCCGTCGAGTCCGACGCGCTCCTGCGCGTAGAGCACCGCCCCTTGGCTGCTGGCCTTGACGGCGATGGCGATGGCGAGGAGCAGCGGCGAGAAGAGGAGCAAGAACAGCATGGAAAAAACCAGATCGAACGCGCGCTTGGCGAGCGCGTTGATGCCGAGCACGCCAGTGGACTGGAGGTTGACGATGGGGAGCCCGCCGAACTCCTCCAAGCCGCCGAACAGCGTCGCGTACTGGTACACGTCGGGCACCAGCTTCACGTCCACCGTCGTTTCGGCGCACACCTCCATGATCCGGGGGAGGTGGTGCATGGAGCGGGAGGTCAAAGCGACCAGCACCTGATCGACGCCGCCCCGCTCGAGAACCTGCCGGAGGTCGCGGACGGTGCCG
>WNFK01240688.1_pt1 | contig 20815 bp, 15 predicted proteins | sample 5400281 | NCBI WGS metagenome assembly WNFK01 (sample SAMN13153350, study PRJNA577476) | soil metagenome | isolation source: 20 cm soil on Douglas fir-dominated hillslope | place: USA:California | collected 2013-09-17
ATCGGATTCGACTACGAGACCTGTAGCGTCCTGACCACGATCGACGAGCAGTCGAAGGACATAGCGCTCGGCGTGGACAAGAAGGGCGCGGGGGACCAGGGGCTGATGTTCGGCTACGCGGTCCGCGAGACCCCCGAGCTGATGCCGCTTCCGATCCAGCTGGCGCACGCGCTCACGCGCTCGCTGGCCAGGGCCCGGCGCTCGGGCAAGTTCCCGGAGCTTCGTCCCGACGGGAAGTCGCAGGTGACCGTGGACTACGAGGACGGGAGGCCGCGCCGCGTGAGCACGGTGGTGCTCTCGACGCAGCACGCGGACATGCCCGCGGGCGAGTATCAGCGGTTCCTGGACCGCCTCAAGAACGAGGTGATCCGCCCCGTGCTCCCCAAGGAGATGATCGAGACCGAGCCGACCTACCTGATCAACCCCACCGGGCGGTTCGTGATGGGCGGGCCGCGGGCCGACACGGGCCTCACCGGCCGGAAGATCATCGTGGACAGCTACGGCGGCTTCGGCGGGCACGGCGGCGGCTGCTTCAGCGGGAAGGATCCCTCGAAAGTGGACCGTTCCGGCTCCTACGCCGCGCGCTGGGTCGCGAAGAACATCGTCGGCTCCGGCCTGGCCGAGCGTTGCACCGTGCAGGTGGCCTACGCCATCGGGGTGGAGCAGCCGGTCTCGGTCATGACGCAAGCACTTCGATCTCCGCCCCGCGGCCATCATCGAGCAACTGGATCTGAGGAAACCGATCTACAAGAAGACCGCCGCCTACGGACACTTTGGACGCGAGAACGAAGGCTTCCGCTGGGAGCTGCTCGACCGCGTGGAGGAGCTGAAGCGTGACGCCTAGCGAAGCCGCGACCATGAGCGCGCAGGGACACGTCAAGGATCCGAGCCTCGCCCAGGACGGCGTGAACCGGATCGAGTGGGCGGAGCGGGAGATGCCGGTCCTCCGGCAGATCAAGGCCCGCTTCGAGAAGGAGCGGCCGCTGAAAGGGAAGCGGCTCGCCGCCTGCCTCCACGTCACCACCGAGACCGCGAACCTCATGCTGACCCTGAAGGCGGGGGGTGCGGAGATCGCGCTCTGCGCCAGCAACCCGCTCTCCACGCAGGATGACGTGGTGGCCGCCCTCGTGCACCGTTATGGGATCCCGACCTTCGCGATCAAGGGGGAGGACGCCGAGACCTACTACAGCCACATCGACGCCGTCATCGACTCGAAGCCCGAGTTCACCATGGACGACGGGTGCGATCTCGTGACCGTGCTCCACACGAAGCGCGGGGACGCCATCGGAACCGTCATCGCGGGCACCGAGGAGACGACCACGGGCGTGATCCGCCTCCGCAGCATGGTGCGGGATGGCGCGCTCCGCTATCCGATCCTCGCCGTGAACGACTCGAAGACGAAGTACCTCTTCGACAACCGCTACGGCACCGGCCAGAGCACCCTCGACGGCGTGATCCGCGCCACGAACCGCCTGATCGCGGGCTCGACCGTGGTGGTGCTGGGCTACGGCTGGTGCGGCCGCGGCGTGGCCATGCGCGCGAAGGGCCTGGGCGCCCACGTGATCGTGACCGAGGTGGATCCCTTGCCCGCGCTGGAAGCGGTCATGGACGGATTCGAGGTCATGCCGGCTCCCGAGGCGGTGCGCCGCGGGGACGTCTTCATCACGGTGACCGGGAACATCCACGTGCTTCGCCTGGAGCACTTCCGCGCGATGAAGAGCGGCGCGATCGTGGCGAACTCGGGGCACTTCAACGTGGAGCTGGATCTCGACTCGCTCCGCAAGGACGCGAAGTCCGTGCGCACGGTCCGGCCGTTCGTCGAGGAATACGTGCTCCCCGGCGGGAAGCTGATCTTCATCCTGGGCGAGGGAAGGCTCATCAATCTCGCCGCCGCGGAGGGCCATCCGGCGGCGGTGATGGACATGAGCTTCGCGAACCAGGCGCTGGGTCTCGAGTACCTCCTGGGCCACGCGAAAGAGCTCAAGCCGAATGTCTACACGATTCCCAAGGCCCTGGACGAGGAGATCGCGCGACTCAAGCTGGAGGCGCTGGCCGTGAAGATCGATACGCTGACGCCGGAACAGGTCGCGTACCTCGCCTCCTGGCAGCAAGGGACCTAGCCGCGCATGTGGCCCCTGGGCCGGCTCTCGGTCCGACGCAAGTTTCAAATCCTGGGGCTCTGTCTCCTCTGCATCGGGGCGTTCCTGACGCTCGCCCTCGTGACGCGCGACGCGCGCGACCAGATGGTGGAGCTCCTCGGGAACAACCCCGTCCGGAATCAGGGCGGCGTGCTGGGGGCGTTCCTCTCCGGCGCGCTCGTCAACTTCCTCGGTCTGGTGGGCTCCTGGGCGCTCCCGCTATTCTTCGTGGCATGGGGCTGGAACCGTCTGCGGCTCAAGCCCGCGCTGGAGATCGCTCTCAGGACCGCGCTCGGCTTGGTCGGCCTCTTCTTCCTGCTCGGCTTCCTCCACCTCGTCACCTCGGGGAACCGCGCGCTCACGGGCGGCGCGGGGGAATCGGTGGCGATGATCGCCGCGCGCCTGCTCGGCAAGATCGGCGGCGAGCTGATCCTGGGCACCGCGCTCGTGGTGGTCGGGGTCGTGGCGTTCGAGGTGGGCAGCTCCCAGCTCGCGCGCTTGGCACTCCAGCGGATGCTCGCCATGATCACCGCTCCCTTCTCCAAGGAGAAGCCCGGCCAGAAGCCCAAGGTCGAGCCTCAACCTGTCGAGACCCTCTCGCCGCGCGGCCGGAAAGCCGCGGCGGTCGAAGAGGAGGAAATTGCGAGCGCGTGGCAGCCGGAGACCGAGAAGGCTCGCGCCCCCCTGCCCTCGCGTCCCAAGATCGTGTCCCGGAAAGACGAGGCCCGCGGCGAGCCCCTGAGCATTCCGTTCCCGCCGGCCGCGCCGAAGGCGCCCGCGAAAAGCTCCGCTCCCGTCGAGGCGGGGCTCAAGCTCGGACCCGCGGCGGGTCCGGTGATGGAGCTTCCCACGATCGATCTCCTGGACCGCCATGAGTCCAAGCGGCAGGCGATCGACGAGAAGGAGCTGCTCGAGCTCTCACGGGTGCTGGAGCGGACGCTCGCCGACTTCGACGTGGAAGGGAAGGTCTCCGAGGTCCACCCGGGACCGGTCATCACGCTCTTCGAGTTCGAGCCCGCGCCGGGCATGAAGGTGAGCCAGATCCTGAATCGTCAGGACGATCTGGCGCTGGCGTTGAAGGCCCAGCGCATCCGGATCGTGGCGCCCATCCCGGGGAAAGCCGCGGTGGGGATCGAGATCCCGAACCGGATCAAAGCCATGGTCTCGTTGCGCGAGATCATCTCTTCCTCCGCGTTCCAGGACACCAAGGACGCGCTGCCGCTCGCGCTGGGGAAGGACGTGGCGGGCGTGCCCTTCACCACGTCCCTCGAGCGCATGCCGCACCTCCTGATCGCGGGCGCCACGGGCTCGGGCAAGAGCGTCTGCATCAACACCCTCATCATGAGCCTCCTCTACACCAAGACGCCGGCCGAGCTGCGCTTCATTTTCATCGATCCCAAGATGCTCGAGCTCACGCCGTTCAACGGGATCCCGCATCTACGGATGCCCGTGGTCACGGACCCGAAGAAGGCGGCGCAGGCGCTTCGCTTCTGCGTGAAGGAGATGGAGCGCCGCTACCAGATGCTGGCCAAGCACGGCGCGCGAAACATCGAGGGCTACAACCGCTTGAACCTCGACCCCTCCGTGACGGAGGAGCCGAAGCTTCCGTATCTCGTCATCGTGGTCGACGAGCTGGCGGACCTGATGGCGCTCCTCCCGACCGAGATCGAGGAGCCGGTGGGGCGGCTGGCGCAGATGGCGCGCGCGGTGGGAATCCACCTCGTGCTGGCGACGCAGCGTCCCTCGGTGGACGTCATCACGGGGATGATCAAGGCGAACTTTCCGTCCCGGATCGCCTTCCAGGTGGCGAGCCGCACCGACTCCCGCGTGATCCTGGACATGAACGGCGCCGAGTCGCTGCTGGGCCACGGCGACTCGCTCTATCTGCCTGCCGGGAAGCCCGAGCCCTACCGCATCCACGGCGCCTTCGTCTCCGGGGAGGAGATCGAGCGCGTGGTGGCGTTCCTCAAGTCGCAGGGAAAGCCGGTGGTCGAGGACGACTCCGCGCTGGACCAGGTCCGAATCATGGAATCTTCGGATTCCGAGGACGAATTGATCGACGAGGCGATGCGGATCGTGGTGCTCCATCAGCAGGCCTCGACCTCCATGCTGCAGCGCCGCCTCAAGGTGGGCTACTCGCGGGCCGCGCGGCTCCTCGACATCCTGGAGGATCGAGGCGTGGTGGGACCCTCCGAGGGAGCCAAGGGCCGTGAGGTGCTGGTCACCGAGCAGGAGCTGGCGGATCGGGCGCACGAGCCGCCCCCGGGTGTGAACGCATGATCGCGCCCGTGCCGGACGCGCGCGTGGCCCTGATCACCCTGGGCAGCGCGAAGAACCTCGTCGATTCGGAGATCATGGCCGGACTGCTCGCGCATGGGGGATTCACCACGGCTTCCGATCCTTCTCAGGCGGACGTGGCCCTGGTGAACACGTGCGCCTTCATCGGGCCGTCCCAGAAGGAATCCATCGACCGCATCCTCGAGATGGCCGCGCTCAAGCGCGAGGGAAAGCTCCGCGCCGTCGTGGTGGCGGGCTGTCTCGCCCAGCGCTACCAGGCGGAGCTGCTGAACGAGATCCCCGAGGTGGATGCCGTGGTCGGGACGGGGCAGGTCGACGCGATCGTGCGGGTCCTGAACCGCGCGCTCCGTCCCGGATCCGAGCGCGTCCTCGAAGTGGGGCCGCCCGGCACCGCGGTCGATCTGGCCGCGCACCGCGCCGTCTCCACGCCCCGGCACCTCGCGTACCTCCGCATCGCGGACGGGTGCGATTTCCGGTGCACCTTCTGCATCATCCCCCAGCTTCGCGGAGATCTTCGAAGCAGGCCGCTGGAGTCGGTGGTGGAGGAGGCGCGGCGCCTGGCCGAGGCGGGGACGAAGGAGCTGCTCCTCATCGCGCAGGACTCCACGTCCTACGGAGCGGACCTCTACGGGGAGGCCCGGCTGCCTCAGCTCCTCCGCGCGCTGGCCCGGATCGAGGGCATCGAGTGGCTCCGGGTCCACTACACCCACCCCAAGACCTGGAGCGAAGCCCTGATCCAGGTGTTTGAAGAAGAGCCGAAGGTCTGCAAGTATGTGGACATTCCACTGCAACACGTTACCGACGGGATGCTGCGCCGGATGCGCCGGGAGGTGCGCCGGTCGGACACCGAGCGCCTGATCGAGACGCTCCGGGCCCGCGTGCCGGGCGTGGCGATCCGGACCCACTTCATCGTGGGGTTCCCGGGGGAGACGGAGGAGGACTTCGATCAGCTGCTCGGATACGTGCGCGGGGCCGCCCTGGATCACGTGGGCTGCTTCGCGTATTCGCGCGAGGACGGCACCCCGGGAGGACGCATGAAGGAGCAGCTTCCCGAGCGGGTCAAGCTCCAGCGCCGGCGCGCGCTCATGGCCGCGCAGCGCGAGGTGGCCTCGTCGGTCTGGGGACGGTGGGTCGGCCGCACGGTCCCGGTGCGCGTGGACGCGCCCGTGCCCGGCCGTCCCGGCGTCTGGGCCGGCCGCGTGGAGCAGCAGGGCTACGAAGTGGACGGCGTGACCTACGTGCGCGCGGCGGCGGGAACGGCCGAGCCCGTGCTGGGCGCGCGCGTGAACGCCCGCGTGGTGCGGGCGCGTCAGTACGACCTGGATGCGGAGGTTCTCGCGTGAGACGTGAAGGATTCCTTCCGGCGCTGGTCCTCGCGGCGCTCCTGATCGTGGCGTGCGCTCCTCGGGCCAGGGCGGAGCATTCGCTCCCGAAGACGCACGCGACGATGCTCGATTCGGTCGCGGGCGTGGCCGCCACCGATCTCCTCCACGGCGGGCCGATCCCGGCGGGCCACGCGGTCCGGATCGCGACGCCGCTCTCGGGGGACACGCTGGGATTCCTGGCGCAGCGCCTGGTGGAGCAGCGGGCCTGGCGGAGGATCCGCCGTCGCGCGCGCCCGCGGATTCCACGGACCTCGTCCTGAACGTCGAGGTGCGGAGCGCCGGGGTCTCGTACGTGCGGGCGATCAAGGGCTTCCCGTTCGGGGTGAAGGGATATCAGAGACTCGCCGCCATCCAGGCGGGGGCGACCCTTCTCGATCCGGTGACGCACCGCGTGCTGTGGGCGCGCTCGTCCTCGGCAGAGGCTACGGACGTCGTGCGCCGCGGGGATCTCGGCTACGCGCAGACCGGCTCGGGGTCGCTCGTGCCGATGCCGCCGAAAGGCGGCGGCACGCGACTCTTGGAACCTTTGATCGTGGTGGGCGTGGTCACGGGACTCGTGGTCCTCTTCTATTCGAACCGGAACTAGCTCGGGGCACGACCGGCGAGGGATGCCGGCAGGGGGGCAGGGATGAGCATCGCGGCGAAACGCCACATGCTGCTGGGCAGGGATTATTTCGAGCGTGGGTTCTATCAGGACGCCATTCGAGAATTGCTCGACGCGGTGAAGCTCAACCCGGACTCCCCCGATCTCCCCAACCAGCTCGGGCTCGCGCTCAGCATGAACGGGGACCGCCGCGACGCCGCGGACGAGTTCCGCCGGGCGCTGGAGCTGAACCCCCATTACGTGGAGGCAAGGCTGAACCTGGCCATCGTGTACAACGAGATGGGGCAGTACGACGACGCCATGCGGGAGTTCAACGTGGAGCGGCTCAAGGATCACGAGCAGGAGAATCTCTCGCCCGAGGTCCGCTCCTACCTCGCCGAGTCCCACATGATGCTGGGCGACACGTATCGCAACGTGGGCGTGCTGGTGGACGCCTCGCAGGAATACCGGAAGGCGCTCAAGCTCTCGCCGCAGTACCTCGACATCAAGAACAAGCTCGGGGCCACCTACTACGAGATGGGCCTCTACCAGGACGCGGAGACCGAGCTGGAGGAAGCGCTGGAGCAGAACCCGCGCTACGTCGCGGCCCGCGTGACGCTGGGCGTGGTGCTCCTGCGCTCGGGGCGGAAGACCCGGGCCCGCGAAGAATGGGAGAAGGCGCTGGCCCTGGACCCGGAGAACGTCCCTGCCCGGGCCTACCTCGACATGCTGGATCGGGAGACGACCCGCGAGGAAACGCGCATCCCATGACCCATCCCCCCGTGCGCGCTGCACTCCTCGTAACGCTTCTCTTGATCTGGGGATGCGGCGGCAGCCTCAAGGAAACCAAGAGGGAGGGAACCGCTGATTTCCCGGCCGCGAAGGCCGAGTACGACAAGGGCAACGTTCTGGATGCCATTTCCGACTTCAAGGCCTTCATCGAGCAGTATCCGGGCACCGACCGGACCGACGACGCGCTCTACTATCTGGGCCTCTGCTACATCCACGAGAAGGACTACGCCCTGGCCTCCGCCCAGTTCGACCGGCTGCTCCGGGACTTTCCCACGTCCCCGCTCCAGCCGGACGCGCTGGTCGACCTGGCGCGCTGCGACGATCTCCAGAGCCATCCCGCGGCGCTGGATCAGACCGAGACCGAGCGGGCGCTCCAGCGCTACAGCCAGTTCGTGGATCAGTACCCCGAGCACGCGCGGGTGCCGGAGGCCAAGACGAGGATCCAGGTGCTGCGCGACCGGCTGGCCGAGAAGCTCCTCCGGAGCGGGCGGCTCTACGCGAAGCTCGGGCGCGAAAAGGCGGCCGAGTTCTATCTGCGCCGCGTCGCGGCGGAGTATCCGGAATCCAAGTGGGTGAAGGAGGCGTCGGCGCTTCTCAATTCGGTGATGGAGAAGATGGCGAAGAAGGAAGCGGAGGAGCGCCGCAAGAACGCCGGCTCGCCGGAGAATCCGAAGGCGGACGAGCGAAAGCGAGGGGTCCAGGCGTCCGAGGCGCCCGGTTGAGCCGGATCGGCGTCTTCGGCGGCACGTTCGACCCCGTCCACCACGGGCATCTCGTCATGGCGCAGGAAGCGGTGGTCCGCCTGAAGCTGGACCGGATGCTCTTCATGGCCCTGAATCGCCCGCCCCACAAGAGGGCGCCCCACCTGGCCGAGGTCGAGCACCGCATCGCCATGCTCCGTCTCGCCACGCGGGGCAACGCCCGCTTCGAGGTCTCCCGCCTGGAGGCGGACCGGGGAGGAATCTCCTATACCGTGAACACGCTCGAGACCCTTCGCAAGAGGCTCCGCGGCGAGCTCTTCTTCCTCCTGGGCCAGGACAGCCTGGATGATTTTGCGCGGTGGAGGGAGCCGGAGAAGATCCTCCGCCTGGCGCGGCTCGTGGTCGTGCCCCGGGGTGCCGCGAAGGCGGGCTCGCTTCCCGCGCGCGTGCGCCGGCGCGTGGTGGTGCTCGAGCCGCCGCGCATCGAGATCTCCTCGACCGAGATCCGGAGGCGGCTCCGCCGCGGGCTCACCGTCCGTTACTGGACCCCCGACCCGGTCCTTCGCTACATGAGCCGCCATGGCCTCTACGGGAATCGAGACCGCAGCTAGGGAGCTTCTGCTCGTCGACGGATCGGCGCTGCTCTACCGGTCCCACTTCGCGTTCATCCGCAATCCGCTCCGGAACACGAAGGGCGAGATCACGAGCGCCGTGTTCGGGTACCTGAACACGCTCCTGCCGCTCCTGGACGAGCGGAATCCCCGCTTCGTGGCGGTCGTCTTCGACACGAAGGGCCCGACCTTCCGCCACCGCGAGTACCCCGAGTACAAGGCGCACCGCCCGCCCATGCCGGACGAGCTGGGACGCCAGATCCCGATCATCCGCGGCGTGCTGCGCCTCCTCGGCATTCCGATCGTGGAGCAGGAAGGGGTGGAGGCCGACGACATCATGGGCACGCTGGCCACCGAGGCGGCGAAGAGCGGGATCGACGTCTGGATCCTGACGAGCGACAAGGATTTCTTCCAGATCGTCTCGGACCGGATCCGTCTTCTCGGACCCCGGGGCCACGGGGCCGCGGTGGAGACGATCGACCGCGCGGGGGTCAAGGCCCGCTACGGCGTGGATCCGGAACAGATGGTGGATCTCCTGGCCCTGATGGGGGACTCGGTGGACAACGTGCCCGGCGTCCCGGGCGTGGGGGAGAAGACGGCGGCGCAGCTGATCGCGGATTATCACTCCCTGGACGAGCTCTACCGATCGCTCGACGGCGTGGCCAAGCCCGCGCTCCGCGCGAAGCTGCGCGAGAACGAGGGGAAGGCGAGGCTTTCCCAAAGACTGGTCACGGTGCGGACGGATCTCCCGCTGGACGTTCACTGGCACGAGCTCGAGCGCGCGCCGGCCGATCTGCCCGAGCTGATCCGCGCGCTGGACGAGCTCGAGTTCCGCGCGCTCCGCATGCGCTTCGCCGCGGCGCTCGAGGTGGAGCAGCCCACGGAGCTCTTCCCGGAGTACGCGGTCCCGACGGAGCCGGTCCCGGCGGGCCCCGAGTTCCTGCCCCGCCCCGAGCGCCCGCCGCTCGGGGAGTACACGGTGGTCCGGACGGCGGAGGAGCTTCGAGCTCTGGCGCGCGCCCTCGAGGGAACCACCGAGATCGTGGCCTTCGACACCGAGACGACCCGGTTCGATCCAATGGAGGGCTCGCTGGTCGGCATCTCGCTCGCGCTCACGCCCGGCCGCGCCTTCTACCTTCCGATCGGGCACCGGGAGGGGGAGAACCTGGACCCGGATCGTGTCCGCGAAGCGCTTCGTCCCTTCTTCTCCGATCCGGGAAAGAAGCGGGTGGCGCAGAACGCGAAGTTCGACTGGCACGTGCTCGAGCGCTTCGGGATCCCGGTGCGGGACGTCCTGGCCGACACCATGATCGCCGCGTTCCTGGTGGACCCCGACATGCCGAAGAACATCGACTACCTGGCGCGCACGCGCCTGGGTGTGGAGAAGATCCCGACCCAGTCCCTGATCGGCGCGGGAAAGGACCAGCTCTCGATGGCGGAGGTTCCCATCGAGCGGATCGCGGAGTACTGCTGCGAGGACGCGGACGTCTGCCTGAGGGTGACCCCCATCTTGAGTCAGGAGCTGGATCGCGCGGGACTCCTTCCGCTCTTCCGGGATGTGGAGATGCCGCTCCTCGGCGTGCTGGCGCGCATGGAGGCGACCGGGGTGAAGCTGGACGTGCCCTCGCTGGAAGCGCTCTCGCGCTCGATGGGGGAGGAGGTCGCGCGGCTCGAGTCCGAGATCCAGGAGGCGGCCGGCGTGCCCTTCAACGTGAACTCGCCGAAGCAGGTCGCGGAGATCCTCTTCGACCGGATGAAGCTTCCACGCGGCCGGCGCACCAAGGACGGATACTCGACCGACGTCGAGGTGCTGGAAGGCCTCGCGGCGCAGCACCCGATCGCCGGGCTCCTGGTCCGGCACCGCCAGCTCCAGAAGCTGAAGGGCACCTACCTCGACGCGCTGCCGCGGTTCGTGCGCCGCGACACCGGCCGCGTCCACGCGACCTTCCATCAGGCGGTGGCCTCGACCGGGCGGCTGAGCGCGAGCGAGCCGAATCTCCAGAACATCCCGATCCGCTCCGACGAAGGCCGCGCCATCCGGAAATCCTTCGTGGCGGAGGCCACGGACGGGCTCCTCGTCTCCTTCGACTATTCCCAGATCGAGCTCCGGCTCATGGCGCACTTCTCCGGGGATCCGGTGCTGGCCGAGGCCTTCCGTTCCGGCGAGGACGTGCACCGCACGACCGCGGCCAAGCTCTTCGGGGTGGCCCCGGGCGAGGTCACGCCGGCGCAGCGCGCGCAAGCCAAGATCGTGAACTTCGGGGTGCTCTACGGCATGGGCCCGGCGCGCCTGGCGCGCGAGCTCGATCTCTCGCGCGCGCTGGCCACCGCGTTCATCGAGGAGTACAAGCGCACCCTCTCGGGGGTCGCGACGTACCTGGACGAGATGCTGGCGCTCGCGCGGACGCGGGGCTACGCGGAGACGATCCTCGGAAGACGGTGGCCCCTCCCGGCGCTTCACGAGGACGGGTCGCGCCGCGCCGAGGCGGAGCGCGTGGCGGTGAACATGCCGATCCAGGGATCCGCGGCGGATCTCATCAAGGTCGCGATGGTTCGAATCGACGCGATGCTTCGGGAGCGCCCGGAGATGAAGTCGCGCATGATCCTCCAGGTGCACGACGAGCTGCTCTTCGAGACGACCGAAGATGAGTTCGAACCCCTGCGGGGGATGGTGACGAACGTCATGGAGCACGCGATTCCTCTGAGGATTCCGCTGGAGGTGAACGTGGGGCACGGGAGAACGTGGGCCGATGCGCACGCGTGAGCCTCCCCTGTGATACGTTCCCTCGATGCTTCGTATCGGCGTGACTGGTCTCATGGCTTCCGGCAAGACGGACGTGGCGCGGCGGTTCGTGGACCACGGGGCGCGGCTCGTGGAAGGGGACGCGCTGGGCTGGGAGGTCCTCCGTGAGCCCGAGGTGCGCGATCGCGTGAAGGCGCTCTTCGGGGCCTCGGTGATGGACGCCGGCGGGAACGTGGACCGCCGTGCGCTGGGGCGGATCGTCTTCGGCGACGCTTCGGAGATGAATCGCCTGAACACGCTCGTCCAGCCGCTTCTCCTGGCGCGGGTGCGCGAGGCGATGGAGGCGCCGGGAGAGGGAATCGTCATCCTGGACGCGGCACTGCTCGGCGTCTGGAACCTGGCGCCGGAGATGGACGGCGTGGTGGAAGTCCTGGCACCCGCCGAGACCCGCATCGCGCGGCTAGCGGCATTCAAGGAATTCCCCCAGGCCGAGGCGCGGCAACGGGTGGAGGGCCAGAGGCTCCCGCCCGTGCGCGGCGCGCGCCGGCTCTGGAAGATCGAGAACGCCGGCACGCGGGAGGAGCTCCTCCACCGCGCGGACCAGGTCTGGAGCGAGATCCAGGGGCTGAAGTCCGAGGCCAAGGCACGCTAGAATCACTCCCGGGAGGATTGGATGGATTTACTGACCACGCGGAAGAGACTCGAAGACGGACGCCAGATCCTGGCGGAACTCCGGAGCTATCTTTGACGTCGAGGAGCGCGAGCGGCGCGGCGGCGAGCTGGAATCCAAGATGGGGGAACCGGAATTCTGGAGCGACGCCGAGTCCGCGCAGAAGGTCGTCTCCGAGCTCAAGACGCTCCGCCGCGTGTACGAGCCCTACCGCGCGCTGGAGCGCGAGGTCCAGGACGCCGAGGGGCTGATCGCGCTCGTCGAAGCGGAGCCGGACGAGTCCTTGGCCTTGGAGCTGGACCGTCAATCGAAGGACCTCCTGCCGCGCATCCAGGCCCTGGAGTTGCAGAGCCTCCTCTCCGAGGAGAGCGACGCCCACGGCGCCATCCTGACCATCCACCCCGGCGCGGGCGGCACCGAGTCCCAGGACTGGGCCGAGCTTCTGTACCGGATGTACTCGCGATACCTCGAGCGTCGCGGATTTCCCTCCCAGGTCCTGGACCTCCAGCCGGGAGAGGAGGCGGGGATCAAGGACGCCACCGTCGAGGTGGACGCGCCCTTCGCGTACGGATATCTCAAGGCCGAGCGCGGGGTGCACCGGCTGGTGCGGATCTCGCCCTATGACGCGAATCACCGCCGGCATACTTCGTTCGCCTCGGTCTTCGTCTACCCGCTCGCCGGGGAGGGGAACGGCGATGCCGCGATCCCCGAGGGCGACCTGCGCATCGACACCTACCGCGCCAGCGGCGCGGGCGGGCAGCACGTGAACAAGACCGAGTCCGCGATCCGGATCACGCACATCCCGACCGGAATCGTCGTGACCTGCCAGAACGAGCGCTCCCAGCACCGGAACCGGGACTCCGCCATGAAGATCCTCAAGGCCCGCCTCTACGCCCAGAGGATCGAGGACGACAAGAAGAAGCAGGAGGCGCTCACGGGCGGGAAGAAGGATATCGCCTGGGGCAATCAGATCCGCTCCTACGTCTTCCATCCGTATACTCTGGTCAAGGACCACCGCACCGATCTCGAGGTCCGCGACGTGCAGCGCGTCATGGATGGAGACCTGGACCCGTTCATCGACGCTTACCTGAGACTGAAGGAGACCCCGTGAGCCCGGCGAATCCGCAGATCTTCCGCGAGTACGATATCCGTGGCCTGGCCGACCGAGATCTGACCGACGAGGTCGCGCGCTCGGTCGGCGCCGCGTTCGCCAAGCTCATGAGCGAGCGCGGGAAGAAGACGCTCGCGGTGGGGCGCGACGTCAGGCTTTCCTCGCCGCGGATCCAGGCGGCGCTGATCCAGGGACTCCGCGACTCGGGCGCGCACGTGCTCGACGTGGGGGAGGTTCCGACGCCGGGGCTCTACTTCGCGATCCTCGACCTCAAGGCGGACGGCGGCGTCATGGTGACCGGAAGCCACAACCCGATCGAGTACAACGGGCTCAAGCTGTCGGACGGGATCTCCTCGCTGCACGGCCCGGAGATCCAGGACGTGCGAAACCGGATCGGCCCGACGGCTAAGTCTTCGGAGCGCGGGACGGTGGAAACTCGATCCGTGGACAAGGACTACCTGAGCGATCTCGTCTCCCGGATCACGCTGAAGCGCAAGCTTCGGGTCGTCGTGGATCCAGGAAACGGCTCCGCGAGCATCCTGGGGCCCCAGTTCCTCCGCGCGCTGGGCTGCGAGGTGGACGCGATCTTCGCGGAGCCGGATGGACGCTTCCCGAACCATCTCCCCGATCCGACGGTGCCCGAGCTGATGCGCTCGCTTCAAGAACGGGTGCGTGAGACCGGCGCCGACCTCGGGATCGGATTCGACGGCGACGCCGACCGCGTCGGCGCCGTGGACGAGAAGGGAAGACTCCTCTACGGCGACCAGCTCCTCGCCCTCTACGCGGCCGACGTCCTCCGCTCCCATCCCGGCGAGCCGATCATCTTCGAGGTGAAGTGCTCGCAGGGACTCGTGGAGTGGGTGCAGGCCAAGGGCGGGGTGCCCGTGATGTAGAAAGCCGGGCACTCCCTCATCAAGGCGAAGATGCGCGAGACGAAGGCGCCTCTGGGCGGCGAGATGTCGGGGCACATGTTCTTCGCCGACGAGTTTCCGGGCTACGACGACGCGCTCTACGCCGCGGGACGGCTCCTGCGCATCCTCGCGGCGGAGAAGCGCCCGCTCTCCGCGATGGTGGACGAGCTGCCGCAGTCGAAGTACGTCTCGACGCCGGAGCTCCGCTTAGACTGTACGGACGAGCGGAAATTCGCGATCGTGGAAGCGGTTCGGAAGCACTTCGCGGTGAACCATGAGGTCATCGACATCGACGGTGCGCGGGTTCAATTCGGCGACGGATGGGCACTGATCCGCGCGTCGAACACTCAGCCGGTTCTGGTCGTCCGCTTCGAGGCGACGAACAAGGAACGGCTTCAGGCGATCATGCACGAGGTTTACGACGTGCTGTCTAGATTCCCGGAGGTTAGGGTTCCGGCTCTGCTGCATCCCTGAAGCGCGAAAAGGTGAACAGAGCGCAACGTGTCCTGAACTACGCTTGCCCGGGGGTCGTCGCCATTCTTCTGGCCTTCCCCTGTCTTCGTTTCCCCTTCCTGTACGATGATTTCGACTTCATTCGTCGGGCCCGGAGCCTGAGTCCTTCTGACTTTCTTCCGGCGAGCGACGCACTGTTCTACAGGCCGCTCTCGCGGGAGGGATTCTTCGGATTCGCCCACCTGTTGCACCTCGACAGCCCGTTGGCCCTTCATCTGGTCAACGCCTCCCTCGTCGTGATGACGGTGGCAATCTTGTTCGAGTTGACTCGGAGCCTGCTCGACGAAGAGGGGGCTCGTAATGCAGCGCTTGCGTACGCGGGGCTCGGAACTCTTCCCACTCTGGTCGGGTGGGCGAGCGGCGTCCAGGACCTCCTGGCCATTCTGTTTGTTGCCGCGGCACTCTTGTTTCAGCTGCGAGGCCATTCCACGGCGGCCATCTGCGCCACGGTCGCGGCGATCCTTTCCAAAGAGTCTGCCGTCGTACTCGTGCCAGTCATTGCAGTCACGAACTGGGTCGTGGCACGGCGCCCCCTCACCGTATGGAGGGTGCTTCCCTATGTAGGGATCCTTCTCGCATGGGCAAGTATCCACCCGGGTTTGCACCAACTGTTGAGTCAGGGGAGTACAGCAGGAAAACCTGGTTATCTGAGTCTAGCTCGCCACGAGGTCTTGCGTCCGCTCACGGCAAGTCTACTGTCGCTCTGCAACCTGCCGCTGGGGGTGCCATCCAATCAGTGGGGAACGCGCTCACCCGCCCTCGTGGCCGCGCTCGTCTTGGTTGTCGCAACTCTATGGTTCTTCCGGTCCGATGTGCGTGCGCCGGTCACGACAGTCCCACAGCGACGCGCGTGCCTGCTCGCGGTGCTCCTTGCGCTCCCGACCTTGGCATTGCCCATTGCCCTGGTGCGAAATTGGTCGCCCTACTACGTCTGTCTCCCGGCCCTGGGCACCTCGATCCTGATCGGCGCGGTCTTGCGCGGGCGGGCCACCCTGGTCGTGATGGGGTTGCTCGGAGCGTTCGTTGCCGTCGGAGTTGCATCACGAACGGCCGAGGTGGACGCAACGGTTACGACCGAGCGAAATCTAGAGCGGACGGCACTTGCGCTGGAGCGAGTTGAGAAGGGATTCAAATCCCTCTATCCATCACTGCCGCCCCGGTCTGTCGCATATGTCTCGACTCAGGTACACGGCACTCCGGGCGTTTACGCTCACGTGTATCGCTTCCAGGCTCTCAGTGTTTGGTACGACAACCCATCGCTCCTAACGCGGAAGCCACAGGAGGCTACCCAGAGGAGCGGACCCGAATTCCTATTTTGGATTACTCCAGCGCTTGAGGTTGGCGAGGTCGACCCTGTGCGGCTGAGTGTCCGATCGAGTGGGGGCAGACCCGACTATTCCCAGTATCAGAAGACGGTGCGATCGTTCGCGCTCGGCTTGGCCGCATCGGGTCAAGCCGTCAGGGCTGCTCGAGTGTTGACCAGCATGCCAGAGCTGTCCCCCGCGATTCGGGGGTTTGATTTGCGGCTCGCGGCAACCTTGCTGCTGGCGAGTGGGGAGGCAGGAATGGCGAGACAGATGCTTGTCGATGCGCCACCGATGACCCCTTCAGACGCTCTCGATGCAGTCGCCGGCATCATTGCCGATCCACCCCCGAAGCTTGCCCTGGACGACGCGGCGCTGGAAGCTTTTGGCGTCGAGAGAAACGATGTCCAATCCATCCGCGCCGTGATGGAGTGGTGCAGGATTCATGGATACGATCGATCGGCCATTCGGTTCGCCGGACGGCTTCTCGTACTTCAGCCAGGGGACGCTCGAGCACAACAACCCTTGATGGACCTGAACGCCAGAACGAAGATGGGCAGTGTGACATCCCATGAGCAAGATGAGTAAAACAGGGAGATTTGATTCTGCCATTTTCGTCTGCTATGATTGATCAAGACTGACCTACATCCCTTCCCCAATCTCAACCACCAGGCCGGGTGGGCAGCGCATCGTGTGCTTTGTGCTCGGCCATGCTATCTGTAATCGGGTGCTCCCCCCCAACCATGCGTAGCCGAACATTCCTCGCACTCCTCTTGGGGCTTGTCGTCCTTCCTCCCATGGCTCGCGCGCAGGACGAGCTTCTGATCAACGACGACCGCTTGCCCCGAGCCCAGTTCACGCCGCGGCCGGCCCTGAGCGTGAACGGCACGACGGTGATTGTCTGGACCGACGGGCGGAACGGGCCGGACAACGCGATCGACTACGACATCTATGCCGTGACCATCCGCGATCCCGGCGCCCTGGGTTCTACGGTGAACCGCCGTATAAACGATGACGGTCCCGGCACCGCACAGGGGGCGCCGGACGTCGCCTCCTCGCCGGCGGGAGGGTTCTTCTGCGTCTGGGAGGACAGCCGCGCGCAGAACCCCGACATCTACGGCGCCGCGCTGGACTCGCTGGGGTTCCGGATCACGCCCAACCTCCGCATCAATGACGACGCCGGATTCGGCGAGCAGCGCACGCCGCGGCTGACCGCGGTGGCGCGCGGGGAACTCGGACATCTTCGCCTCCTACCTGAATGTCAGCGGGGCTCCGCTGGGCCCGAACTTCCTCATCTCCTCGGATCCCGTCGCGGGCGGGAGCTTCCAGGGCGATCCCGCGGTCGCGACGAACGCGAGCGGGCTCACCCTGGCGGTGTGGACGGACGGGCGCGAGGGCGGGACCGTCTTCGGCGCGAGCCTCGACATCTACGGGCAATGGCTCGACCTCACCGGCACGCCGATCGGATCCAACTTCAAGATCAACTCGACCACCACGCCGCAACAGGACGGATCACCCACCGTGGTGGCGGATCCCAGCCTGGGATTCGTCGTCGGATGGATCGACCGGCGCCTGGGCGGCGCGGATCCGGGCGACGTCTACATCCAGCGATACGGCGCGGATCGCTCGCTGATCGGAGTGAACCTCCGCGTGAACGACGATGCGCTGGGCCGGAACCAGAAGAGCGTCCGGGCGGCTTCGGGACCAGGCGCGGCGTACGTCTTCTGGGAAGATCAGCGGACCTTCTTCGGGCTGGATCCCGACGTGATGTCCTCGCGCATCCCGTACGACGCCGGCGCGCCGGGGCCGAATTTCCGGGTGAACGCGCTCACGCCCGGGCGGCAGGGGAATCCCGGCGCCGTCTGGGACGGCCGCGACGCGTTCATCGTGTCCTGGGAGGACACCCGGAACGGAGCGTCGGACATCTACGCCACGTCCTTCCTGCCCAATGGAACCCGGCGCGGCTTCGACACCCAGCTGAACGACGACGCGGCGCGAAACGATCAGTGGAGCCCGCGGCTGGGCCGCGGACCGGGGGAGTACCTCCTCACCTGGATCGACCGGCGGAACGGGGGAAACGACCTCTTCGGCCAGTGGGTGGGGGCGAACGGCGGCCGCGAGGGAACGAATTCGCTCCTCTATCATGAGAACGGCGTCACGCGCCTGGTGACGAGCAACGCGGCGGTCTCGCCCGCCGGCCGCGCCCTGGTCGTAGCACAGGTGACGCGCGACTCGGACGCGGGGGAGATTCGCGGGTTCCTCTTCACCACCCTCGGAACCGGACCCACCGGGAGCTTCTGGGTGAGCGATTCGATGCAGAGCACGCAGGCTTCGCCCTCGGTCGCTTCGCGACCCGGCGAGTTCGCGGTGGCGTGGCTGGACGCGCGCGACGGGATCCCTCGTCCTTACGGCCAGCGGCTCAACGAATCAGGCGTCCGGCTCGGCGTCAATCATCCGCTGCTCGCGTCGGAGCCTCAAGACCCGCCCTACGCGCTGGATCTCGAGGCGGACGAATTCGGGAACGGCTACTGGCTCCTCGTGGCGGAGGGCGTCGCGGAGGATCAGAGGCTCTGGCTCCAGCGTCTCGACCCAGGACTCCTGCCCAGCGGCCCGCTTACGCCCGTGGCGGAGAACGTTCCCGGCCCGAAGCAGGAGCCCAAGCTCTCGGTCTCCTCGGACGACGGCCGGATCGAGATCGTCTGGCAGGGCGTGGCGTCGACCGGGCTCGGCGCGGTGTACCAGTTCGCGCTCAGCTCATCCCTCCAGCCCCTCGGTCCGGCGCTGGACGTGGGAGATCCGTCGTACTCGGGCTCGCGGAACCGGCCTTCCATCGTGGTCGTGGACTCGCGCTCGGTCGTGACCTGGCAGGAGAAGCGCGATGGAAACTGGAGCATCTGGATGCGCGTTCTACAGTCGGGGGTGAATCCGGTCAGCGGCTCGATCCGCGTGGACGAGGACCCGGGCCAGGCGGACCAGCTGGAGCCCGGGGTGGGGATCGATCCGGCGGGACACGTGCTCTTCACCTGGACGGACATGCGATCGCTCTCGAGCGGCTCGGACATCCTGGCCCGTGTGATCGATCTCACGCCGACCGCGGTGGAGGGAGAGCCCACGCCGCCGTCCCAGGATCCGCCGCCCGCGCCGCCCCGGCGAATGCGGGTCGGACCGGCGCTGCCGAATCCCTTCTCGGGCGTGGCGCGCGTTCCGCTGGAGGTGCCGGTCGCGGCGGGAGCGCACGTGCGATCGTACGTGATCGACGCCCGCGGGCGTCTGGTGGCGCGTCTCTTCGACGGGGTGGCCCCGGGAGGAAGGATGTCTCTGATGTGGAACGGGTCCGACGCGCGCGGCCGGCAGGTGGCGAGCGGCGTCTACTGGCTGGTGGCCGAATCGGGAGGAGAGCGACGTGCGCTGCGTCTCGTGCGGATTCGATAGGGTGATCCGCGCGGCCGCGCTGGCCGCGCTCGTCCTGGTTCCCGCTTCCTCGATCGGCGCCACGCTCGACGCCGAGATCCAGGCGTCGCTCAGGGCCAGCCCGGCGCCGGAAGGGTTGCGGCTGATCTGGCACGATGGATCGGAGGACTACGCCGCGACGATGGATCAGCTGAAGCGAGCCGGATTCAAGGTCGAGATCGCGATTCCGCCGCACATCTTCTACGTGCGCGAGACCGGAAGCGTGCGCGCCGCGGAGGACGCGGCCCCGGATCTCTTCCAGGGTCGAGACGACGTCCTTCCGGCGTACCCCCGCGGGCCGATCCGCTCGATCGCGCGGACCGCCACCCCCCACGGGCTTCTGTTCGGCACCCGCTGGAGGGACACCAGCGAGTTCATGATCGGGCGCATCGCGGTCTCGATCCTCTTCCCGGAGAGCGACGGCTCCCTGGATCCGAACCACTACGACTGGACGCCGGCCCTCCGCGATTCGGTGATCCGGTCGGCCGTGCGCGGCCTGGCGCACTGGACCGCGTTCGCCGCGCGGCGCGGGCTCGACGTGTCCTTCGCGCTCGAGGTGCACCCGGGGCTGGCCACGCGTTACGAGCCCGTGGACCGGGTCTCCGGCGCCGAGGACATCTGGATCCAGGACGTGCTCACGGGCTATCGCGGGTACAAGAGCGACGCGCAGACTTTGTCCTACGACGAGGCGAATGCCGTGCGGTCCCGTCTCGGCGCGCAGTGGGGTGTCGTGATCTTCGCGGTCCAGGACGATGCCAGCCCCTCGGGCCAGTTCCCGGACGGCGCCATCTCGCACGCGCGGCTGGGCGGCCCCTACTTCGTGACGCTGGTCAAGAACGGAGCCTCGGCGTTCCAGGGGGCGTCGCTCGACAACTACATCGAGCACGAGATGGCCCACATGTTCTGGGCGCTGGACGAGCACCTGCCGTCCTCGGGATGGTGGGCCTGCTCGCTGACCACCGGCTATCTCGGCATTCCCAACTACAACTCGCTCGTGCCCGCCGCCGGGTACTGCGGCACCCAGCCCGTGCAGTGCCTCATGAAAGGGAACTACCCGGACAGCGTCTGCGTCTACACGCAGGGGCAGATCGGGTGGGCCGACCGGGACCAAAACGGAACTCCCGATCTCCTCGAGACGCATCCCGCCGCGTATCCGGATTCGGACCAGTACCACGCGGTCGCGGGCGCGGCGATCAACCTGCACGGCCACGCCCTCGAGGTTCCACTCTGGAACCAGAACCCGTACGAGTTCTTCGCGGGGGATTCGATCTCCCTCGCGACAGTGGATTCGGTCCGGTACTCGATCGATCGGGGACCCTGGGTTTCGGTGGCGCCGGCGGACGGTTTCTACGACTCCGGCCGGGAATATTTCACCGCGACCGTCCCGCCCCTTCCGCCCGGCACCTACGTCGTGGACTGGGAGGCGTGGAATTCCAACGGGATTCGGAGCTTCAACAATCTGACCACCACGATCACGCTGCGCGCCCCGTCCTCTCCGGCCGGGAGCGGCGGGGACAATTCATCGAGCCCGGGCACGAGCCTCCGCTACGGCCCGACGCCCAGCGCGGGCACCGTGAGGTTCACGCTCGTCGCACGCCCCGGAAG
>WNFK01225594.1_pt1 | contig 20803 bp, 21 predicted proteins | sample 5400281 | NCBI WGS metagenome assembly WNFK01 (sample SAMN13153350, study PRJNA577476) | soil metagenome | isolation source: 20 cm soil on Douglas fir-dominated hillslope | place: USA:California | collected 2013-09-17
AGGCCGGGGTGAGCGAGCACCGGTACTCCGCGGGCGCGCCGGATGATGCGAACGGCCTCGACGGGCGTGAACCGTTTGCGCGGAACGTTCGCCGGGCCGTTCGCCGAGAGGTACCGGTCGAACGCCTCGCGAACCGACTTCACGTAGCCATGGTGGACCATCACCTGCGCCACGTGGGGGCGGCCGGCCGAGCCTTCCTTCACGAGGGCAAAGACCTCGGCCGCATCGATCGGCATGCCGAGCTCGGCGAGCCGCGCCGCGATCCGGTGCACGCGCTGCCGTCGCTCCTCGCGCTGGGCGCCGAGGAACTCCTGGAACCACGGGGCTTCCCAGTCCAGGCAGTAGCCGAGAATGTGGATCTCGGCGCCCGGAACGTCGCAATTGATCTCGAGACCGGGGACGATCTCGAGCGGGGGCACGCGACGCGCCTCGTCCATCGCTTCGGCGAGACCGCCCGTGGAGTCGTGGTCGGTCACGGCAAGGACGCGGACGCCGTGGCGCGCCGCCAGGCGCACCAGCTCGCGCGGGGCGAGCGTGCCGTCGGACGCGGTCGTATGCGAGTGCAGGTCGACCGCGTCGCCCAGCGCTAGTCTCCGAGGTAGGTCAGGACCGTCCGGACCGCGTAGCCGGTGGCGCCCTTCGGGGCCAGCGGCAGATCCTTCTCGGTGAAGGCCGGCCCCGCGATGTCGAGGTGCGCCCACGGCGTCTTGCCCGCGAATTCCTTCAGGAACAGCCCCGCGGTGATGGCGCCGCCGCCGCGGGGTCCGACGTTGTTGATGTCGGCCACCTCGCTGTTCAGATTGTCGCGGTACTCGTCGATCAGCGGGAGCTGCCAGAGCCGCTCGCCGGCCGCGTCGGCGGCCTTCAGCAGCCGATTGGCCAGCGCCTGGTTGTTCGTCATGAGCCCCGAGCAGAGCTGCCCGAGCGCGATGACGCACGCCCCGGTGAGCGTCGCCATGTCGATGATCTCGTCGGGCTGGATGCTCGTGTTGGCGTAGCAGAGCCCGTCGGCCAGCGTCAGGCGTCCCTCGGCGTCAGTGTTGCCGATCTCGATCGTCGTGCCGTTCATCGCGCGCAGGACGTCGCCCGGACGGATCGCCGAGCCGGAGGGCATGTTCTCGGTCGCCGCGATCAGCCCGTGAACCTCGACCGCGGGCTTCAGCACCGGCAGCGCGCGCATGATCCCGAGCACGGCGGCGGCGCCGGCCATATCGTACTTCATCCGCAGCATGCCGTCGGGCGGCTTGAGGTCGAGCCCGCCGGAATCGAACGTGATGCCCTTGCCGATGAGCACGACCTTCTTGCGCTTGCGCCCGGCGGGAGGCCGTCCGGACGGCTGGTAGGTCAGGTGGATGAACTTCGGCGGCTGCTCGCTCCCGGCGGCAACGCCGAGGAAGGCGCCCATGCCCATCTTCTTGCACTCGGCCTTCTCGAACACCTTGACCTCGATGCGCGATTCCTTCGCCAGCTCGGTCGCCGCGCGCGCGAGGTCGGTGGGATGCAGCTCGTTGGCCGGCGCGTTGATCAGGTCGCGCGCGAACGACGTTGCGAGGGCGAAGCTCTCGCCCCGGCGCATGCCGTCGGCCGCCTCGCGCGCGCGGCGCGCGTCGGGCTCCACGAGACGGAGCTCGCCGACCGTCTTGTCGGCCTTCTCGCGCTTGTAGCGGTCGAACTGGTACGTGCCGAGGATCGCCCCTTCCACCACGGCCTGCGCCCGCTGGCGCGCGCTCAGGCGGTCGCCGAGCACTTCCGCGGCGACCGTGCGGGCGCCGAGGTCGCGCGCGCGGCGCACGGCGCCGGCGGCGGCGCGGCGCAGCACCTCGGGGGTCGTCTCGGCGCGCGGGCCGAGCCCGGCGACGACGATGCGACGTCCGTCGGCGTGCGCGTGCGTCACCTGGCCCGCCTTCGCCGAGAACTTCTCGGCGTCGAGCACCCGCTTGAGCTGCCCCTGGGCAGCCCGGTCGAGCCGCGCCAGGCGCTCCGGCAGCTTCGTTTCACCGACGTGGAGCCCGACCACCAGCGCATCGGCGGCGACATCCTCGAGCCGTTTCGTGACGATCTCGACTTTCACCCGGCCGTTCCTCCCCTGAGCGCTTCGGCCCGCCGGATCATGTCCAGGAGGCCCTGGGTCGTGTCGAGCTCGGCCACTTGCTCGATCTCGACCCACTGCGCATCGCCGGCGTCGCTCCCCGCCACGACATCCAGGGAGTCGGGGTACGCCAGGTAGTCCACCAGCACGTAATGATATCGGACACGGCCCGCGTCGTCCTTGACGATGCGGTCGAGCATCCCCGCGACGTCGACGATCCGGATCTTGATCCCACACTCTTCCATGATTTCTCGCGCGATGGCCTCGCGCGTGGTCTCGCCGAGCTCGACCAGGCCGCCGGGGAGACTCCACTTGCCGAACGAGGGCGACTGGCCGCGCCGCACGAGCAACACCTTGTCCTCGTGCAGGATGACGGCGCCCACGCCGACGCGCGGGTAATCCGGATACTCGCGGCTCATGCCGGACCCGCGAGCCAGGCGTCGGTCGCGTATTTCTCGCCGACGAGGCGCTCGACGCCGGCGGTCTCGTGAGCGCTGAGCCCATCGGGCCGCAGGCGAATGCCGTGCTCCGTCTCGAACGCGGCGGCGAGCGCGGTCGCGACGTCGTCGAACTTCGGCCGGTGGCCGAGCGCGGCCTCGAGCGTGGTCAGTGTCGCCAGCGGCTCCGCCGTCGTCGGAAAGATCGCGGCGAGCCGTCTCGCGTCGACGCCGAGCAGGATCGAGCCGTGCTGGACGAAGGTGCGGCCGTAGCGCCGCTGCGCGCTCCCGACGAGCTTCTTGCCGCCCAGCTCGATCTCGCAGCTCCCGGTGCGCGCGAAGCAGAAGGCGGGCGTCGGCTCGTCGCCGCGGGCGGCGCCCATCATCTCGACCGGCGCGCCCAGAGCCCGCAGTCCCGCCGCGAGCGCGCGGCCGATCCACTGGTAGCTGTACAGGAGATCGCGCGCGCCGCCGCCGATGTCCTCGGCCGCGGCCACGACGCTATAGGTCAGCTCGCCGTCCGGACCGTCGTGATAGATCGCGCTGCCGCCGGTCAGCCGCCTGACGAGGCCGACGCCGAGCCGCCGGCACGCCGCGACGTCGACGTGGTCGTCGAGGGGCTGGCCGTAGCCGAGGGAAACGGTCGGCGGCGCCCACGCGTAGAAGCGCACGGTGGGCGGCGCAGCGCCCGCGCGCCGCTCGCGCCAGAGCGCTTCGTCGATCGCCATGTTGGTGGCGCCGTCGGTGGGCTCGGTCACCAGCAGGCGCCAGGTCCCGTCGTGCCGGCCGTCGGTCACGACCCTAGCATCGCACGGTCAGTCGACTCGGAGCCTCCATCCCGCTAGGCTCGAGGCGTCCACCTGAGGTTCGGCTCCCGGGCCGCCTTCGTTTGATCGAGTCGCCGCACCGGCGTGGTCAGAGGCGCCTCGTGGATCACGGCGGCGTTCGTCTCGGCCTCGCGGGCGATCTGGATCATCGCGTCGCAGAACGCGTCGAGCGTCTCCTTCGCCTCCGTCTCCGTCGGCTCGATCATGAGCGCTTCCTCGACGATCAGCGGGAAGTAGGTCGAGGGCGCGTAGAAGCCGAGATCGAGCAGGCGCTTGGCGATGTCGGTCGCGGTCACGCCGAGCTTCTTCTGTCGCCGCGCCGAGAGCACGCATTCGTGCATGCAGGGGCCGGGCACGGCGACGTCGTAGTCCTTCTCCAGCCGCTTCATGATGTAGTTCGCGTTCAGGATCGCGTTGTCGGAGACGGATCGCAGGCCGTCGGGGCCCATGGTGCGGATGTAGGTGTAGGCGCGAACGAGCATCCCGAAATTGCCCAAGAAGGCCTGGAGCTTGCCGATCGACTTCGGCCGCTTCCAGTCGAGCGCGTACGCGTCGCCGTCCTTCGTGACGACGGGCACCGGCAGGAACGGCTCGAGGTGCGCCCGGACGCCGACCGGGCCCGCGCCGGGGCCGCCGCCGCCGTGGGGCGTCGTGAAGGTCTTGTGCAGGTTGAAGTGGCAGACGTCGAAGCCCAGGTCGCCCGGGCGGGTGATCCCGAGGATCGCGTTGAGGTTGGCGCCGTCCATGTACACCTGCACGCCCTTGGCGTGGCAAAGCTCGGTGATCTCGACGATGCGCGGCTCGAACATGCCGAGCGTGTTCGGCACGGTGATCATGAACGCGGCCACGTCGGTGTCGAGCGTGCGCGCGAGGGCGTCGACGTCCACCTCGCCGTTCGGCAGCGATCTCACCTCGACGACCTCGTAGCCGGCGATCGCCGTGGAGGCCGGGTTGGTCCCGTGGGCCGAATCGGGCACGAGCACCTTGGTGCGCTTCTCCCCGCGCGACTGGTGATAGGCGCGGATCATCAGGACGCCGGCCAGCTCGCCCTGGGCTCCGGCGGCCGGCTGGAGCGACACCGCGTCCATCCCGGCAATTTCGCCGAGGTCCCGCGCCAGCTCGTGCATGAGCTGGAGCGCGCCCTGGGCCACCGCTTCTGCCGCCAGCGGATGCAGGCGGGCGAAGCCGGCCAGACGCGCCATGTCCTCGTTAAGCCTCGGGTTGTATTTCATCGTGCACGAGCCGAGCGGGTAGAAGTGCGTGTCGACGCCGTAGTTCATGCGCGACAGACGCGAATAGTGCCGGACCACGTCGAACTCGGACACCTCCGGCAGCGCCGGCGCGTCCCGGCGCAGATGCTTCTCGGGCAGGATCTTCCGGACGTCGGATTCGGGCACGTCGGCCCCGGCCAGCGAGAACGCCTCGCGCCCCGGCGAGGAGAGCTCGAAGATCAGCTTGTCGTAGGCGCCGGCGCTCATCACGCCACCGCCTTCTCGAGGGCCGCGACGAAGGCGTCGATCTCGTCCTTCGTGCGCTTCTCGGTCACGGCGACCAGCAGGCAATCGGCCAGGGTTCGATCGAAGCTCTTGAGCGGGACGCCGGCCAGGAAGCCCTGCCGCGCGAGCCGGGCCGCCACGCGCTCGGGCGACTTCGGGAGCTTGAGCGCGAACTCCTTGAAGAAGGGCGCGGCGAAGCGGAGCGAGACACCCGGAATCTTCGCCAGTCGCTCGGCCGCGTAGTGCGCCTTCGCGGCGGACAGCTCGCCGACGCGCACGAGCCCCCGGCGCCCGAGCGTGGCGAGATAGATCGTCGCCATCAGCGCGCAGAGCGCGACGTTCGTGCAGATGTTCGAGGTCGCCTTCGCCCGGCGGATGTGCTGCTCGCGCGTCTGCAGGGTCAGCACGAAGCCGCGCGCGCCGTCCCGATCGACGGTGGCGCCGACCAGGCGCCCGGGCATGCGGCGCACGAGGTCGTTCTTGGCGGCGAAGACGCCGAGATTGGGCCCGCCGAAGCTCATCGGCACCCCGAGGCCCTGACCTTCCCCCACGACGATGTCGGCGCCGAGCTTGCCCGGTCCCTCGAGCACGCCGAGGTTCACGGGATCGGCCGCCACTACCAGCAAGGCGCCGGCGGCGTGCGCGATCTCGGCCGCCGCCGCGACGTCCTCCAGACAGCCGTAGAAGTTCGGCGTCTGGACCACGAGCGCCGCGGTCTTCGGCCCCACCGCCTTCTTCGCGGCGGCGAGGTCGGTGACGCCCTCGGGCGCCGCGACATCCCGCAGACGGACACCCGGCCCCTCGCCGTAGGTGGCGACGACGCGCCGGTAGAGCGGGTTCACGCCGCGCGACAGGACGACCTCGCCGCGCCCGGTCGCCGCGTGAGCCATCAGCGCAGCCTCGGCCAGCGACGAGGCGCCGTCGTAGATCGACGCGTTCGCCACGTCCATGCCCGTCAGCTCGGCGAGCATCGTCTGATACTCGTAGATCGTCCGCAGCGTGCCCTGGCTCGCCTCCGGCTGGTAGGGCGTGTAGGCGGTGAAGAACTCGCCGCGGGAGATCAGGTGGTTGATCGGGCTCGGCACGTAGTGATCGTACGAGCCCCCGCCCATGAAGCAGACGTGCGCGTCGGCGTCGGCGTTGCGCGCGGCGAGCGCTTTCATGTGACGGATCAGGTCGGTCTCCGCCATGGCCGTGGGCAGGCCGAGGGCGCGCGGAAGCCGGGCCTTCGCCGGGATCCTGACCAGAAGCTCCTCGAGCGACGCCGCGCCGATCACGCCGAGCATCCGCTTCTGCTCCTCGGGCGTGTTGGCGATGAAGCGCGAGGCCATCAGTGTCCCCCCTTCGCCAGGAACTCCTCGTACTGCGGCGCCGTCAGGAGCTGATCCCACTCGGCCTTGTTCGAGGGCTTCACGACGATCATCCAGCCCTTGCCGTACGGGTCCTGGTTGACCGTCTCCGGCTTCTGCGGCAGCTCGCCGTTGATCTCGACGACCTCGCCCGAGACGGGCGCGAAGAGGTCGGAGACCGCCTTCACCGACTCGACGACGCCGAAGTTCTTGGCGGCCGCCACCTTCGCGCCGATCTTCGGCAGCTCGACGAAGACGACGTCGCCGAGCTGCTCCTGCGCGTAGGCCGTGATGCCCACGCGGACCCGGTCGCCCTCCTGCTTTGCCCACTCGTGCTCGCGCGTGTATTTGAGATTGCCGGGGACGTTGGCCATGGCTATGCCCTCTTCACTCGTGAGGGGTAGAAGGGTGTCTTGACCACGCGCGCCGGCTTCGCCTGGCCGCGGATCTCGACGGCCAGCTCCGTGCCGGCGCCCGCCAGCGCCGTCTCCACGTACGCCATGGCGATGTACCGGTCGACGGAGGGCCCGTACGAGCCCGACGTGACCGTGCCGACCGCGCGGCCGTCCTTCAGCACGGGATAGCCGTGGCGCGCGACGGCGCGCTCGGTCATCTCGAGGCCGACGAGCTTTCGCGGCACGCCCTCGGCGCGAATCTTCTCGAGCGCCTCGCGGCCGATGAAGTCGCCCTTGGCGGGCTTGACGACCCAGCCGAGCCCGGCCTCCAGCGCGTTGGTGGTCTCGTCGATGTCGTTGCCGTAGAGCGCGTACTTCATCTCGAGCCGCAGGGTGTCGCGCGCGCCGAGCCCGATCGGGGCAGCGCCGTCGTCTCGACCCGCGGCCCGGAGCGCGGTCCAGAGCTGCTCGGTCCGGTCGGCGGGGGCGTACAGCTCGAAGCCGTCCTCGCCGGTGTAGCCCGTGCGCGAGATCATCGCCGGCACTTCCGCCACGCTGCCCCGCTCGAACCGGTAGTAGCCGATCCGCGTCACGTCGCGGTCGGCCAGCCGGGCGACGAGCGCCTCGGCCTTCGGCCCCTGCACCGCGATCAGCCCCGTGCCCTCGGAGGCGTTGCGCCAGTGCGCGTCCTTCACGTCGCGGGTCTGCTCCGTGACCCAGGCCCAGTCCTTGTCGATGTTCCCCGCGTTGACCGTGAGCAGATAGCGCGCGTCGCCCATGCGGTAGACGGTGAGGTCGTCGACGATCGTCCCGCTCGGATAGCACAGGAGCGAGTAGTGGATCTGGCCCACCGGCAGGGCCGCGACGTCGTTGCTGGTCAGACGCTGGAGCGCGGCGAGGGCGCCCGGCCCCTCGATCTCGAACTCGCCCATGTGGCTCACGTCGAAGAGGCCGACGGCGCCGCGTACCGTCCGGTGCTCCTCGATGATGCCGGCGTACTGCACCGGCATCTCCCAGCCCCCGAACGGCACCATGCGCGCGCCGGCCTTGACGTGCGCCTCGTAGAGCGGCGTGCGCTTGAGCGGCGTCGCGCTCAAGCCTTGGGCAGCCAGTCGCGAAGCGGCTTCACCTGGCAACCCGCGCGATCGAGCGCCTCCCGGACGGCCCGGACGATGTTCTGCGCGCCGGGAGTGTCGCCGTGGCAGCAGATGGTCTGCACGGAGATGTCGATCTCGACCCCGTCGATCGTGCGCACCTTGCTCTCCATGGCCATCTTCACGGCCTGGGCGGCGGCCTTCTGCGGGTCGGTGATCAAGGAGCCGGGGAGCTTGCGCGAGACGAGCGTGAGGTCGACGTTGTACGCGCGATCGGCGAACCCCTCGGACGCGACCCGGACGCCCATCTTGCGGGCGAGCCGGTCGTAAGTGCCGGAGCCGAGCGCCATGAGGATGAGGTCGCGGCCGGACTCCCGCGCCGACTCGGCGACGGCGGTGGCGAGGGGCTCGTCCTTCTCGATCATCGAATAGAGGATGCCGTGCGGCTTCGTGTGCTGGAGCTCGACGCCGGCGGCGCGGCAGAACTCGCGGAGCGCGCCCGTCTGGTAGCAGAGGTAGTCCTTCAGCTCCTGGGGCGTGACGTCCATCACCCGCCGCCCGAAGCCCATCAGGTCCGGCAGCGAGGGGTGCGAGCCGATCGCGACGCCGTGCTTGATCGCCAGCTCGACCGACTTGCGCATGACGTGCGGGTCGCCCCCGTGGAACCCGCAGGCGACGTTGGCCGAGGAGAGGTACGGCATGATCTCCTCGTCTGCGCCGAGCTTCCAGCGACCGTAGCTCTCGCCCATGTCGGCGTTGAGGTCGATGAACTTGGCCATGGTGAGACTCCTTATCCTCGAGCGTTCACGCGCGCGAGTGCGTTGATGAAGCGGTCGACGTCCTCGTCCGTCATCGCGAGGGAGCAGGCGCCGAGACCGCGCTGGGTCATCAGGATGCCCTCGTTCAGGAGACCGAGGAACACGCGCATCGCCGCTCCCGAATCCTTGGCCTTCGCCGAGCGGTAGTCGCTCAGCGACTCCGTCGTCCAGTGCAGCCAGAACAGCGAGCCGACGCCGGTCACCTGGCCCCGCCGCCGCGTCGCCGCCAGGAGGCGCGTGACGCCGCCGCGCAGGCGCTCGCCCAGCGCGTCGAGCCGCGCGTACGCCTCCGGCGTGAGGGCGTTCAGGGTCGCGATCCCGGCCGCCATCGTCACCGGATTGGCGTTGAACGTGCCGCCGTGGCTGATCCGCGCGCCGCTCTTGCGCGGGTCATAGAAATCCATGATGTCCCGCCGCCCGCCGAAGGCCCCGACCGGCAGGCCGCCGCCGATGATCTTGCCGAAGGTCGTGAGGTCGGGCCGGACGCCGAATCGCTCCTGCGCGCCGCCCCACGCGGTGCGGAAGATCTCGCGCAACCGGGCCAGGAATCCTTCCGCCGGCGGCAGCAGGCCGGCGTTGCACATCATCGGGTCCAAGATGAGGCAGGCGAGCTGCGCGGCCTCCTCTTCGAGGATCTCCGCGCACGCGTCCGCGTCGTTCCAGGGCAGCACCACGACGTGCTTGAGGACCGCCGGGGGCAGGCCCGCCGACCACGCGACCGCCTTGGGCCGCCGCCGGCTGCCCGTCCCTTTGGCGTCGCCGGTGACGCTCACCATCACCCAGTCGTGCGTGCCGTGGTAGGCGCCCTCGAACTTCGCGATCTTCGCCCGACCGGTGAACGCGCGCGCCAGGCGCACGGCGTTCATCGTGGCCTCGGTGCCCGAGTTGGTGAAGCGGATCGCCTGCACCGACGGCACGCGGCGAGTCAGCATCTCGGCCAGGCGTACCTCGTGCTCGGTCGGTCCCGGGAAGGACAGGCCGTTCTCGGCCGCCGCCTGCACGGCCTTCACGACGTCCGGCGGAGCGTGACCGAGGATCAGGCTCGTGTAGTTGCCGTTGAAGTCCAGCCGATCGACCCCGTCGGCATCCCAGACGTGGGCGCCCTGGCCCCGCTGGATGGCGAACGGGTAGGGATCGAAGAACGTCGTCGTCCGGCTGTTGCCGCCCGGCATGACGGCCAGCGCCTCCTCGTGCAGGGTGCGCGAACGCGCGGTCTTCGCGGTGTACTCGCTCAGCTCCTTGTCGACGCTCATGCGATCTCCTCTCTCAGCGCCGCTCCCAGTACCGCATCAGATTCGCGCAAAAGCCGGTGCGCCTCGGCCACGCCGACCGTCTGGAAGCGGAGCGACTGGCCCGGTCTCGCCTGACCGATGCGCCCGATGTCGCAGGAACAGACCGTCGCCACCTTCGTGTAGCCGCCGGTGGATTGCCGGTCGACGAGCAGGACGATGGGCTGTCCGTCGCCCGGAACCTGAACGGATCCGAGCGCGATGCCGTCGGAAATGATGTCGTGGCCCCGCGCGTGCTCGATCCGGGGCCCGGAGAGGCGCGCGCCCATCCGGTCCGACTGCGGCAGCACCTCGTAGGGGCCGTCGAGCAGCGCCCGGATTCCGGCGTCGGTGAAGCGATCGTCTTGCGGCCCGAGGACGACACGGATCGGCTGCGTGCTGCGGTAGTCCGGCACCGCGCGGGACTCCACGCGCCGCAGACGCGTCGGCCCGGACGGCAGCGTCCGCAGCGCGTCGCCCTTCCGAAGCGCGCGGCCCTCGAGCCCGCCCATGCGGCCGCGGACGTACGTGGACCGCGATCCGAGCACGAGCGGTACGTCGAGCCCGCCCGAGAGCGCGACGTAGGAGCGCACGCCGGCGCGCGCCGGTCCAAGCTTCACGACGTCTCCCGCGCTCAGCGCGATCGTGGCCCACCGGGGCGCTTCCGCGCCGTTCACCGTCACCGGCATGTCGGCGCCGGTCACCGCGATGGCGCCGGGGGCGTCGACCTCGAACCGGGGACCCATCAGCGTGCACTCGAGCGCGGCGGCGCCGTCGGGGTTGCCGACGAGCCGGTTGGCGACCACGAACGCGAAGCGATCGACGGGGCCCGACGGCGGGATGCCGTATCGCATCTGGCCGGTGCGCCCGAGATCCTGGACCGTGGTCTGAGGGCCGGCGTCGAGGACCTTGATCACGAGATCACCGGCCGGTAGGTCCGCGCGGCGACCGCCCGGCTGATCGCGTCGAACTCGGTGCGGCCGATTGGCCGAAAGCGCACCCGGTCGCCCGCGCGCAGAAGCGTCGGCTCCGCCGCGTCGGGGGCGTAGAGCGCGAGCGGCGTGCGCCCGAGGATCCAGAATCCGCCCGGGCTCTCGATCGAGTAGATGCAGCACTGGATGCCGCCGATGCCGACGCTGCCCGGCGGCGTCTTGGTGCGCGGCGTGTCCAGGCGCGGGATGTTGATGCGCTCCGGCATGCCGGTCATGTACGGGAGCCCGGGGGTGAAGCCGATGAAGTACACCAGATACTCGGCGCCGGCATGGAGCCGGACTAGATCGTCGGCGGAGAGGGCGAGTCGCTCGGCCGCAGCGGCGAGGTCGAAGCCGAGCTCGGGATCGTCGTAGCAGCAGGGCAGCTCGACGGACCGAGCCGGCGGCAGCACCCCGGTGGTCGCCTGCGGCGCCAGCTCGGCGATCGACGCGCACAGCGCCTCGTAGCCGATCTCGCGCGGATCGTAGTAGACGAGGAGCGACGAGTACGTTGGCACCGTCTCGACGACGCCGGTCAGCGCCTTCTGCTGGATCAAGAACTCGAGCGCCCGGACACGGGTGTTGACCTCCACGCTGATCTCCTCGCCGAGCTCCACGCAAACGGCGAGATCGCCCGCCGGCCGAAACCGCAACGCGCTAGATCGCCGACAGCGCGGAGTTCGGAAGGTCCGTGATGAACATGTGCCCCGGGCTGTGCGTGATCATGAACGGCGGCTTCGACGCGAGCGCGACCGCCTGGGGCGTGACCCCGCACGCCCAGAAGACGGGCACGTCGCCCCGATCGAACTCCTGCGGGTCGCCCCAGTCGGGACGCGTGATGTCGGCGATGCCGATCGCCGCCGGATCGCCGACGTGCACGGGTGCCCCGTGGGCGCCCGGAAAGCGAGCGCTCGCGGTCACCGCCTTCGCGAGCTGGGCGGTGGCGATGGGTCGCATCGAGACGACCATGGGCCCGTGGAAGACGCCGGCCGGCCGGCACTGGGTCGACGTGCGCCACATCGCGACGTTCTTGCCGTGCTCCACGTGCCAGAGCCGGATGCCCGCGTCGAGCAGCGCCCACTCGAACGTGAACGAGCAGCCGAGCAGGAACGCGACCAGGTCGTCCCGCCAGTACGGCGTCGCGTCGGACACCTCGTCGGCGAGGACGCCGTCCTTGTAGATCCGGTAGCGGGGAATGTCGGTGCGGAGATCGGCGCCCGGCGCGACGCCCACCGGCTCGGGCGAGCCCACGTCCGTCACCTCGATGACCGGGCACGGTCGCGGGTTGCGCTGGCAGAACAGGAGGAAATCGTAGGCGTGGTCCCTCGGCAGGACGGCCAGGTTGGCCTGGACGTAGTTCTGGCCGAGACCCGCGGTGATCCCCCTGATCTTGCCGTTTCTGATGTCCTGCCGTATCTCCCGCGGATGGCGCGTGTCGATCGGCATACTCGAATTCTACCTCTGGCCGAGGCGGGGCCACACGTCCGGATTCACCAGCACGTCGGGCCGCTCGCCGCGCACGACCCGGAGCATCTCGCCCGAGACCTGCATGGCCGCCTGGCGGGTCGCCTCGCCGGTGACGCCCGCCATGTGCGCGGAGCACACGACGTTCTCGAGGTTGAGAATCGGGTTGTCGGCGGATGTGGGCTCGTCCTCCCAGACGTCGAGCCCGGCGGCGGCGAGCTTGCCCCGGGTCAAGGCCTCGAAAAGCGCCCGCTCGTCCTGCACCGGACCGCGCGACGTGTTGATGAAGATGGCGCCCGGCTTCATGAGCGCGAGACTCTTCTCGTTGATCATGTGCCGCGTCTCGGGCGTGAGCGGCGTGTGGCAGGTGAGCACGTCCACCTGGGGAAGCAGCGCCTCGAGGCTCTTCACGGGCTCGGCGCCGCGCCGGCGTAGCTCGTCGTCGGGCACGTACTTGTCGTAGCCGAGGACGCGCATCCCGAGCGCGCCGGCGAACTTGGCGACGCGCCGGCCGACGTTGCCCACCCCGACGATACCGAGGGTCTTGCCGCCGAGCTCCGTGTTGCCGGCGCGGCTCGTGCTCCAGCCGTCCTTCCGCATCGCCTTGTCCATCGCGAGCGTGCGCTTCACGGAAACGAGCATCAGCATCAGCGCGTGCTCCGCGACGGCCTGGGAGTTGGAGCCGGGGGCGTGCACGACCGCGACACCGAGCCGGGTCGCGGCCGGTATATCGACGGTGTCGAGCCCGACGCCGTGGCGGCCGACCACCTTCAGGCGCTTGCACGCGGCCATCAGGCTCTCGGTGCAACGGGGCCGGATGCGGAACAGGATCCCCTGCGCCTCGGCGGCCATCTTGACCACGCCGGCCTCGGTCTCGTCCTCGCAGACGACGACGCGCGCCTCCTTGTCGAGAAGCGCCTTGCCGTCGGGGTGGATCGGTCCGGCGAGCACGATCAGCGGCCGCGGATCAGTGGCCATCGATGCGGATCTCCTTAGTTCATCGCCGCGCCTCGGCCGGCGCGGCAGACCCCGGATTTTACTACTTCCACGCCACCAGGACGAGGCGCGGAGCGTCCAGCGAGAAGGGCGTGCCGTCGAGCCCGCCGTAGAGCTCGACGCGACTCCAGCGCTCGGGCCGCAGCATCGCCGACAGCTCGTGCGCCGAGTAGAGCCGGATCTCGCTCTCGCCGATCAGCTCCTGCGCGCTCTCCTTGGCCTTGGCCGTCGCCCGCCGCAGCCGGAACCAGCGGGCCCGCCAGCGGCTCGTCGCCGGATCGAACGAGTTCTCGATGCGTAGCGTCCAGCCGTTCACCCGCTTGCGCTCCTCCGGCGGCAGCGAGCGCACGAGCTGGTCGCGGTTGCGCGTGTCGAGGACGAACATGCCGCCGGGCTTGAGAGCGCGCCAGAAGCGGTCCACGACCAGGCGGTCCTCGTCGTCGGAGAAGTAGCCGATCGAGCTGAACAGGTTCACGGCCAGATCGAACTCGCTCGGGAACTCCATGTCGCGGATGTCCTGGCACACGAGCGTGAGGCTCACGCCCGCCTCGCGGGCGGCCTTGCCCGCGCGCTCGAGCTCGGTCTCGCTGAAGTCCACGCCGGTGACGCGGTAGCCCAGGCGTCCGAGCTCGATCGAGTGGCGCCCGAATCCGCAGGGCGCGTCGAGCACGCTGGCGCCGGAATCAAGTCCCGCGATGCCGGTGATCCACTGCACCTCGGTCGCCGCGTCGACCGCCGAGGCGAACGCATGCGAGATCTGCGGCCACGCTTCACGGAAGAACCGCTCGCTCTGAAACACCTCGGGCATTATAGTCCCCTTCGTGACAACACTGATCACCGGCGCGTTCGGCTGCATCGGCGCGTGGGTGATCCGCGGACTGCTGGCCGCCGGCGAGCGGCCCGTGGTGTTCGATCTGGGCGACGACCCGTGGCGCGTGCGCATGATCGCCGGTCCCGACGCGCCGGAGCGCCTCACCGTGGTGCGCGGCGACATCACCGACCGCGCGCAGCTCGAACGCGTCGTGCGCGACCACGGGGTCCGGCGGGTCATCCACCTCGCCGCCTGGCAGGTCCCGCTCTGCCGCCAGGACCCGCCCCGCGGCGCCGCGATCAACGTCACCGGCACCGCCAACGTCTTCGAGGTGGCGCGCGCGGCGGCTGGCCAGGTGGAGCGCGTGGTCTACGCCTCCTCGGCGGCGGTGTTCGGCGCGCCGAGCCTCTATCCGCCGGGACCGATCAAGGACGACGCGCCTCCGCGGCCGGCCACGCACTACGGTGTCTACAAGGTGGCCAACGAGGAGACCGCGCGTATTTACTGGGAGGAGCACCGAATTGGCTCCGCGGGCTTCCGCCCGCTCACGGTCTACGGACCCGGCCGCGATTTCGGGCTCACCGCCGATCCGACCCTGGCGATGAAAGCGGCCGTCCTCGGACGGCGCTTCCAGATCCGCTGGGACGGCTCGACCGACCTCATCTACGCCGAGGACGTGGCGCGCGCATTCCTGGCCGCGGCCGCGGCGCGGCTCGACGGCGCCCGCGTCTACAACCTGCACGGCGCGTCGGCGTCGGTCGCCGACGTGGTGCGCGCGATCGAGGCGGCGTGGCCGCCGGCCACGGCGCTGATCACGCACGCGGGGCCGCTGCTCCCCTTCCCGGCCGCGCTCGACGACGCGCGATATCAGAAGGATCTGGGTCCCGCGCCGCCCACCTCGCTCGCCGCCGGCGTCCAGAAGACGCTCGACGAGTTCAGGCACCTGCAGCAGAGCGGGCGGCTCGACGCCCGGGAGCTGACATGATCCCCTACCGCCTCCGCTCCGCGTCGCCTGCCGACGCCGAGCAGATCTGCCGCATCTACAACCAGGGCATCGAGGACCGCGTCGCGACCCTGGAGGTCGAGCTGCGCACGCCCGACGAGCGCCGACAGTGGCTCGAGAACCGAAGCCCCCGCCATCCCGTGATCGTCGCCGAGCACGCCGGGGGCGAGCTCGCCGGCTGGGCGAGCCTCAACGTGTTCAACCCGCGCGAGGCGTACCGGTTCGTGGCCGACATCTCCGTGTACGTGGAGCGAAGCTGGCGCGGCAAGGGCGCCGGCCGCGTCCTGCTCGAGAAGCTGGTCGAGCTCGGGCGGCAGCACGGGTTCCACAAGCTCGTGCTGGCCGCGTTTCCGTTCAACGCGAGCGGGATGGCCCTCTACGAAAAGCTCGGCTTTCGCCCGGTCGGGATCTACCGCGAGCAGGGTCAGCTCGACGGCAAGTGGGTCGACACCATCGTCATGGAGCGGCTCTTGTCGGCCTGAGCCCGTCGAGGGCTCGTCCGTCACCGGACGCGGATCGTGACGACGACCGACATTCCCGCGCGGAGCGTGTGCGGGTTGCCGACTCCCTTTCCATCGAGGTGGATGCGCACGGGGACTCGCTGTACGACCTTCACCCAGTTGCCGGTGGCGTTCTCTGGAGGCAGGAGCGAGAAGCGGGCGCCGGTGCCCGCGCTCATCGAGTCGATCACGCCGGCGTATTCCTTGTCGGGATAGCCGTCGACCTCCACGACCGCCTTCATGCCCGGCCTGATGCGCTTCAGTTGCGTCTCTTTGAAGTTGGCGACCACCCACACGTCCTGCAGGGGCACGATCGCCAGGAGCGGCTGGCCCATCTGGACCACCTGCCCCAGCTCCACGCTCCGCTTGGACACGACGCCGTCGAGGGCGGACCGCACCTCGGTGTGCTCGATCTGCAGCTCGGCGTAGGCGAGATCGGCCTGCATCTCGCGCAGTCGCGCCTCGGCCCGGCTCGCCTCCGCGTCCTTGATGGCGACCTGGTGAGTCTGACTCTCGGCGAGCGCGAGCGCGGCCCGCAACTCGGCGACGCGCTGGCGCGCCTGGTCGACCGCGTGAATCCGGGCGCCCAGCTCCGCCTCCGCCTGCTGGATCTCACGCTCCGTCTGCGCCAGGCGCCGCTCCAGGGCCTGGACGGTCGAGCCGGCGGTCTCGTAGGCCGACTCGGCCACATCGAAGTCGCGCCGCGCGACCAGATCGCTCTGCAAAAGGCTGCGGCTTCGCTCGAGCTCGCGGGCCGCCTGCCGCTGCGTGCTCTTCGCTCCGGCCACGTCGGCGCGCATCGCGTCGGTCGCGGAGCGACGCGCCTCCAGCCGGGCGCGCGATTCCTCGACGGCCGACTCCGCGGATTTCACGCCGACCACCGCCGACTGCAGCGCGGCGCGGGCCTGGTCGATCTGCGCGCGGGTGCCCTCGCGCGTCAGCGGCACCTCGGATCGCGCGGCGCGAAGGTTCGCCTCGGCGGTGGCGACCGCGGCCCTCGCCTGCTCGCGCTTGGCCTGGAAGTCGCGCGGATCCACGCGCAGCAAGAGGTCGCCATGCTTGACCACCTGGTTGTCCTGGACGAGGAGCTCCACGATGTGCCCCGCGACCTTCGCGCTGACGGGCGAGATCGTGCCCTCCACGTACGCATCGTCGGTCGACACATAGGTGATCGCGTTGTACCAGACGTGCCCGCCGTAGGAGAGGGTCGCCAGGCCGATGACGCAGCCGAGCGCCAGGAGCAGCTTACGCTTCATGGGGCACCCCGCATTCTACTCCGGAAGCCGGGGCCGCGGGTAGCGAGAGGGCCCGCGCTTTCCTTACGGAGTGTGCTATATGTATGGGCCAGTTTTGATGGGATCCCCTGCCGCATTCGCACGTGTTCTCGTGACGGGCCTGCTGTTCGCGGCGGGCGGCTGCGCCTTCTGGAAGCCTGCGCCGACGCCGATCCTGCCGCCCGAGGAGCTCTACCAGATCGGCGAGACCGAGCTGGGCAATCGACGCTATGACGAGGCCCGACAGAATTTCCGGAAGATCGTCGAGCGGCACCCCAACTCGGCCTACGCGGCGCGGGCCCGCTTCCTCGTCGGCGAGGCGTTCTACCGCGAGGGGGAGTTCGACAAGGCGGTGCGCGAGTTCGAGGCGTTCCTGGCGTTCTTTCCCCAGCACCAGATCGCCGATCTCGTGCAGTTCCGGCTCGCCATGAGCTACTACGACCAGATGAAGCCGGTCGAGCAAGACCAGGGACTGACGGTGAAAGCGATCGAGCAGTTCCGCAAGCTCGTCAAGGAGTACCCGGCGAGCCGATACGCCACCGACGGCCTCGCGAAGATCGACGTCTGCCGCGGCCGGCTCGCGCAGAAGGAGCTGTGGGTCGCGACGTACTACTTCAATCAGGGCAATCCGAGCGCCGCCCGCCAGCGGCTCGAGCTGGTGCTGAAGGACTATCCGCGAACACTCGTCATCCCCGAAACCCTGTTCTTGCTGGCCGAGGTGAACTTCTACGAGGGCAAGGTGACGGAGGGCAACGAGCTGTTCCGCCGTCTGTCCGCGGAGTACGGGTACACCGAGTGGGGCCGGCGGGCCAACGCCCGCCTGCGCGCCCAGAGGTAATCGCCGTGCACGACATCGTCGACCTCCGCTCCGACACGCTGACGCTTCCCACCCCGGAGATGCGGGAGGCGATGGCGCGCGCCCAGGTCGGTGACGACGTCTGGGAGGAGGACCCGACCGTCAAGCACCTGGAGGCGCTGGCCGCCGAGCGCCTGGGGAAGGAAGCCGGGCTGTTCGTCGCCTCCGGCACAATGGGTAACCTCGTCTCGGTGCTGAGCCACACGCAGGCCGGCCAGGAAGTCGTGCTCGACCTGGACTCGCACATCTTCAACTACGAGGTCGCCGGCGCCGCGGTGATCGGCAGCGTCCAGATGCGGCCGGTGAAGACCGTGCGCGGATTCCTCGCGCCGGACCAGGTCCGCGAGGCGCTTCGGCCCTCGAACATCCACCTTCCGCCGACCGGGCTGGTGTGCGTCGAGAACACCCACAACCGCCACGGCGGCACCTGCTGTACACCGGAGGAGATCAGCGCGATCGCCGCCGTCGCCCACGGCGCGTCGGTGCCGGTGCACCTCGACGGGGCCCGGCTCTTCAACGCGGCGGTCGCCCTCAAGCGGCCGGCGCGAGAGTTCGCCCGCGACGCCGACTCCGTCACGTTCTGCCTGTCCAAGGGCCTCGCCGCCCCCGTCGGCTCGGTCATCTGCGGCTCGGGGCCGTTCATCACGCGGGCCCGGCGGGTGCGCAAGATGCTCGGCGGCGGTATGCGTCAGGCCGGCGTCATCGCGGCCGCGGGCATCGTCGCGCTCGAGCGCATGGTCGATCGGCTCGCCGAGGATCACGCGAACGCCCGCGCGCTGGCCGAGCGGCTGGCCCGGATTACCGGCCTCGTCGTGGACCCGGCGAGCGTTCAGACGAACATCGTGATCTTTGCGGTCGAGCGGCCGGGCGGCCCGGCCGCCTCGGCGGCCGCCACGGCCGAGCTGGTGGCGGGATGCGCCGCGCGCAAGGTGAAGATCCACGCGATCGGCCCCGCCGCGATCCGGTGCGTGACCCACAAGGATGTCGACGCGGAGGACATCACCCGCGCGGGCGATGCCTTCGTAGAAATCACCCGCACGTGGTAGCTCCAGGGGGCTCCATGGCCGAACGACTGCTCGAGGTCAAAGGGCTGAAGACGTACTTCTACACCGACGAGGGCGTTGTCCGCGCCGTCGATGGGATCGATTTTCACATCAACAAGGGCGAGACGCTCGGCATCGTCGGCGAGTCCGGCTCCGGGAAGAGCGTCACGGCCCTCTCGATCATGCGCCTGATCCCGCAGCCCCCCGGCCGCATCGTCGAGGGCACGATCAACTACGGCGGGCGAAGCCTCCTCGATCTGCCCCCGGCCCAGATGCGGAAGATCCGCGGCAAAGAGATCTCGATGATCTTCCAGGAGCCGATGACCTCGCTCAATCCGGTATTCACCTGCGGCGAGCAGATCGCCGAGGCGATTCGGCTCCACGAGGGCCTCGGCCGCCGCGACGCGATGGCCAAGACCGTGGACATGCTGAAGCTGGTGCACATCCCCAACGCGGAGCGCCGGGTGAAGGAGTATCCCCACCAGCTCTCGGGCGGCATGCGCCAGCGCGTGATGATCGCGATGGCGCTCTCGTGCAACCCCAAGCTGCTGATCGCCGACGAGCCGACCACCGCCCTCGACGTCACCATCCAGGCCCAGATTCTCGAGCTGCTGAACGAGCTGAAGGCCAAGCTGGGCATGGCGATCATGCTGATCACGCACGACATGGGCGTGATCGCGGAGACGGCGCAGCGGGTCATCGTGATGTACGGGGCCCAGGTGGTCGAGGAGGCGCCCGTCACCGAGCTGTTCAAGGAGCCGCTGCACCCCTACACCCAGGGGCTTCTCCGATCCATTCCGCGGATCGACCTGGCCGCCACCCAGAAGCAGAAGCTCGAGGCGATTCCCGGGACGGTGCCGACGCTGCGGGGCGACATCAAGCCCGGCTGCCGCTTCGCCCCGCGTTGCGCGCTGGCAAAGCCGATGCACTTTGAAAACACGCCCCCGCTCAAGGAAGTCCGGCCGGGCCACAAGGTGGCCTGCTTCCTGTACTGAGGCCCGCCATGCCTGAGGCGCTGCTCAAGGTCCAGAACCTCAAGAAGTACTTTCCGATTCGGGGCGGCCTCCTCTCGCGCGAGGTCGGCCGGGTTCACGCCGTCGACGACGTCTCGTTCGACATCATGGCCGGCGAGACGCTCGGGCTCGTCGGCGAGTCGGGCTGCGGGAAGTCGACGACCGGCCGGTCGATTCTCCGGCTGATCGAGCCCACGTCCGGCGAGGTCACGTTCCTGGGGCGGAACGTGACGACGCTCGACAAGCGGTCGCTGCGCGCGCTCCGCAAGGAAATGCAGATCATCTTCCAGGATCCGTACGCGTCGCTCAACCCGCGAATGACCGTCGGCTCGATCATCGGCGAGGCGCTGGTCATCCACAAGCTGGCGCCGACGCGAAAGCAGCGCGAGGAGCGGGTGGTGCAGCTGCTCGAGACGGTCGGCCTCCTGCCCGACCATCTCCGGCGCTATCCCCACGAGTTCTCCGGCGGCCAGCGCCAGCGCATCGGGATCGCGCGGGCGCTGGCGGTGAGCCCGAAGCTCATCGTCGCCGACGAGCCGGTCTCCGCGCTGGACGTCTCGATCCAGGCTCAGATCGTGAACCTGCTCGAAGATCTCCAGGCGAAGTTCGGGCTCACCTATCTGTTCATCGCGCACGATCTGTCGGTCGTCGAGCACATCTCGACGCGCGTCGCGGTGATGTACCTGGGCAAGATCGTCGAGATCGCGCCGGCGAAGGAGCTCTATACCAACCCGCGCCACCCGTACACCGAGGCGCTCCTGTCGGCCGTGCCGATTCCTGATCCGACGATGAAGCGCAAGCGGATCCTGCTCGAGGGCGACGTCCCGAGCCCGATCAACCCGCCGTCCGGATGTCGTTTCCACACGCGCTGCGCCCTCCGAGTCCCGTCGTGCTCGACGAACGAGCAGGTGCTCAAGGAGATCTCGCCGCATCACTGGGTCGCCTGTCAGGTTCGTACCGGCGTCCACGTTCGATAGACGCCGGCACCGGGCGGGGCGCGTGGCGGGGGCTGGTGAGCCCCGCTTGCCGACAGGGCGTATCATCGAGATCTGTGCGCTTCGCCTCCAGTAACCGTACCTACACGGGGCTCACCAGCCCC
>WNFK01206945.1_pt1 | contig 20795 bp, 19 predicted proteins | sample 5400281 | NCBI WGS metagenome assembly WNFK01 (sample SAMN13153350, study PRJNA577476) | soil metagenome | isolation source: 20 cm soil on Douglas fir-dominated hillslope | place: USA:California | collected 2013-09-17
CGGGGCGCAGCGGGTCCGATCCTTCGAACCGACGGCCTCACCATGCGCTTCGGCGGCCTCACCGCCGTCGGCAACGTGAGCATCACGGTGGCGCGGGGCGAGATCCGCGCGATCATCGGCCCCAACGGGGCCGGCAAGAGCACCTTCTTCAACTGCGTGACCGGCGTGCTCCGCCCGACCAGCGGGCGCGTCTTCCTGAACGGGGAGGACGTGGCGGGGCTGCCTCCGCACCGGATCTCCCACAAGGGGCTCGCGCGCTCCTACCAGATCACCAACATCCTGCCCGGCGCGACGGTGCTGGAGAACGCGCGGATCGCGGCCCAGTCCCGGCACCACGGCTGGAGTCTCCTGCGCCACCACCGGCACTACCGCGATCTGATCGACCGGGCGCGGTCGGTCCTCGAGGCGGTCGGCCTCCTCGACAAGGAGGCGGAGCTGGCCGCCAACCTCTCCCACGGCGAGCAGCGCAATCTGGAGATCGCGATCGCCCTGGCCACCGATCCGCAGCTCCTGTGCCTCGACGAGCCCACCGCGGGCATGAGCGTGACCGAGACTCACGCCACCGTGGAGCTGGTGCGGCGGATCGCGCGGGACCTCACCATCCTCGTGGTCGAGCACGACATGGAGGTGGTGATGAACCTGGCCCACCGCATCACCGTGCTCCACTACGGCGAGGTGCTCGCCGAAGGAACGCCCGACGAAATCCAGGCGAACCCGCGCGTGCAGGAGGTCTACCTGAAGGGCTGATGCTGACGCTGGCCGACGTCCACACCCACTACGCGAAGAGCCACATCCTGCACGGCATCTCGCTCGAGGTGCAGCCGGGCGAGGTGGTCGGGCTCCTGGGGCGCAACGGGGTGGGCAAGTCCACCACGCTCAAGACCATCATGGGCCTCGTGCGCCCCTCCCAGGGACGGATCACCTTCGAGGGCCGCGACATCACCGGCCTGGCCTCGCACAAGGTCGCGCATCTCGGCATCGCCTACGTGCCGGAGGACCGGCGCATCTTCAAGCTCTTGACCGTGATGGAGAACCTGCGGACCGGCCTCGACCGGGGCGGCGTCACCGAGGCGCGGCGCCGAGAGCTGCTCGACAAGGTCTATGAGAGCTTCCCGGTGCTCGGGGAGCGGAAGGACCAGCTCGGGGGCACCCTCTCGGGCGGCGAGCAGCAGATGCTGGCGATCGCCCGCGCGATGATGCTCGAGCCCAAGATCATCCTGCTCGACGAGCCGAACCGCGTCGCGATCCTCCTGGTGGAGCAGGACGTGGCGCTGACCCTCGGCGCCTCCAGCCGCTGCTACATCATGGAGAAGGGCCTCATCCGTCACCAGGCGTCCTCGGCTGCGCTCAAGGCCGACCCGTCGGTCATCCACCAGTACATGGGAGTGTGAGCGGTGTTCGAGCAGATTCTCGTCCAGACCGTCAACGGGCTGGTCAACGGCATGGTGCTGGCGCTCGTCGCCTCGGGCCTGACCCTGATCTTCGGCATCATGGACGTGGTGAACTTCGCCCACGGCGATCTGGTGATGCTGGGCGGCTTCACCGGCGCGGTCACGGTGGCCCAGACCGGCAACTTCTGGCTCGGGCTCCTGGTGGCGTCGCTCGTCATCGGCGCCTTCGGGGCGCTGCTCCAGATCACCACGCTCCGCCCCCTGATCGGTCGCGACCCGCTAACCACCATCATCGCGACTTTCGGGATCTCGCTGGTGCTCCAGAAGTACGCGCTCTGGCAGTTCGGCCCGACCGCCCAGAACATCCCGCAGCCCATCGCCGGCCAGTTCCAGCTCTTCTACCTGCAGTACCCCTGGTACCGGCTGGGCGCCGCCGTGATGGCGGGCGGGATCATCGGCGCGCTGTATCTCTTCCTGAAGCACGGCAAGTACGGGATCTGGATCCGCGCCACCACCCAGGACCGCGTGATGGCGGCCGCGATGGGCATCCCGGTGCCGATGGTCCACACCGCGGTGTTCGCGATCGGCGCCGCGATGGCCGCCGCCTCCGGCGTCCTGTTCGCGCCCCTGGCCGCGGTGACCCAGACCATGGGCTTCGATTTCACCCTGCGCGCGTTCATCGTGGTGGTGGTGGGCGGCATGGGCAACCTGGGCGGATCCATTCTCGCGGCCCTCTTCATCAGCCTGCTGGAGGCGTACGCCTCGCTGGTGGTGAGTCCCTCCCAGGCGGTCATCGTCTCGTTCGTCGCCTTGATCCTCACCCTGCTCTTCCGGCCGACGGGCCTGTTCGTGCCCACGCCGAAGTGACGCCCATGGGCTCGGGCACGAACGGCAAGTTCTGGATCGTCTTCCTGGGGGTGGTGGCCACCCTCGCGCTCGCTCCCTTCGGGCTCCCCGAGTTCTGGCGGAAGTTCCTGACCGAGATCCTCATCTGGGGACTGCTCGCGATGTCCTCGGACATTCTCATCGGCTATACCGGCATGGTGTCCTTCGGGCACTCCGCCTTCTTCGGCTTGGGGCTCTACGGGGCGGCCGCCGCGCTGCTACTGCTGCGCTCCCCGAACCTCTGGATCGCCCTCGCGGTCGGGCTCGCCGCCGCGTCCCTGGTCGCGGTGTTCGTGGCCTTCTTCGCCACCCGCCTCCGCGACATCTACTTCGCCATCACCACCCTGGTCTTCTCGCAGATCTTCTACGTCATCATCTTCACCTGGACCGATGTGACGGGCGGGGAGAACGGCCTCTACTTCACCCAGCCGCCGTTCACGATTCCCGGGATCTGGAGCGCGCGGTTCTCGACGGTGAGCCTGCACTGGTTCGTCCTCGCGGTCGTCGCGCTGTCCTTCCTGGTCCTCCGGCGCATCACCCAGTCGCCGTTCGGGATGGTGCTGCAGTCGATCCGAGAGAACGAGCCGCGCACGCGCGCGATCGGGTATCACGTGGAGCGCTACAAGATCGTGGCGGTGCTGCTCTCGGGGCTGTTCGCGGGGCTCTCGGGAACGCTCTACGCGATCCAGCACCGCTTCGCCGCGCCGGACTTCGTCTTCTTCACGGTCTCGGGCGAGGTCGTGATCTACAACGTCATGGGGGGCATGGGCACACTCGTCGGACCGGTGGTGGGCGCGGCCTTCTTCCTGCTACTTCGCGAGGGCCTCTCCCGGTTCTGGGCCGAGTACTACCTGATCCCGCTCGGCATCGCCTTCACCCTGATGGTGATCTTCATGCCCCAGGGCCTGCTGGGCTTCCTGAAGCGGCGGGTGAACCAGTAGGGTCAGGTGGTCCCGGTGCTGCCGAAGCCGCCCGTCCCGCGCTGACTGCCGTCCAGCTCCCGCACTTCCACCAGGGTCGCGCGCGCCACCGGCTGGATCACGAGCTGCGCGATGCGCTCGCCGCGGTCTAGGGTCACCGCGGCCGCGCCGTGGTTGATCAGCAGCACGCCGATCTCCCCGCGGTAGCCGGAGTCGATCAGGCCCGGCGCGTTCAGCACCGTCACCCCGGCGCGTAGCGCCAGCCCCGAGCGCGGCAGCACCAGCCCCGCGTAGCCCTCCGGAATCGCCACGCGCAGACCGGTCGGCACCAGCGCGCGGCCCCCGGGCGGCAGCGTCACCGGCGCGGCGGCGAGCAGATCGAGCCCCGCGTCGCCCGCGCGGGCGTAGGCGGGCAGCGCGAGCTCGGGATCGTCGCGCGTCACGTCGACACGGACGACGATGGCGGAGAGCTGGGTCACGAGCGCTTATACCACGAAGCGATTGCGCGCGCTGATCCTGCGGCGTAGCCGAAAGAGAAGGCCCGTCTGACAAATTTGGGGCCGATCCCGTCGGAGCGTCGATACACAAATAATTGATTCCACTGGCGTATTCCCTGGCCTTCGTCTTGCTAGGTGAAGGGACAGGTACAAGGAGGCAGGGACAGATGCTGCGAAGGCTGGGATTGTCGGGGCTGCTGCGAGTGGCCGTGATTGCGTTCCTCGGCCTGTCGCTGCTCGCATAGGCCGCATGCGACGGTCTCTCATCCTCACGCTGATCGCGCTGGCCGCGGCCCCGGTGGGCGCCGTGTGGGGCCAGACGCTCGACCTGACGGCCGAGATCGCCCGCCTGCGCGGCCGGCTCGCAACCAACAGCGCGCAGGAGCAGCAGTGCCTCGCCGGTGCGACGCAACCGGTGTGGACGGCATCGCTCGCCACCGATCTCCAGGCGCTCCAGACCCGGGCCAGCCAGGCCGCCACGGAGGGGGCCACCGCCGAGGCCCAGCGCTGGCGCGAGCTCGCGCGCAAGGCCGCGGTCCTCGAGGCCCGCACGACCGCGAACGCGCGGAGCGGCGCCGAGCTGTTCCAGAGCCAGCAGATCGGGCTCGACTGCCTCGACCGCTTCTCGGCCGAGCGCGAGGCGCTGCGCGCGTCGCTCGAGATCGCGGTCGCGGACCCCGGGGCCTACGGAGACTCGCTCGGCGAGGTTCGCGACCACGGCACCGCGCGCCTGCACCAGGACCTGGTGCGACTGCAGGAGCGGAGCCGCGCGCTGTCGGCGCAGTGGAAGGTCACCCAGGTCGATGCCGGCGCCGGCGCGCAGGCGCTGCGAGCCGAGATGGCCGACCTGAAGCGGCGGAACACCGCGGCGCTCGAGAGCGACCCGGCGCGCGCGATGGCCGATCCGACCCTGCGGGCCGCCGAGGCCCTGGTGGCGACCACGGAAGCGTGGGATCGCGAGCTCGCGGCGATCGGGCGCCTGAGCGCGGCCCGGGACGAGGCGGAGCGCCGAAAGACACTGCTGGAGCGTGACGACGCCGCGCGACAGGCGCGCGACTACTGGGCCAGCGCGGAGCGGCTGCTCGGCCGGCGGGGGCCGGAAGGAGCGCCTAGCCGGGGAACAGCTTCTCCAGCATCTGGCGGAACTCCTTGAGCTTGAACGGCTTGGTCACCACCGGCGCCTTCGAGTCGGTCAGGAACGTCCGGTAGCCCGGGGCCTCGTCCTCGCCGGTGATGAACACGAAGAATGGCGCCGCGTCCGGCTTGAGCCGCCGGATCTCCTGGTAGAGCTTCGGACCGTCCACCTGCGGCATCTGCAGATCACTGACCACCAGATCGTAGGTCTGCGTCTCGAGCAGCTTGAGCGCGGCCACCCCGTCTTCCGCCGGGTCCACGGTGTGGCCATCCGCGGACAGGGCCTCCACCATCAGCTCCCGCATGTGCTCCTGATCGTCCGCGACGAGAACCCGCAGGGTGCGCATGCCTTCGAGTCTAGCAGATGCCCACGGGCGGGCGTATCGCTTCCGGGACATTGACGGGCCCGGCCGCCGTTCCCACACTGGGCCCGTGCTCGCGCGAGTCCGCTCCGCCACGCTGACCGGCGTCGAGGCGGCCACAATCCGCGAGAGCCGCGACCGGGTGCGCGCGGCCATCCGCAACGCGGGCCTCGAGTTCCCGATCGACCGCATCACCGTGAACCTCGCGCCCGCGGACCTCCGGAAGGAAGGCGCTGCGTTCGATCTGCCCACCGCGATCGGCATCCTGTGCGCCACCGAGGTGATCAAGCCAGGCACCCGGCTCGAGCGCGCGCTCGTGCTGGGGGAGCTCTCGCTCGACGCCAGCGTGCGGCCGGTGCGCGGCGTGCTGCCGGTGGCCCTCCACGCCCGACAGCAGGGCTTCACGCCACTCCTCGTGCCCGCCGCCAACGCCGCGGAAGCCGCCGTGGTCGCAGGCATCGACGTGATTCCGATCGGCACGCTGCACGACGCCGTCCAGTACCTGAACGGCGAACGGGAGATCGGCTCGGCCGTCGGCGCGAGCGGGCCCGACCCGGGTGCTAGCGGCGACGGTCTCGATTTCGTCGACGTGCGGGGCCAGGCCCACGCCAAGCGCGGACTCGAGATCGCCGCCGCAGGCGGGCACAATGTATTGATGGTAGGCCCCCCTGGCACCGGCAAGACGATGCTGGCGCGCCGGGTGGCCTCGATCCTGCCGCCCCTCTCGCTCGAGGAGGCCATCGAGGCCTCCACCGTCTGGAGCGTGGCCGGGCTGCTCGGCGCCGAGCACGGCCTGCTCACCACGCGCCCGTTCCGCAGCCCGCACCACACCGCGTCCGAGGCCGGCCTCATCGGCGGCGGTGGCGTGCCACATCCGGGCGAGATCAGCCTCGCCCATCACGGCGTGCTCTTTCTCGACGAGCTGCCCGAGTTCTCCCAGCGGGTGCTGGAAGCCCTCCGCCAGCCTCTCGAGGACGCCCGCGTCGTCGTCTCCCGCGCCGCCGGCACCGCCAGCTTCCCCGCCCGCTTCCAGCTCGTCGCCGCCGCCAACCCCTGCCGCCGCGGCTGCGCCTCGATCCCGACCTGCGCCTGCTCGCCGGCCGAGCGTGCCCGTTACCTCGCCCGGCTCTCGCGGCCCCTGCTCGACCGCATCGACCTCCATCTCGAGATCCCCAACCTGGCTTACGCGCAGCTCACCGACGCCGCGGTGGGGGAGCCGTCCGCGGTCATCCGTGCGCGCGTCCTCACCGCGCGCGCCCACCAGGCCGCCCGCTTCGCCGGCACTGCCACCCTCGTCAACGCCCGCATGTCGGGCCGGCAGACCCGCCGCCACTGCGGCCTGCCCCCCGACGCGGCGCGGCTCCTCGGCCTGGCCCTGACCCGGCTCGGCCTCTCCGCCCGCGCCCACGATCGCCTGCTCCGCGTCGCCCGTACCATCGCCGACCTGGCGGGCGCCGACGCCATCACCGCCGAGCATGTCGCCGAGGCCATCCAGTACCGCGGGCTCGACCGCGCGCGCTGATTCAGCACGCGCCACCGCTCAGCCGCGCCTGGTAATCCTCCCCACCACCTCCAGCTTCACCGGGACGTCGCCGATGCGCTCCGGCGCCGACATCCCGGCGGGCAGCGGCGCGCGCAGGTTCACCTTGAGCGCATAGTCCTCTCCCACCTTGGTGATTCCGACGCCGACCACGCCGGGCAGCGCGGTCAGCAACACCTTGGCGGATTCCTTCGCGGCTCGCGCCTGCTCGAGGCTGATGGGCATGCGGCCGCCTATGCGAGCTTCACCTTGAGGGCCTTGAGCACGGCATCGATCGGATTGGCGTACGTCAGCCCCTTGCTATTGGATCCACCGTGATCGCCGCCCGCAAAGAGCAGCGCGGCGGCCAGCCTCTGGTCGTCGACGATGAGCGAGCCGCTGTCTCCCGCGTCGCTGAACGACCTGGTCCCCGCGCCCTCGATCTCGACCTGGTTGTCGAAGGAGATCACGCCGATCTCGTACTCGACCTGCACCCCATCGAGCTCGAAGGCGGTGACCCGCCCATGGCGCACCCCGGTCGTGCGCCCGACCTTGTGCACCACGTCCCCCACCTGCAGGCCGCCGCCGCGCTGGCCGGCCAGGGTGCCGATCCCCTTCAGCTTGTGCACGTCGGCCTGGATCGACGCGTTCAGCTTCGCGATGGCGCAATCGACCAGGTTGGGCTTGGCGGTATCGAGTCGGACGAACCTGGTGAGCGTGGCCACGCGGTCCGCGGACGGGCTGCCGACGTCTAGCGCCCCGGGCTGCACGATCGGCCGCCCCTTGGGATACCGATTCTCGTCCGCCAGGACGTGATTGTTCGAGAGGATGTAGAGTGCGCTCGATGACCCGGACCTGACGAAGCACCCGAGCGTGCCCGCCATGATGAACCCGCTCGCCAGGAACCCGGTGGACGATCCGATGAGGAGCGGGCGCTGCCGCGACCGGTACCACGGCTTGGCGCGGGCACGGATACTGCCCACGTAGCGCACGTCGACCTCTCCCCTGGCCCTGGCCGCGATCCGGTCCACCAGCTCGCTCTTCTGGAGTGCACGATCCTGCAGGCGAAGCGCCAGCCGATAGTTCTGCTTCCCCTTCGCCGAGACTCCCAGGAAGTAGCTCGGAGCCTCGCTGGCCAGCGACGCCGCGCGGACGACCGCGAGGTTGGCGGTCTTACCCACCGCGGCTCGGACCGCGAACGTCTTGTTCAGGTGGGCCGGGAGCGACTGCTTGAGCTCACGAACGGAATCGAGCCTCATGAGACCTCCTTTGTCCTTCCGTCTCCGGACGTCTCCCGGCGAGGGTTGAGGACACAGACACATCCTACGCCACGCTAGGTCGAGACCGGTCTCGACGGCAAGGGCTTTTCTATACTCTCTCGTCATGCGACCCCGCCGACTTGCCAACGCGTTCAGATGTGAGAGGATGTGCGCGATTTCCGATCCTTGCTCCCCGGAGGTCCCGATGAGCCACGCCGCCACCCCCCACCCCATGACCCTCGACCGCGAGCGCACCGTCCTGGTCGTGATCGACGTGCAGGAGCGCCTCTTTCCCGCCATGGACGCCGACCATCGCGAGGAAGTGATGCGTAATATCAAGGTGCTGACCGCGACGGCGCGGCGACTCCATCTGGGCACCCTGGTCACCGAGCAGTACCCGAAAGGCCTCGGCCACACCCTGCAGGAGGTGAAGGACGCCTTGCCGCCAGGAGTCCAGCCGGTCGAGAAGGTCGCGTTCTCCTGTCAGGGGGTGGAGGCGTTCCGAAACCGGCTCACCGCCACGGGCGCCCGTCAGCTCCTCCTGGCCGGCATCGAGGCCCACGTGTGCGTGCTGATGTCGGCCCTCGACTTGCTGGCGGAGGGCTACGCGGTGCACATCGTGGCCGACGCGGTCACCTCGCGCACCCAGGCCAACTGGCGGCTGGCGATGGCGCAGCTCCGGCAGGCCGGCGCGGTGGTCACCACCACCGAGACCGTGCTCTTCCAGCTCCTGCGCCAGGCGGACACCGACGATTTCCGGGAGCTGGCGCGCCTGATTCGCTGATGCCCCGCTACTTCGACGTCCGCACCACGGTGCTCCTCGTGGTCGGCTACGGCATCCTCGCCGAGGAGGAGGACCGCCCGATCGCCTACGACCTCAAGCGCGCGATCCACTCGCGCAGCGAGGGGGTGGACAACCGGACCGCGGTGGTGGTGACCGACATGTGGATGCTCAACCAGGAGATGGCCGAGATGTTCCCCGCGGTCGCGGTCGGCGGTCCCGCGGTCAATGCGTTCACCGCCCAGATCTACGAGGACCTGCCGATCGCCTTCACGCGGGACCAGCGCGTCTTCATCCAGATGAATCAGGATCGAGGCAAGCGGGTCGCGCTCTGGGGCATGGATCAGCGGGGGACGCGGGAGGCGGCGGAGCTGTTCTCGAAGGACGGGCTGCTCGACCGTTTCCTCGAGCTGGTCTGGCCGCGACCTGCCTGACCCTCGGACCGAGCGCGCCAGCTACGCGGCCCGGCCGCGCGGCCGGAGCACGCATCCGATGAGGAGCGCCAGCGCGGTCGCCACGGAGATGCCAAGGCCGATCAGCAATGGCCACGAGCGGTACCTCAAGGTCACGTCGTGATGGCCTGGAGCGAGGTGGATGGCGCGGAACAAGCCGTCCGCCTCCAGCACACGGGCCGATTCCCCATCGACCTCCGCGCTCCAGTTCGGGTCCCAGGAATCGAGGAGCACGAGATACCCCCCACCCGCGGGAACGGCCGCGGCTAGCCGGATCCCCGTCGGCCATTCGTCCGTGATGCGTGCGTGCCCGGCCACCGCGGGCTCGCCGGGCACTCCGGCGGGTGCGAGAGACGGACGCGCGAGCAGGACCTCCGAGCCAGGCTCGAAGTCGGGGGCGAACAACGCGGCCAGCCTCGCTCGGTGGTCCGGCACGACCCGGACCGATGCCACGACGTGCACGCGGCGGCCTGAACGCGGATCCTCGTACAGGGACATCGGCACCAGCGGATCGAGCGAGGCCAGGAGCGGGCCGGCTCCCGGAGGGGGCTTGAGCGCGAGATGGTATCGCGTGCCGATGCGACGCAGGAAGCGATGGCGAGCGTCCTGATCGCTGGCCACGAAGAAATCGACGAGGGCACCGTATTCGGCCGGGCGCAGCTGCGTGAGATCGGGAGCGAGTGCGCTCCGCACGCCCCACGCCATCGGAAAAGTCCCGAGTGCGTTGGCCAGAATCGCGGTCACCGCCGGTGCCGGGGTGTCGGGACTCACTTTGACGGTCTCCGGGAGCTCCGGGTCGCCCTTCGGAAGGATCGATATCTGGCCCCCGTAGACGCGATCTCCGGGTTGGACACGAGTCGCGGCCACCCACGGGGGCTCACCGAGCCAGGACGTGGGCACGGTGGGGTTCAGCGCGCCGTTGGCGGCCAGGAGATCGGTCACGATCGCCAGGAGCATGATGGCCCGCGCGACCTTCGCGACACGTGTTCCCTGCCCGATGACCCACAACAGGAATGCGCTGGCGGCTCCGATCACGATGAGGCGTGGGACGGCGCCCGTGATCGAGCTGGCGAGATACGCTGCGGCCGAGCTCGCGTCGTCGACGCCGATGCGCGCCGCCAGCTTCGCGATCGCGGGAATGCTCATCCCGGGCGCGACCAGGATCATGACGAGCAGCAGCAACCCCAACCCGGCCCCCACCACGCCGACACCCGCGGGAAGGAGACGCGACAGGCTCGCCACCCTCGGAGACCGAGCCCACAGCACTTCGGCACCGGCCGCGACGAGGCAGCCGAGCGCGAACGCGGCAACGACCGCGAACTTTGCCGGATACCGGATCGAGGTGAAGAAGGGGACGGTCGATCGGATCCACGGATAGAGAGGAGTGAAGTATCCCAGAGCCAGCACCAGCGCGATCAACGCCACCGGACTCCAGAACCACACCCACCGGCGTCGGTCACTCTGGATCACGGCGAGCATCGCGAGAACGAGTGTCCCCGCCCCCACGTAGAGTGAGCCCAGGAACGGCTCGCGCCCGCCGTTGAGCGGGAATAGCCAGGGACTCCAGGCGCTGATCGGATCGACCGGGTTCCCGAAGAACGCGGGAGCCACCGCCTCCAGGAGGGCCAGCGGGTGAACGGACCAGCCGTCGACGAGTAGACCGGCCGCACGTCGGGAACGGACTGCCGCGTCGGCCGCCGGCAAGATCTGAACAGCCGCCAAGAGTATCCCGACGGCCGCCCACCCGATCACCCCGCCTGCGACACGCCTGCGAGCGCGAACACTCACGCCTGGCTCCCGACCGACCGCGACGGAGAAGCACAGACCGATTGCTCCAGCGGTCAACAGCGTGAGCGGCTCGCCCGCCAGCACCTGGGCGCCGACCACGAGCGCCAGCGCGATGCCGCGCCGCAGTGACCGCTCCGCCGCGAAGCCGTCGATCGACCAGAGCAACCAGGGAACGAGCGCTGCGCTGGTCGACAGGTTCGGAGTGCTCAGTGTCGACAGGAACGGCCCCGAGAGCCCGAAACCCAGCGCGCCGGTGGCCGCGGCCGGTCTCGTGAAGTGGTGACGCAGGAAGAGGAACCCGCCCAAGGCGGCGAGCGGGACCGGCAGGGCCACCATGAGATTGAATCCGAGCGCATCCGGCAGAAGGATCCGACCCGCGATGGTCAACGGGAAGAGTAGCTGAAGGTTGGGGTCGGCGATCGTCGCGTATCCGAGCCCCGCTTCGGGTGCCCAGAGGGGCAAGGATCCGGTCCAGATGGTCCGGCGCAGCCAGAGGTGGTGGGGCCAGAAGTATCCGGCGAGATCGCGCAGGTAGTACACGCGGCTGTTCGAGAAGGCCTCGCCGACCGCCAGAAGGGCAAAGGCGACGACGGCAGCCGGCCACGACAGGCGTCGAAGCAGCGGCAAGCGCGAGGAGGGAGGAGAGTCGCCGCGTTCCGACAAGACCGGGGCGCTCATCGCGTCACGAGGCGGACGAAGGACACGATGGGCTTCGCACCCGATGCCACGCTGGAGATTCTACACGATGCTCCCGTCACGGTTGGCCCGGTACCAGGCGATCCGGGACTGCTTCGCGTGACTGCGGGGACGCCGCGCAGCGCTTAGCGGGTGACGGTCAGGCGACTGCCGGGAGGCAGGTTGCTATACGTGACCGATCCGTTGGGCCCCGTGTAGCGGTACACCGAGCGAGGGATCACGCTGCGCCCACCGGTCCACACGCCGCCGCCCCCGCCATTGCCGTTCAGTACGCGCTGCACGTACTGCTGAGTCTCGGCATACGGCGGGACGCCGCGGTAGCTGTCCACCGCGCCCTCTCCGGCATTGTAGGCGGCGACCGCGAGGGCGGTGTTGCCGGGGTAGCGATCCAGCAGGTAGCGCAGGTGGCGGACCCCGCCGTCGATGTTCTCCCGCGGATTGAACGAGTCGCGGACCCCGAGCATCACTGCGGTCTTGGGCATCAGCTGCATCAGGCCGCGGGCGCCGGTGCGGGACACCGCGGTGGGGTTGAACGCCGACTCGGCGCGGATCACGGACTCGACGAGGGTCGCGTCCACCCCGTGGCGCGCGGAGATCTCCCGGATCTCGGTGGCGTACTGGCTGTGGGAGGTCTCGGTCATGCGAAGCCAGCCGGTGGCGGTGCCCGATACGACGGGCATGCCGCGGTAACGCGGGTCCGCGGGGGCATTGGTGAGGTGGACGCCGCCGTCTCCGTCGACCATGCGGTAAGTGTCGGCCTGGGCCGCCGATACGGCCACGAGCCCGGCCAGCACTGTCATGAATGCGAGTACGCCTCGGTTAAGCACGCCTCATATCCACGGGGCGTGCCATGGAGGTCCCCGAAACGGGAGAGGCCGCCCGGGCTGAGCGGCCTCTCCGTGTTACTTTTTAACTAGTTACACGCTAGTTCCGGGCCTGGAGCATCGACTCCCGGACCCGATTGTCCCGGGGTATCGGGTCTTCCAGGGCCAGATTCAGCACCTGATTCACCGTCTCGACCAGGTGGAAGGTCATCCCCTCGCGAACCTGGCTCGGCACGTCTTCGATCAAGCTTTTCTCGTTTCTTTTTGGCAAGATGACCGTCTTGATCCCGGCCCGTCTCGCCCCCAGGACCTTCTCCTTGATGCCCCCCACAGGCAGCACGCGGCCAGATAACGTCACCTCGCCGGTCATGGACAGATCCGATCTCACGGGCCGCTGAGTCATCAGGGAAACCAGTGCCGTCACGAGCGTGACACCGGCGGATGGCCCGTCCTTCGGAATGGCCCCGGCCGGCACATGCACGTGCAGATCGGAGGTCTCCCAGTAGTCGGAGCGGATCCCGAGCTCGGACACGTGCGAGCGCACCCAGGAGAGTGCGGCCTGGGCGGATTCCTTCATCACGTCGCCCAGCTGACCGGTCAGCGTGAGCGTCTTGCTGCCCTTCATCCTGGTGGCCTCGATGAACAGGATCTCTCCACCGGTCGGCGTCCAGGACATACCGATCGCCACACCGGGGATGCTGGTCCGCTCCTCGAGCTCCTCGTGCATGTACTTGGGTACTCCGAGCAACTCTCCGACGAGCGCTTCGGTCACCTCCACGCAGTCGGTCCGGCCCTCGACCCGGCGCTTGGCGACCTTGCGGGTCACCGCCGCGATCGCCCGCTCCAGGTTCCGCAGCCCCGCCTCGCGCGTGTAACCGCGCACCAGCAGGCGCAGCGCCGCGTCGGTCCACTGCAGGTGCTCGCCCTCGACCATGCCGTGGTCGGCGACCTGCTTCGGCACGAGGTGGCTCCGCGCGATGCGCACCTTCTCCTCCTCGGTGTAGCCGGCGATCTCGATGATCTCCATCCGGTCGCGCAGCGGCGCCGGCACGGTGTCCAGGACGTTCGCGGTCGTGATGAACAAGACCTTCGAGAGATCGAACGCCACGTCGACGTAGTGATCGCGGAACGCCACGTTCTGCTCGGGGTCGAGCACCTCGAGCAGCGCGGAGGCCGGATCGCCGCGGAAGTCCATACCGAGCTTGTCCACCTCGTCCAGCATGAGCACCGCATTCTTCGATTCGGCCCGACGCAGCCCCTGGATGATCTGACCGGGCAGCGCGCCGATGTAGGTTCTCCGGTGACCGCGGATCTCCGCCTCGTCGCGCATGCCGCCCAGCGAGATCCGGTGGAACTTCCGGCCGAGGGCCCGCGCGATCGACCGGCCCAGCGAGGTCTTGCCGACGCCCGGGGGGCCGACGAAGCACAGGATCGGATCCTTCCCGGCCGGGCGCATGCTCTTCACCGCAAGGTACTCGAGGATGCGCTCCTTCACCTTCTCGAGGCCGGAGTGATCGTCGTCCAGCACGCGCCGCGCCTCGTTGAGGTCGAGGTTGTCGGTCGTCTGCTTGCTCCACGGCAGCGCCACCAGCCAGTCGAGATAGGTCCGCGCGACGGTGTACTCCGCCGCGGCCGGCGGCATCTTGCTCAGGCGGTCCAGCTCCCGCACCGCCTCCTTGTGGGCCTCCTCGGTCATCCCGGCCGCCTCGATCTTCTCCCGTAGCTCGTCCAGCTCCTGGACGCGGTCGTCGGTCTGCCCGAGCTCCTTCTGGATGGCCTTCATCTGCTCGCGCAGGTAGTACTCGCGCTGGCTCTTGCCGACTTCCGACTCGACCTGCGACTGGATCTTGGAGCCGAGGGCCAGCACTTCGGCCTCCTTGGTCAGCACCGAGACGAGACGGGCGAGCCGAGCCCTGACGTCCGGCGTCTCCAGGAGCTCCTGCTTCACCCGCGTCGTGAGCACGGGCAGCGTGGAGGCGATGAGGTCACCGAGCTGGTCGGGCTGCGTGACGTTCTGCGCGACCGTCGCCAGCTCGTCGGGCAGCATCGGGGACAGCTCCACCACCTGACGGAACAGGTTGGCCGCGTTGCGCGCGAGCGCCTCCGTTTCGAGATCGCCCGCGGGCGGCGCGACCTCCGGCACCTGGGCGATGCGCGCGGAGAGATACGGACGCACCTGCATCATCTCCGTGATGCGGATGCGATGGAGTCCCTGCACGACCAGGCGTACGGTTCCGTCCGGCTGCTTCAGCACCTTGTGCACGGTGGCCAGGGTGCCGACCCGGTGCAGATCGGCCTCCTGGGGATCCTCGGTTCCCGGGTCCCGCTGCGTGAAGACGCCAATCAGGCGGCCTCCCCGAACCACCTCCTCGAGCAACCGCACCGACGACTCGCGGCCAGCCCCCAGTGGCAGAGCCGACTGCGGAAAGAGCACCGTGTCGCGCAGGGGCAGGATCGGTACCTGCTCCGGAACCGGCGCGGCCGGGCTCAGCGAGCCTGCACTGGCCAGGGACATCTTCTCGTCCGCCATGGTGATGGCCTCCCTTCCCTCAAAAAAGATCAACGGGCGAAAGCTGGCTGGATGCCGCCCGGACGAGCGCTTCGCTCTTGCCGCGTCGCGCCTCGTCCCGCGAGTCCGCCATGTCGTTTCGCACGTGATTGGTCAACTCCTCGATCTGCGCCTGCATGTCGTGCATGCGACGCCTCATCTTTAGGATGATCTCGATCCCCGCGAGATTCACCCCGAGATCCCGGGCCAGCCGGGTGACGCGCGCGATTTCCTCGACGTCCTCCGGCGAGTACATCCGGGTCTTCCCTTCCGAGCGGCTCGGGCGGATCAACCCCTTCTTCTCGTACATGCGGAGGGTCTGGGGATGGATCTTCACCATCTCCGCCACGACGCCGATCATGTACAGCGGCCGGCTCCGGTCGGTCATTCGCGGGCACTCCCGGGCGTGGCGAGGTCCGGATGGGCGGGCAGGAGTCGCCCGAGCTCCCGGAAGACGTCCTGCGTCCGTGTGTCGAGGCCGCGGGGAATCTCCACCCGCGCGGTCACGTAGAGGTCTCCGCGCCCGTCCCCGGTGAGCCGCCGCACGCCCTTGCCGCGCAGCCGGAAGGTCTGCCCGCTCTGGGTGCCCGGCGGAATCGCGAGGTCCACCGATCCATCGACGCCCTTCACCTTGACGCGGGCGCCCAGCACCGCCTCGACGAGGGAGAGCGGCACCTCGCAGTAGAGATTGTCCCCCTTGCGCGTGTAGCGCGGATCCTCGTGCACCCGCGCGATCACGAGCAGGTCGCCGCGCGGTCCGGCGAACGGGCCCGAGTGGCCCTCGCCGGCGATCCGGATCTGGCTCCCGGTGTCCATTCCCGGCGGCAGGAGCACGTGAACGACCGCGCGTGCCGGAGTGGCCCCGCGACCGCGACAGGCCGAACAGGCGACCGCCACGCGCGTGCCGAGGCCGTCGCAGGCGGGACACGGCTCACCATCCCGCGATTCCTCGCTCCATACCGTTCCGAGCCCTCCACAATGCGAGCAGGTAGTCGGCTGGACGCCCGGAGCCGCGCCGGTGGCGTGACAGGCCTCGCAGGGAGACAGCCGGTCGACCGGCACGTCCGCTTCGACCCCGGCGATCGCCTGCGGGAACGACAGCTCGACGGCAACGTGGGCATCGCCGCCGCGGCGACCAGGACGGGCGGCGTCCGACGGCTGGGAGCCGGACCGCCCTTCGGGCCGGCCGCCCTTCCGGTCGTACAGCGAGCGGGCGGTGGGATCGCTCAGGATGTGATAGGCCTCCGCGATCTCCTCGAACAGCGCCCGCGCGTCACGCTCCCAGAAGTTGACGTCGGGCGAATACCGGCGCGCGAGGCGCTGGTACGCGCGGCGAATCTGCACCGTCGTGGCTCCCGCATTCACCTCGAGCACCGCGTAGTAGTCACGCATGGTCGTGCGCGGGGCCCCGCGCTGCTCAGCGGGCCCCGCGCTCCTCCGTTACTTCTTCTCTCCCAGATCCTCGAACTCGGCGTCGACCACATCCCCCTTGGGCGGCGTGGCGCCTCCCGCGGGTCCCGGCTCCGCCGCCCCGCCGGCTCCCGGCTGAGCCTTGGCCTGCGCCTCGCGGTACATCGCCTCCGACAGCTTGTGCGAGGCCTGGACGGTTGCCTCCTGCGCCTTCTTGATCCGGTCGAGGTCCTCGGTCTTGAGCGCCTCTCGCAGCTCGCCGAGCGCCGCCTCGGTCGCCTGCTTGTCGGCGGCCTCGACCTTGTCGCCCTGCTCCCGCAGCAGCTTCTCGGTCGAGTACACCACCGAGTCGGCGAGGTTCCGGATCTCGATGCCCTCGCGCTGCCGGGCGTCGTCGGCCGCGTTCGCCTCGGCCTCCTTCTTCATCCGCTCGATCTCGTCCTTACTGAGGCCCGACGACGCGGTGATCGTGATGTTCTGCTGCTTGCTCGTCGCCTTGTCGCGCGCCGAGACGTTGAGAATGCCGTTCGCGTCGATGTCGAACGTCACCTCGATCTGCGGCACGCCCCGCGGCGCGGGCGGCAGCCCGTCCAGGTGGAAGCGGCCCAGGGTACGGTTGTCACGCGCCATCGGCCGCTCGCCCTGGAGCACGTGCACCTCCACCGAAGGCTGGCTGTCCGCCGCGGTCGTGAAGGTCTCGGTCTTCTTCGTCGGGATCGTGGTGTTGGCGTCGATCAGCTTGGTCAGCACCCCGCCCAGCGTCTCGATGCCGAGAGAGAGCGGCGTCACGTCCAGCAGCAGCAGGTCCTTGACCTCTCCGGTCAGCACCGCCGCCTGCACCGCCGCGCCCAGGGCCACGACCTCGTCGGGGTTCACCGTCTTGTTCGGCTCCTTGCCGAACACGCGCTTGACCTCCTCCTGGACCTTGGGCATCCGGGTCTGGCCGCCGACCAGGATAATCTCGTCGATGTCGTCGGGATTCACCCCCGCCTGCCGCATCGCTTCCCGACACGGCGTGAGGCTTCGCTCGATCAGGTCCGCCACCAGCGTCTCGAGCTTGGCCCGCGTGAGAGTCAGCACGAGGTGCTTGGGGCCGCTCGCGTCCGCGGTGATGAACGGGAGGTTGATCTCGGTCTGTACCGTGGTGGACAGCTCGCACTTGGCCTTCTCGGACGCTTCCTTGAGCCGCTGGAGCGCCATGCGGTCCTTGCGCAGATCGATGCCGTTCTCCCGCTTGAACTCCTCCGCGATCCAGTCCATCACCCGCTGGTCGAAGTCGTCGCCGCCCAGATGCGTGTCGCCGTTGGTGGCCTTGACCTCCACCACGCCCTCGCCGATCTCCAGGACCGAGATGTCGAAGGTACCGCCGCCCAGGTCGTACACCGCCACCGTCTCGTCCTTCTTCTTGTCGAGACCGTAGGCGAGAGCCGCCGCGGTGGGCTCGTTGACGATACGGAGCACCTCGAGCCCGGCGATGGCGCCGGCGTCCTTCGTGGCCTGCCGCTGGCTGTCGTTGAAGTAGGCGGGGACCGTGATCACCGCCTGGGTGACCTTCTCCCCCAGATAGGCCTCGGCCGCTTCCTTGAGCTTGCGCAGAACGAGCGCGGAGATCTCCGGGGGCGAGTACATCTTGCCGCGGCTCTCCACCCGCACGTCCCCGTTGTCGGCCTTCAGCACCTTGTAGGGAATGAGCTTCGCCTCACCGAGCACTTCGTCGTAGCGCCGCCCCATGAAGCGCTTGATGGAGAAGATGGTGTTCTCCGGGTTGGTGATGGCCTGACGCTTCGCCACCTGCCCGACGAGGGTGTCGCCCTCCTTCGTGAATGCCACCACCGACGGAGTCAGGCGGCTTCCTTCTTGATTGGCGATGACGGCGGGATCTCCGCCCTCCACTACCGCCACTACCGAGTTCGTCGTTCCCAGGTCAATGCCGATCACCTTCGCCATGTCGTGTTCTCTCCTGTCTGAGTGTCTTGGGCTCCGCCGCACTTTGCGGAACTACACCGCGTCGATCTCGATCTCCTTGGGCTTGTCGCCCTCGGTCTTCGCCGTCCGCCCACCGGCGACAGATCGCCTTGCCCTGACCGATCTCCTGCCTACGAGGCCCTTGGCCCCATTGATGATCTGAGCGTATATGACTTATATATTCTGAGTTAGTATCTGTCAAGTAGCGTCAAGTTTTAGTAGTTTTGGACAATTAAACCGGATAGTTACGTAGATGTATCGCAGTGCCGGATCGTAGCAGGTCTCGGGATAGGGGGGGACTGCCCCTAACCCCTAGTCCGGCCGGAGGGGGCCGAATGGCTGCTTGCTGCCAGCAGAGAGCAGGGGGAGCCAGCCTGCAACCCAGCCGCGCCGCTTGTGTATAATGCCCGTGCGACTCGACGATTGTCCCATGGCTGACGCCGCCGGCACTCGCTTCGTCTCCCTCCTCTCCCTCATGGCTCGCCTCAGGGCCGAAGGTGGCTGCCCGTGGGACCGAGAGCAGACCCGAACGTCGCTCCGCCCGTACGTGATCGAGGAGGCCTATGAGGTCGTGCAGGCCATCGACGAGGGCTCGCGAGATCACCTCGTCGAAGAGCTCGGGGACCTGTTGTTCCAGGTCGTCTTCCACAGCCAGCTGGGAGCCGAGGCCGGCGAGTTCACGATGGACGACGTGGTCGCGCAGGTCTGCGACAAGATGACCCGACGGCACCCGCATGTATTCGGGGACCGTGTGGTGGCCGATTCCCGGGAAGCCCTCGCCCAGTGGGAGCGGATCAAGCGGGAGGAGGCCGGCTCCACGGGCTCCGCCCTCGATGGGGTCCCCGCCTCGCTTCCCGCGCTGCTCCGGGCCCAGCGGCTGCAGACCAAGGCGGCCCGCGTGGGCTTCGACTGGACCGGCTGGCCGGACGCGTGGAAGAAGGTCGGGGAGGAAGTGGCCGAGGTTCAGGAGGCGCTGGCCGGCGGGAATGACGCGCGCGTCGCCGACGAGCTCGGCGACCTGTTGTTTTCGATCGTCAACGTGGCACGGCTACGGGGCATGGATGCCGAGGACTGCCTGCGCCGGGCCTCCGAGAAGTTCACGCGACGCTTCGGGAAGGTGGAGACCGAGATGAAGGCGGCCGGCCGGACGGTTACTGAGGCATCCGCAACAGACCTGGACCAAGCCTGGGAAGCGGCCAAGGCGCAAGAGCGCCCCCGCGGGCCCGAATCAGGGATGCGGTCATGAAGTGCAAGATCGGCAAGACGACCGTCATCGTCGAGCGGGGTGACATCACGGAGGCGGAGGTCGACGCGGTGGTCAACGCCGCCAACGCCGAGCTGTGGATGGGCGCTGGCGTCGCCGGGGCCCTCAAGCGCAAGGGTGGGGTCGTGATCGAGGAGGACGCCATCCGGCAAGGTCCCGTGGAGATCGGCGAAGCGGTCCTGACGGTCGCCGGCGACCTGGCAGCGACCCACGTCATCCACGCGGTCACCATGGGAAAAGACCTCAAAACGGACCCCGACAACATCACCGCAGCGACCCGGGCCACGTTGGCCATCGCGGAGAAGCACAAGCTCTCCTCCCTCGCGTTTCCCGCCCTGGGAAGCGGGGTCGGCGGGGTCCCGGCCGCGCAATCCGCTGACGCCATGCTGACCACCGTGGTGGAGCACGTGAAGCGCGGGACCTCGAGCCTGGAGAAGGTCCTCTTCGTGCTCTACGAGGACCAGGCCCAGAAGGCCTTCAGCGAGGTTCTGAAGCGCCTCGGAGGCGTTCGCTAGCCCTCATTTCAGGCAGCGGACCTACACCCCGCGGGGGATTCCGGCCGGGAACCCATCCAGCCCCCTTCCGCGGAGGCCTCCCCCAATAGGGGGTTGCTAAAACCACCCTGGGCTAGAATGGCTTGTCGCCACTGATGCCCTCGCCCTCCCGGTACGGCCTGGGCGTCCGTCGCGTTCGCAGGCAATAACCCGGGCAATTCTGGAACGCAGGTTGCATGCGCCTTGAGGGGCCTGGGGCATAGACTCAGGTCCATAGGGAGGTTCGAGCGAACTAATGGCGGCGACGATGCACGACCTGCTGACCTTGATGATCGAGCGTGGAGCCTCCGACCTCCATGTCACGACGGGCACGCACCCGCAGATCCGGCTCAACGGCAAGCTCACGCCGATCAGCCAGTTCGAGCCGCTGAGCCCGACCGACACCCAGCGCCTCGCCTACAGCGTGCTCAACGAGGGCCAGAAGCAGAAGTTCGAGGAGGAGAACGAGCTCGACCTGTCCTTCGGCATCCACGGGCTCGCCCGCTTCCGGTGCAACGTCTACCGCCAGCGGGGCGCGGTCGCCTGCGCCATCCGCGTCATTCCCGT
>WNFK01185565.1_pt2 | contig 20779 bp, 21 predicted proteins | sample 5400281 | NCBI WGS metagenome assembly WNFK01 (sample SAMN13153350, study PRJNA577476) | soil metagenome | isolation source: 20 cm soil on Douglas fir-dominated hillslope | place: USA:California | collected 2013-09-17
CATCGCGGAGCATGAAGACTCTCGCCGGGCGATTTTGCTCCTGGCGGAGATCCTCCGGACGCCCGATTTGGCCGAGCGCCTCGGGGAAGTCTTGCACCAGGGCAATCATCAGAACGGGGAACAGAAGGGCAGCGGTCATCCGCCGCCGTCTGCTGCTCTCCGCAACTGAGTGGTGTCGACCCCGAAAGGGTCGAGGTAGCACCTAACCTGACTTCGGAAGTTAGGCTAACAGGGCCTGCGTCTCGAATTCCAACTCGCGCACCGCAACGGCAAGTTGCGCTGGTGAATGGTTGCGCTCGAGGTGTCGTATGACCTGGTCTGATTTTTATCTACTGTGTTTCCTGGTGGGCTTCTCGCTCAGCGTACTTTCGTTCCTGGCCGGCGCGGTCCACCTCCATCTGCCATTCAAAATGCACCTGCCCTTTCATGGCGCGCATCACGCGGGAGGCAGCGCCTCTCACGGCGGGCTAAAAGGCGGCACACATATTTCCTGGTTCAATGCTTCGTCGGCGATGGCTTTCTTGGCGTGGTTCGGCGGAACGGGCTATCTGCTTACGCGGCATTCGCGCTTGCTAGCCGTGATCAGCCTGCTCCTCGCCACGGCCGCTGGCTTGGCAGCCGGATGGGTCGTCTTCCGATTCATGGTGAAACTCGTGAGTTCGACCGACGCACCGATGAAGAGCGAAGACTACCGGATGGAGGGTTCGCTCGGGACCATCAGCATGCCGATCCGGGAGAACGGTACCGGTGAAATCATTTTCTCGATGGCGGGAGTACGGAGGTGCGCCGGCGCACGCAGCGATGAGGGCAAAGCGATCGAGAAAGGAGCTGAAGTCGTCATCGAGCGCTACGAAAAAGGAATCGCCTACGTGAAGAGGTGGGAAGAATTCTCGAACTGAAAAAGTTTCGCGGACTGGCGTTCGACACAAACGGTCCGGAAGGGTTGAAAAGGAGGCTATATGTTCGGGTTGCCAAACGAAGTGGTGGTCATCGCCGGGCTTCTCGTTCTTGGCATCTTGATGATCATGGTCGTGATTGCCAAGATGTATCGAAAAGTCGGGCCGAATGAGGCTTTGATCCGTTACGGCATGGGTGGGACGGAAGTCTACTGCGGAAAAGGCGCATTGATTTTTCCGATGGTGCAGACCTGCAGGGACCTCTCGCTGGAGTTGATGTCATTCGACGTCGCCCCGCAGCAAAGTCTATACACGAAGCAGGGCGTCGCCGTGACCGTCGAAGCCGTTGCGCAAATCAAGGTGAAAAACGACAAGGAGTCCATCCTGACAGCTGCCGAGCAGTTTCTTACGAAGCGGCCAGAACAACGCGAAGCCCTGATTCGCCTGGTGATGGAAGGGCATCTCCGGGGAATCATCGGGCAGCTCACAGTGGAACAGATCGTCAAGGAACCGGAAATGGTTGGCGACCGCATGCGATCCACGTGCGCCGACGACATGAGCAAGATGGGGCTGGAAGTCATCAGCTTCACCATCAAGGAAGTACGCGACAAGAACGAGTACATCACCAACATGGGGCGGCCGGACGTCGCGCGCATCAAGAGAGACGCGGAAGTGGCCGCCGCCGAAGCCGACCGCGACATCGCCATCAAGCGCGCCGAAGCGACGCGCGCATCGGCAGTCGCGAAAGCACAAGCCGACCAGGAGCGCGTCGCGGCTGAAACCGCTTCTCTTGCCAAACAAGCCGAAGCGCAACGCGACCTGGACATCAAGAAGGCCAGCTATTTGGAGATGACGAAGAAGGCGCAGGCCACAGCCGACAAAGCCTACGAAATCGAGACCAACATCATGCAGCAGCAGGTCATCACCGAATCGGTGAGGGTGCAGCAGGTGGAGCGCGAGGCTCAAGTGAAAGTACAGGAAGCGGAAATCGCGCGCCGCGAACGCGAGCTCATCGCTACGGTACTGAAACAGGCGGAAATCGAGCGGCAGAGGATCGAAACGCTCGCCAGCGCCGAGCGTCAGCGCTCGATAACCGAAGCCGAAGGCCGCGCCTCCGCCATTCGCGCGCAGGGTGAAGCCGAAGCCGAGATCATCTTCAAGAAGGGCGAAGCCGAAGCCAAGGCCATGAACGTCAAGGCGGAGGCCTTCCAGGAATACAACCAGGCCGCCGTGCTCGACAAACTCATCACCGGACTGCCGGAAGTAGTGCGCGCTCTCAGCGAGCCGCTCAGCAAGGTGGACAAGGTCACCATCGTTTCCACGGGCAACGGCGACGCCGCCGGCGCCTACAAACTGACCGGAGACATCACGAAGATCGCGGCGCAGGTTCCCGCGCTCTTTGAAGCGCTCTCCGGCATGCAGATGTCCGAACTACTTGGCAAAGTTCGGCTGATCGGCGACAAAGCGCCGCGGCCGGAGCAGCCGTCAGCCGGCAAGTCATAACGATCGCTTCCCTCCCGGTGGGTTGTGAAAGCCCACCGGGGCGCCCAATGGTCTCGGGGGATGGCCATGAGCATGAAAGAAAAACTTCTCTTTGTTTGGCTTCTCGTGGTGGCCGCGTTCAGTTTTGTATTCCGCCACTTTTGGGCAAGCGCGGTCTATGCGCTTGGCAGGGCCGTCGCCCTGAACCTCGTTTCTTTACCGGGCCTTGCGAAGTTTGCGGCAGGAATTTCCGGCGTGCACCTCTTGCCCTGATTCAGTTTGCGGGGCTGGCAGGCACGCTCGGGCGTTTTTCAAAGGTTTGAGTGGTTCGCATCATTTGGTTCTCGAAAGGAGATTTACCATGGGACTTTTAGAACGAGTAAGCACTTTGATTCGCGCGAATATCAATGACATGGTCGATCGCGCGGAGGATCCTGAAAAAATGATCAAGCAGGTGATTCTCGACATGGAAAACCAGTATCTCCAGGTCAAGACGCAGGTAGCGGTTTCCATCGCCGACCAGCACATGCTGGAAAAAAAGTGGCGAGAGAACGAGGACTCCGGGAAAGACTGGATGCGCAAGGCAGAGACCGCCGTGGACAAGAGCAAGGATGATTTGGCCCGCGCCGCGCTCGATCGCTTCCAGACCTCGCAGCGGCTGGCGCAAAGCTACCGCGAACAGGTTGACGACCAGAAATTGCAGGTCGAAACGCTCAAGGGGGCGCTCGTGAAACTCGAACAAAAGCTCGACGAAGCGAAGTCCAAGCGCGATTTGCTTCTCGCGCGCCATCGGCGCGGCATTGCCCTGGGCAAAGCGGCGCGCGCGCAGACCGCCATGGGCGACAACTCCAAGAGCGCCACGTTCGACCGGCTCAAGGACCGCGTGCATCACACCGAAGCGGTCGCCACCGCCGAAGTCGAGCTCCTAACCGACGATGTCGGCGAGAAACTGACACGTCTGGATCGCGACGCAGAAGTGGATCGGCTGCTCGCGGATTTGAAGGCCCGCCGCGGCCTGCCCGCTTGACGCGCTATCAATCAGCCACGAACGCGGGCCGGCAACGTCCCGGCAAAATGCGGAGGAGTACACACCGATTCTCTCGAAGCTCGCAGCTGCGCAAACAGGCGGCGCCGGAGTTGCACTAGTCAGCGCCGCGTGCCTATCAGGCTCGGGTCGATTCGATCCCCGCGCGCTTTAAGGGTTTCCAGACGAGGTCGCCGCGAAGGTACTGCCAAAGGCCCTGCAGCCTCCAAATCATGTGTAATTGCCGGTAAGGAAAATGTTCGAAGAAGCAATAGCTGACAAGCTGAATTACGTCCTGCCAGTCGTTGTACCGCTTGTAGGTAATTTCTTCTTGCAGGACAGAACCGATGGAGATCACCGTCGCAAACGCATACCCGAATACGAGGAATTGCAGGCGCGAGAACGATTGTTGCGATCCCCCCTATCTCAACTATGGGCGCGAACAGCTCAAACAGCCACAAATAAGGGAGCGCGAAGCAACCGATCCTGCCGTAACGCGGCCGGAAAAGCATATCCCGGTTCGGCCAGAGCACGTCCAACAAACCTTTCTGCCAGCGCGCTCGTTGCCTTCCCAGCGATTTCAGGTCGGAGGGCACTTCCGTCCAGCACATGGGATCAGGAACAAAGTGGATGCGGTAGTCCGCGCCTTTTTCCAGCAAGTGTCGATGCAAACGCGCAACCAGGTCGAAATCTTCGCCAATCGAGCGCGACCGATAGCCGCCCACGGCACGCACCAGGTCGGTTCGAAATACGCCGAACGCTCCGGAAATGATCGTCAACATGTTTCCCTGGCCCCACGCTTCTCTGCCGATCAAGAACGCGCGCAGATACTCAATAACCTGGATCGCCTCAATGCTCTTACGCGGCAAACGCACGCGCCTCAGTTGACCTCCTTCGATCTCCGACCCATTCAGGACGCGGATGATTCCACCTACCGCGATGACGCGTTTCGGATCCGCCATGATGGGCAACATGATTCGCAACAGCGCGTCACGCTCGAGGACCGAATCGGCATCCACAATGCACACATAGGGTGAGGTCGCCGCATTCAAACCCGCGTTCACCGCATCGGCTTTGCTGCCCCCGGATTCTTTGTCAATGACTAACAGACTTGCATTGACCTCGCTGCGGAACAAACCCCGCACCGGCGCACTCTCCACTTCGGGTATGTACACCGCCCGGACCGGCCGCAGCCGGAACTCTTCACGCATTTCCTCCAGCGTGCGGTCTTCCGATCCATCGTTGACGACGATGACCTCAAGCTGCGGATAATCCAGTTCCAGCAGGTTTCGCACTGCCACTCGAATGGATTTCTCTTCGTTGTGCGCGGGGGCAATGATCGTGATGGGCGGCGCCAGCGGCGATTCTTTGAACCACCCCAGGCGATGGCTTTTCAAACTACGCTGGTGCGCCGCACTCGTCTTCAGCGCCACAATCAGCATGGTCAGGTAAGCCAAATTGCTGGCAAGGTAGTACCAAAAGAGCGTGTGATTCGAAATCTCCAGTAGACGAATCATGATAGGAACGCCGATTTCGCCGGGCCGCTCTCGACCAGCGCAGGTTCTTCTGCGAGCAGCACTCCCGTCTGAAGAATTTTCCGCAGCCTCATTTTCTCATCGTTGTTTCCAGGTGTGCAGGCTTGCAGTTCCTCCTCCAGCTTTCCTCGCAAGCCGGCATTTTCGAGTGCGGTCAAGTAGGCTTGCAGCCCATAGCGATCTTGCGTAGCTATCACTTGTTGGAAAATCGGCGCCATCTCCGTCTTGAGTTTTACGAGTGCTTCCGCCGCGCGCAAGCGCACCAGGCGGTTCGAATCCGTCAGTCCACGCATCAGATCCGGAATCGTGCGGGGTTCGCAGAGTTCGCCCAGGCTTATGATCGCGCGCAGCCGCACAAACCATACGGGATCTCCCACCAGCTCGCTGAGAATGTCGAAGGCCATGCCCCGTTCCGCGTGAGACATCGCCCGGGCCGCCGCGGCCCGCAGTTCATCGAGGTCATCTCCCACGAACTGCAGCAGGTCCAGGCTGAGCGACGGAGTGGCCACTTCGCCCAACACCCGGCCAAGCACTTCACGCAGCGGGCCGGCCGCGTGTTGCACATATGGAATCAATAGCTGGGGACGCTCTGCGCAACACTGGATGAGAGCGCTTTGCAGCGGCAGCGCCGGCACGCACAATCCTCTCTCGCCCACCCAAGCAAGGATCTCCTCCGCCGCTTGTGGAGCGGCCGTCCGCCCCAATCCTCGCAGCGCCGCCAGCCGTATTTCCAGATCGCGGTCGCGCAAGCCTTCGGCCAGCGCGGAGATGCCTTCGAGTGCGCGCGTTTGTCCCAGCGCCACCAGCGCCCGCATGCGCCGCCAGCCGGCGTGATTCCGGGCTTCAAAAATTCGTTTTTCGATGAGCCCGCTTTCCCGCAGAAATTTCAGCAACCGCGCGGATTCTTCTGCTCCTGCTGCTTCGAGCGCATCTAGCGCGATGGTCTCGACGATCCGCCGGTCGAAGGAATTCTGACGCCACGTCTCGTAGGGAATCTCTCCGGAAATCAGCCGGTCCCAATTCTGGCGCAATTCGAAGACGTGCGCGTCGCGCTTCGCGAAATACCATTTTCGGTACGTGCGCCGAAGCAAGATAAACCCCAACAGCAGCCCATCCGCCACGATCACCACGACGATGGCCTTCAGCACAAACGCTGCCGGCCCTAGCCTCCAGAGCTTTTCAAAAATGGATTCCATAGCTCAATCCGAAACTTGTGTCCGTTCGGTCCTGGGTGCGTTTCTGATACGAGGCGTAGCCCGTGACATCCTGCCGCGCGTTTATCTGGAAGCGCAATCCGCCTCCGTAGGTTTGCGAAGCGAATCTTCCGATCTGATCTATTTGCGCGAAATCTTCCGTGCCAACAGCGAAGAATACGCTTCCGGAAAGCCGCTTCTCGCCCCAATTCACCAGTGGAAATCCCAGCCGCGTAATTCCGGAAGGCCGCCATTCCGCGCCCGTTCCCGAAAACGTGCTGCGCACGCCCGTGGCTCCCAGCGATAGCGTCGAATCCCGCGGGAGGTAGACAATTGCCGTGCCATTCAGCGTCAGAATCCGGGACGCCTGATACCAGTACCAATGTTGTCCGTAAACAAATTCCACCGCGCGCAGAAAATTCGTTTCGCTGGCCTTCCATCCATGGATGACGTCAAAAAAAGCCTCGCTCTTCGGGATCACCGCATTGTCATGACCTGCCGCGCCACCGACCGTCAGGGCTCCCCATCGGGGCAGGCGTCCCGTAATGGCGCCTGAAAATTTCCCTGCGCGGATTCCCGCTCGCTCGTAGAAACTTCCTGCGAAACTTGTGGCCCAGTGCGGCGTCCACTGCGATACCAGGCTGGCCCATCCGTCGTGATTGGCACTCGTGAAATTAAAGAGGTCGTTGTCTTGTCCGAAGCGCATTTCGTGTCTTGGTTCGCCGCGGACGGAAATCAGCCCGGCCCGCGCTTCCATGCTGGTGGGGTCCAGATTCAGCGCTTTCTGAAATTCCATTCGAGCTTCGTTTCGTTCGCCCGCGGCGCGCAGCGCCCGCGCTCGAGCCGCGCGCACGTCCGCGCGTTTCGGATCAAGCTCCACGGCGCGGTCCAGTGCCCGCAAGGAATCTTCTGTTCTTCCTTCGCGCAGGTACACGCTCGCCAGCCCCATCCAGTTATCCGGATCCGACCGCGAAACTTTCAGGATTCCCAAATATTCCTTCTCGGCTTCCGCAAGTTGCCCCGACCAGGTCATGACGCGGGCGCGCCACCCGCGCACGTCCATGTCTTGCGGAGCCCGGGCGAGTTCGCGTTCGACGATTCGCATTGCCGAATCCCAGTCTTTCGCCTCTGCAAACTTGCGAACCTGCGTTTGCCATGGCTGGTCTTGTCCAAAGGCCGGGAAAACTACGAGCATGATCCCGAAGATCAGCCCGAAGGATGAGAGCCACCGAGAATCCAGAGCTCTGCGAGACCCAAAGCTTTCTCGATGAAGACCGCCAGGTTGTGCGCACACGAACACAATAGGGTTCGCTGCAATAAGTACACCATTGGCGACAGAAATATCGTCCGAATTTCCAAGCTAAGATATTTAGAATCTGTTGTTTACACATGGTTCGGATGGGGAAATGCCCACCACATAGCCCGTTGTCCCGAATCCACGAATTTGTCTCACTCTGAGACACTCGGCGTCTCAAGAAGCCAATTACCCCGCAGGATGCTGTATTCTTAGGTCGTGTGCCGTGGGGAATTTCGGCACGGTTCTCAGAATGAATCCCTTGTTCATCACCGGGTCTGGTGCGCTAGCGGCTGCGGGGGCCATCGCCCATGGCGCCGTTCATCCGCGCTCGCAGCTTTTTGGGCGTACGATCTGCCAAACCAATTCACCGCGTAAGCTGGCGATCACGCTTGACGATGGGCCGAATCCGGCGATCACGCCCAAGCTGCTCCAGCTTCTCGACCGTTACAACGCTAAGGCGACATTTTTCCTGATTGGGCGATACGTGCGCGAATGTCCTGAGTTGGTCAGAGAAACCATCGCGCGCGGACACACCGTTGGGAATCACACGGAGACGCATCGCAATCTTTTGTGGCTGACGCCCACGCAAGTGCGGATTGAGTTGCGCCTCTGCCATGACGCTATCTCGAATACGGCCGGCGCAGCGCCCAAGTGGTTTCGTCCGCCCTTTGGAAAGCGAAATTTCTGGGTCATTCCGGCGGCCCGGGAGCTTGGCTACCGGACGGTGATGTGGACGCTGATTCCGGGAGACTGGCGGGAGAAACCAGCGGAGTGGCTAATTTCCCGAATGCAGCCGATTACCCAGCATGCTCAGCGGAGCCTGGCAAACGGCCCCAGCTCATCCGTCGACGGCAGCGGCACCGGCGATATCCTCTGCCTTCACGACGGCACGCATCGCCAAATGAATGGCGACCGCTCGCGGACGCTCGCTGCTCTTGAACATTGGCTGCCGCGCTGGCGTGACCTCGGCCTCGAATTTGTTACAATCGGAGAAGCGGTAAACACACCCGCTCCCTAATCATGGACGAACGCGCGTTTTACACGGAAAAAGAAGAAACCCGGAAAGTGAAGCTGGTCTGCCCGAGCTGCCGCGGCGAATTTGAAGCTCCCGTCCGTTGGAAGGTCTGCCGGAAGAAAAAAGAATTGCCGCGCGGGATCGGCGAGGAAGACAGGCGAAAGTTTGCGAAAGCCAGTTCCTACATGGTGCGGCTGGATGATCTGGTGGCTTGCTACAAGTGCCGGAAACGTTTCGAACTGACCGGCCAATCGACGGTTCTCATCAATGATAATCTCGGCGACCCCAACGCCGATCCGGAAAACTTCGGCAACCGCTGAAAAGAGTTGTCAGTTCTCAGTTATAAGTGACCTCGAACCCATCCGAATACTTCTTCGAAATTAAGGGCCTTAATGAAGCACTAAGAGTTTCATTTCAAAACCAATTTCATTCTTTTCAAAATCATTAACTGAATTGTTCCAATCGGGGATTTGAAACAGCTTCTAGGAACTAACGGCTAAAAACCTAAAACTGAAAACTGAAAACTGAAAACTGTTGACTCCTTAAATCTCCGGGTACATCTCAAAGAAGGCTGCGATGGACTGGCGAAACGTCTTCTCGATCTCTTCCTTGGTGCCTTCGATTAAGTGCATGGCCACGCGCGCCGTGCGGCCATTCTTCAGGATCACCGTCGCGTCCTTCACTTCGCCAAGCTCCTCCTCGGGCAGCAGCCTCATCCCGTAAATCAACGCCAGCTTTGCCATGCGATTCTCCTCACGTTTGTTCAAGCGTAGTCCTCGCTCTTCCGCAGGTCAAACAGCCCCCGAATGTCCCCACTTGGCGCCTCCTCATACCCTTACTCTCATTGTTCTTCCTTGTCTGGGATGGTTGCTGAAGTCCGCGACCCAAAACCGGAGTCCCGTTTTTCGCGTACCGGCGACCTGAAGCTCAGGTCGCGGTATACTCAGGCATCCAAGATCGCCTCTTGATGCATCGCATCAAGCATTGCGGAGGGTGTCGTGAAAGAGCAGCTGCCTCGAAGGATTTCCCCGTGCCTATGTTTGATCGCCGGCTTGTTGGCCATGGGCGCATCCTGCGCTGCCCAGCAGCCCGAAGGGCCGCAGGCCGCTGCCCCGCCTCCGGTCGCGCCCAAGCCCGTTGTGGCGCAGCAGGCTGGCTCCAGCGAAAGAATCACCGTCCCTGCGGGAACGCGAGTCGGCGTCGTGCTCCAGAACGGTATCTCTACGCGTAGCGCCAAGCCGGGAGACTCGGTTTACCTTCAAACATCCTTTCCGATCACACAGACCAATCGCGTCGTGATCCCGGTCGGTTCGTATCTTCGCGGTGAGTTACTGGAATCGAAGCGGCCCGGGCGCATCAAGGGCCGGGGCGAATTCCGGATGCGCCTGGATACCTTGATCCTCCCGAACGGCTACACCGTCAGTTTGAACGCCGCGCCGCGCAGCGCCGATTCCGGCGGCAAAGAAACGATGGATCCCGAGGGCAAAGTGACCGGCCCTGGTGGTAAAGGGAAGGACGCCGGCACGATCGCGGAGACGACCGCGACTGGCGCAGGGATAGGAGCGATTGCCCACGGAGCGAAGGGACTAGGTATCGGTGCGGGGGTCGGGGCAGCGGCCGGATTGGCCGCTGTGCTTTTGACTCGCGGTCCGGAAGCGGAGCTCCCACGCGGTTCCACGCTGGACATCGTCCTCGAACACGATCTTTCACTCGACGGCAGCCAGATTCAGTTCACGAATCTTGGGCAGGCCCAGCCGATTACGCCTCCGCCTGCGCAGCAGCCGTAGCCAGGGCCTTCATTTCACCCCGTCCGGCCAGTCTCGGCGGAGCCAGCAGATGATCTTCTCCTGATGCGATTTTGAAAGGAAGTCAGGCGGGCGCGCGCCGCGCGGCATCAGCCGCGACAGAGGGAAAGCGCAGCGGGCTAAAGCGGTCCCAATCCACGCTCACGCGCTGTTCCATAATCCATTCGCGGATCAGGCGGGCGGTGACGGGGGTGAGCAGGATTCCACTGCGGAAGTGTCCCGTGGCCATCAACAGGCCATCGATGTCGGTCGGGCCGAGTATGGGAAGGTGATCGGGAGAGTCGGGACGCAAGCCTGCCCAAGTTTCTTCGATGCGCGCATTCGCGAGGTCCGGTGCAAGATCGATGGCGGCTGAAAGAATTCTCTCGATGCCACCGGCGGTGGTCCGCTTGTCGAAACCGGCGTACTCGATTGTCGCCCCCGCGAGAATTCGCCCATCGTTCCGCGGCACGAGATAGATCTTCTCGGACCAGAGCACGCGTTCCATCTTCAAATCATCGGCGCGCAGCGCGGCCATCTGGCCCTTTGCCGGCCGCACCGGCGCGTACGGCGCAATCCCTTCGATCATCGCCGAAAAGCAGCCCGCAGCGATGACCGTCCATTTTGCTTCCACTCTTTCATTCTGCAGAACCAGTCCCGCGCAGCGATTGCCCTCGCGCCAGATCGCTTTCGCGCCGTTTCCAGAAAAAACCTCCGCGCCGCTGCGTTGCGCTGCTTTCAGAATGGCAGCCGTCAGCGCGCGGTTGTCAATCGATCCCTCCTCCGGCCGGAGCACGGCGGCTTCGACTTCTTCACTCAGCGCCGGTTCGAGTTCTCGTGCATCCTCGGCGCGAAGCGGCTCCGCCTTCAATCCCAGGCCGTGATGCAGCGCGATAATGGTGCTGAGTTCCGCTTTCGTATCGTGCGAAAACAGCGCCTCGAGCGTTCCCTTCAGTCGAAAACCGGTGTTCTTCCCGGAAATTTCCTCGACCTGCGCAACAAATTCGGGATAGAGCCCGAGGCTCGCCTTTCCCAGAGGCACCATCACCACCATTCCGGGATTCTCCGGCGCCGGGGAAAGAATTCCCGCGCTGGCCCAGGACGCCTCCTGGCCCGGTTGCTGGCGGTCAAAGACCGCCACACGCAAACCGGCACGCGCAAGCTCCAGCGCTATGGCTCCGCCAATCACGCCACTGCCCGCAATGGCCACATCGAACTTCTTCATGAATTCATCTTATCGCATCCGGCCGCGTGCTTCCTTTGCGGACACAAGTTTGCATGAGCGAACTGCGTGCCCAGTGAAAGAACATTGGGCGTGAATCGGGAGCTATAGCGAAGCGGCGAGTTCCTCGGCTAGGATCTGCGCCTTTTTGGCTAGACTGCGAGCGCGGCTCCAATCCGAGATCTGCGCGGCTTCGCGCGCGTCCTTGATGAAGCTTCTGATTTTGGAGACCAGGTCGGACTGCGCGGCATTCAGATTTTTCCCACGCGCGGACTCCAGATTCTTCTCCGCGATGCTCAGACTCTGGTTTGTCTGCTGCTGGGCCACCGCGGATTCTTGCGGCGTTAGTTGTGGGGCAATCGTTGGCGCTTCCAGCTTTTCGGGGGCATCGTTCCCCGTGCTCGCAGCGGGCGGCGCGCTGACGTGTGGCCGCGGAGGTGCGGTACGGACTGAGATCAGATGGTCGGGAGAAGGCGGCAATTCGAGCTGCAGCTCCGGGAGCGAATCCTCAGAAGCGTTCTCTGCTGCCGCCGTGTGTGGTTGCGTTACAGGCCTCACCTGTACCGCGGTCGCCCAGGGAATACCCGGACGCTTCCTCATGCTGCATCCGCCCAACACGCATGCGGCACAACAGAGAAGAACAATAACCGAATGGAGAGAGCTGCGCGGCAACACCATAAGGGACCGGACTGGGTTTTCCGTCATGTTCAGGCCGCGAGTGGCAACTCGATTCGGAACGTCGTGCCGCGGCCGACCTCCGAAGTAAAGTCTATCGAACCATTGAGAAGCTGCACAATTCGAAACGTACTCGCAAGCCCGATTCCGCTGCCTCCCGGACGCGTGGTGAAAAACAACTGGAAAATTTTTTGGCGGTTTTCCAGTGGAATCCCTTTGCCGGTATCGCCCACGGTAATTTCCGCCATCTCGCCGCGCCGGCTCAGGACCAGCCGCAATTGCCCGCCGCTAGGCATGGCTTCCGCGGCATTCAGCACCAGATTCAGCACCGCCTGCTTGAGCAGCGCGCGATCCACGTATACTTCCGGCACATCGATCGGGAGCAATTGCGCAAGATGGATACTGGATTTTTGAAGCTGCGGTCGCGCGACTTCCAGGACTTCCTTCAAAAGTTCCGCGAGCTGCGTCGGTTCCAGGCGGATATCCATCGGCCGGGTGAAATCGAGGAAGCGCTTCACGACCGCGTCTAGCCGGTCGATTTCTTTGTCCAGCACCTGAACGGCCTGCTGCGACGCACCGTCTTGTTCTGCAAGGATCGATTCCTTCAGATTTTCCAGCCACAGCCGCATCGAATTCAGCGGATTTTTCACTTCGTGCGCGACGCCCGCGGTGATGCGCCCCAGCGCCGCCAGTCGCTCGCTCACCTGAAGCTGCGTATTGATGCTTTCCAGCGAGTCAAGGTCGCGCAGCGTCACGAGCGCGCCCATGCGTTCGCCATCTTCCTGGATGGCCTGCACACTGACGCTCACCCGTCTCGGCCCTTCGCTCGTCTGTAGCTCCGTTTCCGCCGCCACTTCACTCAGTTCATCGCTTTCAATGTGCAGCGCCTGGTGCAGGGGATGACCGGGGGGAAAGATTTCCGTCACGCGCCGCCCCAGAAAATGTCCGGCCGGGGCGCCTAGAAATTTCTCCGCGGCGGGACTAATCATCACGGCGCGCGCATCCCGCGTGAACAACAGCAACCCGTCCTCGAGCCCCGCCATGACTGAATTCATGTTTTCGCGCATGGTGCTGAAGATTTCATGCACGCCGCGCAATTGCTGGCCGACTTGTGTAATCTTCCGGCTAACCAGTCCTAGTTCATCCGTGCCCCCGGCGAAACCCTTTACTTCAGGCGAGACGGTGTCGAACTGCCCCGCGGAGATCCGGTCGAGTTGTGCGGCGATATCGCGGAGAGGCGCGAGTGTTGCCCCGCTCACCACTGCCGCAAGCACCGTAGATATAACAAGCGCGAGCAGCACGATCGTCCCCGAAGTGCTGAGTGTCGGCGAAATCTCTTTCAGCAGAAGCCCGGAAGAGAGCGCCACACGCACTTCTCCGAACGGCTGCTTCCCTTTGGTGAACGGATAATCGAGTTCGAAGACTTCCGGAGGCCCCACAAGAACCTTTACTTGATGCAGGAAATTTCGCTGAACCAGTTGCGAGAGAGGCGCTCTTCGCGGGAGAAACTTTCCCGGCAAGTTCTCGTCGGTCGAAATCAACACCATTCCGGTATTGTCCGTGATCGAAACCTCGTAGATCAGCGGATTGTCCTTTGCGGCTTTGAGCTGAGTGCGCAGGCCCTCGCTGATTTCGAAGGCGTGCCTCACGTAATCGCGAATTTCCTCCGGGCTGTCGGACGCCGGCCGCAAGCCCTGCTCCCCGGCAACCGTCACTGCAAGCTGCGCTTGCGGAAACAACTGGTCCGCGATGTCGTTCGCGCGTTTCATGGTTTCTTGCAGGAGTTGGTCGAGGAGCTGCGCCGCAAATACGCCAGACAAGACCGCCGCGACGAGCAGCACGAGGCTCGTCATCATCAGTGTGAGTTTTGTCCGCAGCCGCAGCTGCATTCTGCTTCCCTACTCCGTTTCGGCGCGATCGCCGCCGTATTCTTTCAGCTTATTATGAAGTGTTTTCAGGCTGATGCCGAGCAGTTCCGCCGCCCTCGTTTTGTTGTTCCCGGTTGCGCCCAGCGTCTGCAGGATGAGCACGCGCTCCATTGCATCGACCGTTGTTCCCACAGGAAACTTGATTGCCGAAAGATCGCTAGGCCCTTTCGCCGCAGTCCTTCCGAATTCCTCCGGGAGGCACGAGCGCGTGATCAGGTCCTTTTCGCACATAATGGAAGCGCGCTCCAATACGTTGCGCAGTTCGCGGATGTTTCCCGGCCAGGTGTGCCCCATGAAAATGTCCAGAACTTCCGCGCCGATCCCCCTTACATGCTTCCCATGCTTGGCGTTGACGTCGCGCAGAATATGCTCGACAAGAAGCGGAATATCGTCCTTGTGTTCGCGCAGCGGCGGCAAGTTGATATGAAACACATTCAGGCGGAAGTAGAGATCTTGCCGCATCTGGCCGCTGCTGACCGCCTGCTCGGGTTCCTTGTTTGTTGCCGCGAGAACGCGTACATCAACGGGCGTCTCGCTCTTGCTCCCAAGCCGGCGCACTTTGCGGTCTTCCAGAACGCGCAATAGCTTCGCCTGCGTCGGGGCCGGCATCTCGCCGATTTCATCCAGCAGCAGCGTTCCCGCATCCGCGAGCTCGAAGCAGCCGATGCGCCGCTCGGCCGCGCCCGTGAAGGCGCCGCGCTCGTGGCCAAAAATCTCGCTCTCCATCAACGTCTCGGGGATGGCTGAACAATTGATCGCCACAAACGGTCCATTGGCCCGCGGTGAAAGCTTGTGCAGCGTCCGCGCGACGATTTCCTTACCCGATCCGGTCTCTCCCGTGATCAGCACCGACGCCGAACTCGGCGCGGCCATCTCCACGATGCGCATCACTTCCTGCATCGGCTTCGACGCCCCGACGAGGTCGCCCAGGCGTCCCGTTTCGCGGAGCTGCCGCTGCAGTACCGCGAGCTGCCGCGCGTCTCTCGCCTTACTTAGCGCCCGGTCCAGCAGCGCGCGCAGCACTGGCCCCTTCAGCGGCTTTTCGATGTACCAGAACGCTCCCGACTCGATCGCCGCCACCGCGCGTTCTTCACTTCCCTTGCCCGTAATGATGATGGCTGGCACGTCGTAGAGTTCCGGCCCGAGCTGCTTCAGCAGGTCCAGCCCATTCATCCCGGGCAATTCGACGTCCGCGATCAGCGTGTCTGGCTGGTAACTCGCGAATTTTGCTAGCGCTTCTTCTGCCGTTGCCACGCCCACAACGTCGCACCCCCAGCGCTGCAAAAGCTGTTCGTAGCCCTTTCGCGCATTGTCCTCGTCTTCGACGATGAGCACGCGGTCCTTCCGCTCTACCGTTTCGATGGCCCGCACCGCCGCCCGTGTCTCTTCCCCCATGGGTTTCAGCCTCTCTCCGGCATGCTCTTGATGAATGGCGTACGCGCCGATTTACTGGACACTTCGACTCTAACAAGCCGTCCGCCGCTTGCCAAGTTCTCTAGAGTTCTCTAAACATGCGCGCCGACGGATGTGGATTATCTCCGAGCACGCCGGAACGTAACTTTTGGCAATGCCGACGGTCGAAGTCCCTTCGAAGTTCCTGCTTGACAAGTTCTGGTCGCTCGCCTAGGCTTTCGCACATTCCACGCCGTCCCCCTCCTGTTGTTCAGATAGCGACCTTGATCGCGGCGTAAGGAGGTCCTATGAGCCAGATCCTCTCTAAGCGAATAACGCTTTCCGTTTTCTCTGTATTTGCGCTCTTTGTTTGTGGCTCGCGTGTCCAGGCCACTGACATCGGCGGCACCATCTCCACCACACTCACCATCTTCGACGACAGCGAACTGGTGGGGGACGTGACATGCACGGTCGCGGACGCGCCGTGCATCGCATTTGGAGCCCCAGGTATCAAGTTACGCCTGAATGGCTTCACGATTACGGGACGCGCCGAGCCTCCCAATGGCTGCACCCCAACTGCCAAGTTCCCGTCGGAGGATGGCATTGATGTGGTCGGGCAGCATGACGTGGCGGTCCTTGGACCAGGGCTGGTCCAGAAATTTGCCAGTGTTGGAATATTCCTAGGAAAGGCCACGAAAGTAAAGGTAGAGGGAATCACGGCGTCTGACAATTGCTTCAGCGGGATTTTACTAATAGGTACCACGGATAGCGACATCGAAAAGAACATTTCGGTTCGAAACTCGATTGGTTCCCAAGGCCTCCCTTGCGGCGGAACCTGACTCGCCAGCAGCCATAACAACCGAGTTCGGTTGAACGCCTACAGTGGAAACGGTTCAGCTACCTCGAAGTTTTCGCAGACTGCGCCCAACAGTAACAACTTCGGCGTCGGACTCGTGGGCACAAGCAAAGACAACATCATCGAGAAGAACAAGATCGGTGGAAACCTGAATGGAGTTCTCATCGGACCCATCACGCAGGGCGGCAACGTGATTCGCCGCAACATCATTGCTGGCAACCCTCCCGTCCAGGTCTCGAAAGACTTTGGTGCCTCGATCGGCGCCGATATTCAAGACCTCTCGGCTCCCGGCACGAATACCTTTGAGGACAACCGCTGCCTGACCTATGCGGGCGCCGGACCATCTCCATGTCCAAGCGTCGGGAAACCACGGAACGGGGAGGATTCGGAACAAGAGGACGTGGCAGCCTTCGGGCGGAATCGCCTCGCGTTTCCGCGAGCTCGGCTGATCAATGCTGTATTTCAATTCAGCGGTCGACCTCTCCCCAAGGCTGCTGGCTCCGCACAATCCGGCCAGGCCGGTGAGTCCAATTCAATCACTGTGACCGGCAAGGTTGTCGACGCGGCCTGTTATATGTTGCATGCTCCGGCGGCTACGAACGCGTCCCATAGAGACTGCGGCGCGGCCTGCCTCGCCCGCGGCGTCCCGTTGGCGATTGCGGCCGACGACGGCGCTCTCTACTTCCCCGCTGATGGCAATCAACGGCTCAAGACCCTTCTGAACGCTCGGGTCCGCGCCTACGGCACGGTCGTGGAGAAACACGAACCGATGGAACTGAAAATGCCTGTCGGCGACAAGAATCAAATGGTTGTGCGCATGGAGGGTGGTTACAAGCAGATTACGATCGAAACGCTTGCGAGAATCCAGGCAGAAATACGGTAACCTGCGTGGTTGTGAGAAAATGCGCCAGCGATAGCCCACTTCAACATTGGGTACGTATAGTCGCCTTATCGGACAAATGAAGCTACTTCTCCGGTTCCCCAGGCAGCAAGTCCAACTTAGTTTCCTTGACGCGCCCATGCTTCCAACCTAACATGCGCCGGAATGACAGGTCTCAACGCACTCCGTTCACCTCCGAGCTTTCTGCAGAGCAGGCTTCAAGAACTCCCGCACCGCGATGTGCTCGATGCCGAGGAGGCTTGGTGGAAGGGCGAAGGCATTGCCATTTCGGGCGCCATCGACCGTGCCGGAACGCCGTGGTTGCGGATGTTCGATCGTCTCGGAAAGCGCGTCGATGAAATTCTCTACCCTCGCGAATATCAAACGATTTTGCGGAGGGGTTACCGATCCGGAGTGGTTTGGCGCGCTCTGGAAGAAAAATCGCTGATCCCTACTTATTCGCTGATCTACAACATTTCCTTCCACGATCCCGGGATTTGCTGCCCGTACACCGTGTCGCTCGGCACCGCTGTGCCTCTTGCGAAATATGGTAACGCCGAATTGCAGGCTCGCTTTCTGCCGCAACTCTCGCGGAAAGACGATTCCGTGTGGCAGGGTGCCACGTGGATGACGGAGATCAAAGGCGGCTCGGATTTGGGAGCTGCCGTCGAGACGATTGCCCGGCCCTCGGGTGATAGCTGGCTGCTGACCGGCGAAAAATATTTTACGAGCAATGCCGGCGCGGAGTTAGCCGTCGTAGCGGCGCGCCCGGAAGGAGCTGCAGCCAGCGTGCGCGGGCTGGCCCTGTTCCTGGTACCGCGATACCGCAAGGATGGTGAGCTCAACTATTTCATCCGGCGGCTGAAGGACAAGATTGCCACCCGCTCCGTTCCTACCGGAGTAGAGCTGCAAGACAGCGAAGGCTACCTGCTGGGCGCCGGTGAGTCGGGAATTTATCTGATCCTCGAAGTGTTGAACCTCTCGCGCGTAGCGAACAGCGTAGTGAGTGNNGCGCCATGGCCGATGCGCTTTCCTATGCCGAGCAACGTACCGCGTTCGGCAAGCGGATTCTCGATCATCCGCTGCTTCGTCATCAATTCGAACATCGGCTGAATGCGCTTCGATCGGCGTTTGCTCTGGCGTGGGATTCGGTTCAGCTACTGAACGACGTGTGGATGGAGCGGCCGCCCTACTCCGATCGCTATCATCTGTTTCGCCTGGTGGCGCATCTTGCGAAATACTGGACCGCCGAGTTTGCGGTGGATACGGCAAAGTGGGCCATGGAAGTCCACGGCGGGCTGGGCGTGTTGGCCGAGTATGGCGCGGAACGCTGGCTCCGGGAAGCGATGATTCTTGCCATTTGGGAGGGAACGTCGCATCGCCAGATCCTGGATGGACTGGAAGTGATGGAACGTAAGCGGGCACACAAGCTGCTTTTCCGCCGACTCGCCGAAATCGCACCCTCCAAAGAACTTCAGGACCTGGAATCCGAAGTCGACCAGCACTTGAAACTTCCACCCGTAGAAAGGGAAGCCCTCGCCGAACCGCTCTTCCGAAGGCTTGCGGCTCTCACCGCCGAAACGCTGGCTCGTAAATCGAAATAGGCCCACGACACTCTTGCATCGCTTCTGCCACGTTCTTTTGCCTCAGAACTGCGCTACGGCAACTCGTAAACAAACGACGCTTTGCCGTACGAGACTGCGTATTTGCCTTTCGAACTCAGCCTAAGCTCCGACTCTTTCAATCCTGGTATGTTCTGGGAAGTGACGATTCCTTCGTAGTTCGTGAGGCTCCAAACTGAAAACGTTTCATCAACCGCTACCCCATAGGCAACGGCGTCTGACCAGTCAAATTTCGCTGCCATCTTTCCTGTAAATGCTAGGAAACGACTTCCATCCGCTGAAGCAGAGACCAAGTACCGCGCACCCGTCTCCCTTGCAGAAACACTTTGCAAATGCTTACCTGTGGTGAGGTCAAAAACCTTGAGCTTCGGGTCATGATTCTTAAACAGTCCGAAGCAGTTGAGGTCGACGGCAAGAACACGGCTATCGGGACTAACCGCGATATTGCTGGTTAACAAGCCCGTCCTGATCTTCTTCTTGATGGCGCCGGTCTGCGCGTCGAATGCGAAAATGTCTGGCTGACTGCCTGGCGATGAACAGGGACTCTCATTCGGAATTGCAATAAGAAGCAACTTCCCGTTGGGATGCCACACAATGCCCCTGGTGAAATGTATCTCACCTTGGGGAGTATCCCAACTCAATGTGCTCCTTTCGGATGACAGGTCGTACAGTTGAATTCTGCCGTGTGTCATTATTTCGCTGACCCAAAGGACGGCCACGGCTTCCCCGCCCGGGGACAACTCCATTGCGCGTACAGAAGACTCGTGTACGATCGTTCTGCCATCAGGAATCGTTCGCGTCACGTTATCTGGGACATCCAGGGGAAAGGCTCGAAGTTCTGTGAGGTCAGCAGCACGTAGGACATGAATCGTCCGATCTACCAGGGCTACAACTATGTTTCCGTCCGGCGAGAATCGGACAATTGGCAGGGTTCGAGATCGGTCCAAGTGGTAGCCCCTCGGAGCTACTCTTACTTCCGACTGTTGCGCGGTGAACTCCGCTACCTGCTTGCCTTCTTTGAAATTCCAGAGCTGCACAACGTGCACAATTGTTTTCTTTTCGGAATCTGCCACGTCTAGCTTCTTTGTGCCCACAGTGACAACCGATTGTTCATCTGGCGAGATGTCAGCGGATTGAGTGCCGTCAGGTAAGGCATAGGTTCCCAACTGCCTTTGAGGGGGAGAATCCCCGAGTGCCGAATCAACTGGCACAACTAAAAGGGCGATGAGTGCGGCAGCAGCGAAACTGGTGGACACGCTCATATCAACTCATTTGCTCCCACGAAGTAGAGAATTGTCTCAGTTGAACCGGCAACGGTCCACGGTAGCGCGCTCCCCTGCAACTTTTCCTTGATTTTCCCACTATCCCCTAGTATAACTAACCTTGTAGAGAACTCCATCTGGAGTGCGGGAGCTTTCTCCCGCTTTTCCGTCAGTTTTGTCTTCGCCACGCAAGGCATGCTTAGCCCCGGCCTCGCGCAATAAAACAGCCCAATTCCGTTTCCGTGGTTATGTCAACTTCTAAGTTCTTCAAATGCAACACTTCTAGGACATCTCGTATATGTTGCAAACAAAGGACTTGCACGATACTTAAGTCCTTTAGATGCAGCACTTACAAAAAACAGGGGGAGGGGGCCCCCAACCACTACACAATCGTCCAGCCGCGCAGGAACAAGTGAACCGGGATACGGTTTAGGCTCCGCTTCACTCCTTGACGAGGTACAGCGCCCGCTCCAGTTCCAATTCGAGTTTTGCGCCCTTTGGCAGGTTCAATTCATGCCCGCGGCCAGACTCCATGAGGTACGCTGTGAGTGCTCCAAGCGCAGCACCTTCCGCAGCTTCTTTCTTGTCTTTATGCTTCACGCCTTTCACGGCGCCAATCGCCGCGCCCGCTGCGGCCGCTTCTGCGGAGTCATGTTGATTGCTGGATCGTCCTTCGATCAATCCTTCCTGAGTTGTGCCGGATTTTACGCTGTGGT
>WNFK01057739.1_pt1 | contig 20777 bp, 20 predicted proteins | sample 5400281 | NCBI WGS metagenome assembly WNFK01 (sample SAMN13153350, study PRJNA577476) | soil metagenome | isolation source: 20 cm soil on Douglas fir-dominated hillslope | place: USA:California | collected 2013-09-17
GGCAGGAACCGTGAAAGCGCCCGGCGCAAGATCCAGCGTCCCGCTGTTGCTCATCGTGGTGAAGCCGGAGATCGTGAAGGCGCCCGCGGTGTCGAGCGTGCCGGCGGCGGCGTTACTGAACGCGCCAGTGCCCGCCAGTGACGAGCCCGCTGCAGCGTTAATGCGGAACGAATTGGTCGTCGCGCCCAACCCGGTGACCGCCGAAGCCGCCCCAAGGTTGATCGTGCCCGAATTGGTCAAGGCCGTCGCGACAGTCGTGAAGGCCAAGGTGCCCGTCGTATTCAGCGTGCCAGCGTTGCTGAAGGTCTCGAGGCTGTCGAACGTGGTGCCGGTGGCCGTGTTGATAATCCCGGTCGCCAAATTGTTGACTGCGTCCACGCCACCAAAGAAGTTGCTGACGCCCCGAACGTTGAGCGTGCCGCGATTGTTGATGGTGTCGGCGAGGTTGGACAAGCTGTATTTGCCGGTCATCACGCCGCCAACCAGATTGTTGACCGTAACCCCTTTGTTGAAGTCGGTGAAGACGGCATTGCCGCTGGTCGCGCCGCCGATCGTCCCACTGTTGTTCAGTGTCGCGTTGGCGCCATTGCCATAGAAGTTGATGACGTCGCCGCCGGCGCCGGTGACCGTGCGGCCGGCCTGGATATTGACGACCGACACGCCGTCATTCACCGTCGCGATCACGTCACCACCACCGGCACTGGTCGCATTGGCGTTGATATTGACGGTGATGGCGCCGGTCGTCGCAACCGCGCGAACGGCCTCAATTGCAGAGGTGACCACGCCGCCGAGGGTGATCAGCTGGCTGCCTGTTCAAGCCACCAGTGCCAGTCGCGCTGGCGTCGATGCCGTCGCCGCCGGTCGCATTGACCGCGCCCGCAAGGTTGATGGTCGTTAGGCCGTCGACCGCCGTGGTTTGCACGCCGTCGCCAGCGGTGCTGGTGATCGTGGAGCCCGCACCAATCGTCGTCACGCCAATCGTGCCGGTGCCAAGCGCGGAGGCGTTGATCCCGATCTCGCCCGAGACGGTGCCGCCACGGGTGATGCTGACGTTGCCGTTGCCACCGGTTGCCGAGGCGAGAATCCCGTTAGAACCGCCGCCACTGATCACGCCATTGCCGGTGATCGTAATGTTGCCGCCGCCCGTGGTTCTCGCGAAGAGGTTGCTGCCCGCAACGGAGCCGCCGGTAATCGCGCCATTGCCGTCGACGAGAACCGAACCGCTGCCGAAGTTAACAGCTGAGATACCCGGACCTCCGGTGCTCGATGAGACACCGCCATTGTTGGTGACATGGACCAGGCCGCTTCCGGCCGTCGTCGCGAGAACGCCGAAGCCTGTCCCACCCGCGACAGCGCCGTTGGTGACGATCGTCACCCCGCCGGCGGTGCTCTGGCTTTGAACGTCAATGCCGCTGTCAGAGGCTGTGACTGCTCCTGTGGTTACGCTGACGCCGGCCGAGCTGGCCGTGTTGGTGATGAGCACGCCAATACCGCTCGTCGCGGTGACTGCGCCGGCAAGGTTGACATTGACGCTGCCCGAACCGGCTGTCGAGATCGTCACTGCGGTGCCCGCTCCCGACGTGATGTCGTTGCCAGCCGTCGAGGTCAGGACGACATTCTGAGTTCCGGCCACGGCGGTTGAATTGAGCACAACCGCCGGTCCCGCCGCCGACAGGATGTCGCCGTTGATAGTGGCATTGATCCCGCCCGATCCGGCGCCGCCGTTGGCGGTCACCGAAAGCGCGGTCGAGCCATCGCCGAGGGCGGTCAAGGTGCCGCTGTTGAGCGTAATGCTCGGCGCGACGAGATTGAGCGTCGTTGCATTGGTGGCCGTGGCCTGACCGACCAGCGTCGAGCCGGTTCCGACATAGCTGAAGGCCTGGTCGGTGGTGAGGCTAATTACGCCCTTACCGGCAGTCGTGGATTCGACATAGCCCGTTGTCAGCACCGAAGCGCCGCTCAAAGAGAAAACTATGACGGCCTGCGGGCTAAGGACGCTTACACCCAGGGAGAGGGGGCCCGATATTTCTGCATGGCCATTACCGTTGGGATTGGTGCAGTCCCCCCCAAGGCCTCCAGCCGTAAAGACGGTCGCACAGGTCGAATCAGCGCGCGCCGGTTGCGTCGCCACCATCGCCAAACCCAGCCCCAGTGCGGCGCTGCCCAGCAAGCGCCTGCGATACGTGTATCGATTCATTGAAAACCTCTCATAGATGCCGACCGAATACCGGCTTGACGATCTATCTTGAGGCACCGCTACAAGACTAATCAACTTCAGAATCTATAGTACTTCTCTGCAAATTGTGAGGACGTGATAAATTAGTCACACGAATTAGTATCGTCCAAGAAATATCCGGTCATAAATAAAGATACTGGAGACGATGATCGGTTTGATGTTTCAGGTTATTCTACAATTTCGGACGCATCCTTGCCGCACATGTTTTCGTTTGGGCGCCCTTGCCGACCTCGAATTTTGCTTCGTGCGAATAAGGGAGCCGCGACCCGCGCCCGGCCGCGTTCGGCCTGTCTCGTCTTTGCCGACGCCGCGTCCATCTCGCCAAACAATTGCGGCAGGCCGAGGCCCGCTGGCTCGAGGTCAGCGAGCAGCTCGACCGCCTGGCCGCCTGAGGCGTAGCGACGCGCCGCCATTGACTCGTCAGCCGGGTGCATCGACTAGTCGGCGGATGGTGCTTGCAAGCGGACGGACCCGCGAGGCCGCCTCGCACAAATCGAAAGTGGCGCTCGACTTCGCGCTCGCGGCGCTGCGTGCTGGCGACGTCGCCGGGGCCGAGCTCCGCCTGCGGGACGCATTGCTCGCCGACCCGTTCAACGCCGACGCGCTCGTCAAGCTGGCCGAGATCGCGGTCGAGCAGCGGCGGATCGAGGACGCGACCGTGTTGTTGCGCAAGGCCGTGACGGCTGATCTGAATCCTGAGCGGCGGCTCGAGCTGATTTACCACCTCCAGCGCTTTGGCGGACCGGGCCTGGTTCTAAACGAGCTTCAGGAGCTGCCGGCCGAGATCCGCGAGCGACATGAAGTCAAGGCGATCGAAGCCGGAACCCGCGGCATCCTCGGCGATCACGAAGAGCAAATCCGGATCTATGAGGAGATGGCGCATGAGCGTCCGCGCCAGGCTGGGCTATGGATGAGCCTCGGCAATGCGCTGAAAACGGTCGGCCGGACCGATGAAGCGGTCGATGCCCTGCGCCGCGCGCTCAAGGTCCAGCCGACTTACGGCGAGGCCTATTGGACGCTGGCCAATTTCAAGTCGTTCCGATTCTTGCCGCGCGAGCTCAACCAGATGCGCCAGGCGCTGCGCAAGAAACTCCCGGATGAGGATGCGCTTCACCTCTATTTCGCGCTTGGCAAGGCGTATGAGGACAGCGGCGATTACGAGGAGTCGTTCGCGCAATATGCCGCCGGAAACGTGCTCCGGGCGGAGGAATTCACGCCCGACCAAAGTTCGGCCACCGAGTTTGTCGACGAGGCGATCGCTACCTTCACGCCCGAGTTCTTCGAACGCAACCGCGGTGCGGGCTGCCGCGAACGCGGCCCGATCTTCGTTGTCGGGCTCCATCGCTCCGGATCGACCCTGATCGAGCAGATCCTTGCCAGTCATCCCTTGGTCGAGGGCACGGCCGAACTCGCGACCATCAACTTGATCCGCAACCGGATCGCGCGTGCCACCGGTCTCAGCCCATGCGCGGCGATCGCCCAGCTCGAACCCGCGCAATTCGCCGACATTGGCGCCGAATATCTCGAGCGTACGCGAGCGTTCCGGATGACCGACCGGCCCTATTTTGTCGACAAGATGCCCAACAATTGGATGAACCTCGCGCTCATCCGCCTGGCCTTGCCCAACGCCACGATCATCGATGCCCGGCGCCACCCGCTGGCGTGCGGATTTTCCAACTTCAAGCAGAATTACGCGAACGGTGTTGGTTACTCATACAGCCTAACGACCATCGGCGCCTTCTATCGCGACTATTGGCGCTTCGTGCGGCATTTCGACGCGGTCCAGCCCGGTGCCGTCCGGCACATGCTCAACGAGCGCTTGATCGAGAATCCGGAAGGCGAAATTCGCGGCCTGCTCGATTTCGCCGGCCTGCCTTTCGATCCCGCCTGCCTCTCATCCCACGCCAACACCCGCGCCGTCCGCACCCCGAGCGCCGAGCAGGTGCGCAAGCCGATCAACCGCGAGGGCGTCGATTATTGGCGCCACTACGAGCCGTGGCTTGACGAACTGAAGCGGGCGCTCGGCCCTGCGCTCGAGGGCTGGGAAACTTGACCAAAAAAGGGGCGAGACGATCGCTCGTCCCGCCCCAATCTCTACTGAATACTAGACCCGCTTAGAGGCCACGTTCCGGCGCCGGAGGTGGCGGCGGAGGCGGCGGCGGCGGAACCGGGCAAGCATCCGTCGCCAGAATCACCGATCCGTCCGGGCACGTCTGCGTTGCCGGAGGCGGCGGCGGAGGTGGCGGCGGTGGCGGCGGCGGAGGCGGCGGAGGCGGCGGCGGAGCCGCGAAGTTATAGATCAGGCTCGCCAGGATGCTGTGGCTCTTCAGACGAGTACGGAAGCCGATCGGAACGAGAGTTCCATCGTCGTCTTCGAGAATGCTGTCCTTGACCTTATTGCCGTTGAAGTAGCGATACTTCAGGCCGACATCCACGTTCGGCGAAACCGCGTAGCGAGCTGCCGCGATCAGCTGCCACGCGAAGCCGCTGTCCTTGAGCGTCGCCGAGGCACCGTCGATGTCGGAGAAGGTCGGGTCCGAGTCATTGATCGAAAATCTGTACTTGGTCTGCGCCCAGCCGACGCCGCCGCCAACTGAGAAATTCACGCCGTCGTCGCGGCCGAAATCGATCAATCCATTGACCATCGCCGACAAGGCCGTCGTCCGTCCGTCGGCACCGACAGGGCCGAAATCCTCTAACGAATAGCTCTTATGCTTGGCGCGCTTGTAACCGAGCTCGCCTTCGAGCCGGAACATGCCGAAGTCGTAGCCTGCAATCACGTCGACGTCATAGCCGGTCTTGTATTTCGTCTTGAGCGTCGGGGTGTAGGTATCGGTATAACGGTTGAGGTAGAAGCCAAAGTAGGAACTGTCCGTCGCATCGATGTGGAGACTGGACTTGGTGGGGAACATTGCCCCGCCCTCGAGCCCCACATAGCCACTATGGTCGCGAGCGACGGCCGGTGTCGCGATCGCTGCGGCCGCTGCGGCCGCCAAGAGGTATTTGCGCACGATAGACCCCTTTTTGTTTACGTTGGAACGACCCAACAGTCAGACGAATACCATAAAAACGGCCGAAAGTTCCGGACCGCGGTAAACTGGCGCGCCCGTGTGACTGTCCCGCAACAGCATGCTGATCTGGGTTAAGGAATCTGCGTCAGCCGCTCGCCGGTCGCGACGACCGCGAACGTGTCATCGTTGATCCGCTCCACCTCTTCGCCGGTGTCGAGTGCCAATCGCGTCGGCGCGCCCCGGTTTAGCGCCATGGTGAGATAAGACCCCGCCGGGCGATACTCATACAGCGTCACTTCGTCCCCGTTGGCGTCCCGTACGCGGATCGCCCTGATTACATCGTCCAATTGATTCGCCCCCCAAGGCGATTCGGCCGGGACAATGTGGCGCGATTTTTCGAATATTGCTAATTCAAGTTATGCGCATCGTATTTACCGCAATGTGAATATTGCGCTCAACGCCCCATCAACCGCGCGCGTTCGAGATCCTTCGCCCGGCCGAACGAGTGGAGTAGTCGCACCAGCTCTTCAGCAGCCGGCACATAGACGCATGCGTCCGCCACGCTGACCGGCTCGCGCGTGGTGAGCATGACGTCGCGCCAGCCGCCGTCAGCGGCCACACTGAACCCACCCATCACCTCGACCGGGATCGGCGGCACGGTCCACAAGCCGAACACCAACGAGCGGAAGCGCTCATCGGCCTGGCCGGCGCGAACCGGGCCGCCGGTGCGTTTGAGGAAGACGGCGGCATCGGCCGCGGACATCAACAGGTCGACATCCTTGATGTGCGGAACGCTCCGCCCGTGCAGGACAACGGCAGCGCTGCCGATGATCCACCAGTCGTCGGCCGCGCCCGATGCCGCTTCGGCCACCAGCGCAAGGGTTTCGGCGAGCGCCGGGGTCATGCGACGGTCCTGAAGGGGCGCGGCCGTGAACGCAAACCTCGATAACCGTCATTGAAAGAATTCATCGTCACCGGCGTTTTAATCAACTGGTCCGGTCAATCGGTCATATCTGCGTTTCAACTCGAAACTAAAAGCACCGGCATCGCGTCAAGGATTCAAACAGATTCGCACAGTCATTTTGCGAAGAACGATCCTCTATTCCCTAATCAACCGGACAAGGAGCGAATTGTGGACCGATCATTGATCAAATCTCCGCAAGTTAACTGGCCATAGCCGACCTTCATTACCCTGGGAGGGACAAACAATATTAGAGGAAACTTACCGATGAGTATCAAAAGCAAATTCCTGGAGCACCAGCATCGCCTGTTCCTTAGCGGCGGCGATGGCGACAACACCCTCACCATCAGCCGCGATGCAGGCGGTCACCTGCTCCTCAACGGCGAGGCCATCGACGGCGATCCAACCGTCACGAATACAGACCTGATCCGCGTCAATGGCGGCGACGGGAACGATGTCATCTCGCTCGACGAAACCAACGGTCCGCTTCCCGCGGCCGAGCTCAATGGCGGCGACGGCAATGATGTGCTGACCGGCGGCAGCGGCAACGACGTGCTGTCCGGCCAGGACGGCAACGATTCGCTGTTCGGCGCTGATGGCAACGACACGCTGTCCGGCGGTTCGGGCAACGACTTCATCGCCGGCGGCGCGGGCAACGACACGCTCACTGGCGGCGACGGCAACGATTTCCTCGATGGCGACCAGGGCGCCGACACCGGCTTCCTCGGCGCCGGCGACGACGTCTTCCGTTGGGACCAGGGCGATGGCAGCGACAAGGTCGACGGCGGCAGCGGCCATGACGAGTTGCTGTTCAACGGCTTCGCGGCCAACGAACAGTTCACCTTCTCGGCCAACGGCGACGACAGCGCCTTGCTCACCCGCGTCCAGGGCAACATCGTGATGGATCTGCACGACATGGAGAAGGTCACCATCAACGCCGGCAGCGGCACTGATACCATCAACATCAACGACCCGTCGGGCAGCGGCGTCACCGCCTTCGACATCAACCTCGGCGTCAACGGCACCGGCGACGGTGCGTCGGACACCATTAACATCAACGACGACGATGCGCTGACCGTGGTCGACAACGGCAACGGCAATCTGACGATCACCGGATTGTCCGGGGCCGTCATGCACATCACGGGCTTCGAGGCCGCCAACGACCATTTGATCATCGACGGCCATCCGTTCGTCTTCTGAGTGCAACCTTCCGGGCCGCCTCCCCACCCGGGGGCGGCCCAATCTTTTTGGCCGGTGCGCCCAAAGGTCTTCGTACAGCGTTCTGCCGTTATGGAGACTCCGATACGCAAGAAACGCGACCCCCTGACCGACGAACGGCGCACCCAACGGGCCGAGCTGCAAGCGCAAAGCCACGCCGAGGGCGCGGCCGCCGAAGACAAAGCAATCGATGCAATGATCAAGCGCAGCATCGAGCTCCATGGCCCCTGATGTCAGCATGAATTTTGAAGCGGCAACGGTCCGCCGCACATGCTATGCTCAGCGCCAGTAACGGAGGCGCGCATGACCGGCATTCTCGGCAAATTCCAGGTCGAACATAACGTCCACGGGGCGCGGGTTTTGGCGCGCTCTTTTCAACTCACCGGCGACTGCACCGAAGACGCTCAAATCGACACGGCCATTCAGTTGCTCAAGGACGACCTCGACGCCTGCGCCAGAGAGATGAAGCGGCTGGTTGCAATCAATCAGCGCGGCGCATTGTTCGAAGGCTGGCCGACCGACGCCTGAAGCTCCGGATACCGGCGCTGCTTAATCTGGCTGGTTGGTCATTCAGCGACCTGGTCGCGCGCCTGCGAATGCCCGCAATGGGTCGAAAGCATCCACGACGTTAACCGAACGCAGAGGTGCTTGCCCTAAGCGCCGACGCCAGGGAGACACGTTCATGAAGTTCGTTTTGCTCAAGTCGCGCGGCGGCGATTATCTGGTGATTGCCCAGAACGTGGCGTGGCTGCGCGCCCACGAGGATGGCCAGACCAGGGTCGGCATCATCGGCAGCGAAGCGATCCAGGTATCCGGAAGCATCGAGGAAACGGCCGCCGCGATCCTGGCGGGCTAAGCCAGGCCTACGAAAAGCCTGCCGATTCACCTGTCGGGCGGCGTCCATTTGGCGGGCTCGACATCCCTTCGCATGAGGCGTTGCGCGAGACCGACCGCAACTCCGACCGCGATCGCCACGGTCAGGCTGCTGACCACGGTCAGGATCATCGTGAGAAACAGCAGGAACCGGTCGGCCGGGCGGGCACGCATGCGCTCACGCCAGCGATGTGGTTCGCTCATCGACCAGGCCGTCACCAGCAGAAGTGCGGCGAGGGCCGGCATGGCGAGATAGCCGGTCAGCGGAGCCGCGAAGACGACGAACGCGAGGATCGCCAGCGCGTGCACGATACCGGCTACAGGCGTGCGGCCCCCGGCCCGCACATTGGTCGCGGTGCGGGCGATCGCCCCGGTTGCGGGGAGGCCGCCAAACAATGGCGATGCAATGTTCGCCGCCCCTTGCGCAAGCAACTCGGCATTTGAACGGTGGGCCGCACCGATCATCCGGTCCGCTACAATCGCGGACAGCAGCGATTCGACCCCGGCCAGGAAGGCGATCACCAGAGCGGAAGGAAGCAGTTCGCTCAGTCGCGTAAGGCTGACTGGCGGGAGCGACGGGAACGGCAGTCCATTGGGCAGGTTGCCAAAACGGGAATGGATCGTCTCGACCGGAAGCAGGAGCAGCGCGACCGCTAGCGATGCCAGCCCAATAACGACGATCGAGCCCGCTCTCCTGCGCACCAGCGCGATGGCGACGATCGAAGCAATACCGATCGCCGCAGCCGCCAAATTTGCCGAATGTCGCGCATCCCACAAAGCGGGCACGGCCTTGAAGAAGTCGGCGGGCAATTTGGCGATGGTCAGGCCGAACAGATCCTTGAGCTGACCGATCGCGATGATCAGCGCAATGCCGATGGTGAACCCTTCGATCACCGCTTCGGGAATCAGCGCGATCAGCTTGCCCGCGCGCGCGATTGCCGCAACGACCAGGATAACGCCGGCCATCACGGTCGCGAGCAACAAGCCGTCGAACCCATATTGCTCAACCACGCCATAGACGACGACGATGAAGGCGCCGGTCGGGCCGCCAATCTGGACCCGGCTTCCACCGAGCGCCGAAATGAGCAACCCGCCGATGATCGCCGTGACCAGACCGGCGGCGGGCTGCGCGCCGGAGGCTATGGCGATGGCGATGCTCAAGGGCAGCGCCACCATTGCGACCGTGATCCCGGCCAGCGCGTCGGCAGCGAAGAGTTTTAAGGAATAGTCCTGAAGGGTGGTGAGCAGCTTGGGCTTCATCTCGTGATGGCTACGTGGCGGCAGGGCAGAGCGCAAACATCACGCGCGACGCACGGGCAGCGGCTGTCCTCCGAATGTCCGCAACAAGTCGAAAGCGACTTACGCCCCCTAACGCGCGCCCCACCCGGTCAGCATGGTCTTGACCGTCCGGAGCAGGATCAGGAGGTCGAGCCAGGGCGAAAAATATTTGATGTAGTAGAAGTCGTACTGCAGCTTGCGGTGGACTTCCTCGACCTCGGCGACATGGCCCTGGTTGACCTGCGCCCAGCCCGAAATCCCGGGCTTCACCACGTGGCGATAGCGGTAGAACGGCAGCTCGCCGGTGTACCACACCGACAGCACCTCGGCCTCGGGCCGCGGGCCGATCCAGCTCATCTGCCATCGCAAGATGTTGAAGATCTGGGGCAGTTCGTCGAGCCTCAGTTTGCGCAGCCAGCGGCCGGGGCGGGTGATGCGCTCGTCGTCATTGCTGGTTATCGCCGCCCGGCGTTGATCGTGATCGCCCTGCCCGTCCCCGTTCCCGTGGGGGCGCATCGTCCTGAATTTGTTGACGATGATCGGCCTGCCGGCGTGGCCGACGCGCTTTTGCCGGAACAGCACCGGTCCCTTGCCGTCGGCGAGGATGGCGATCGCGCACACCGCCATCACCAGCAGCGCGACCGGCAGCACCAATACGGCGAACAGGAAATCGATCAGCCCCTTCAAATGAAAATAGCCCCGCGCCGGAAGCAGTGAGCCAAAGCTGTTCTCCGACAGATGTTCGAGCTCGACGCGTCCGGTCAGCGATTCCGCCAGCGGCTTGACCTGGTAGACGATCTTCCCCGCCAGCGCGGCGTCGGCCAGGAACGCCTCCCATTCGTCGGGCAGATCCGCGGCGAAATCGGCGACGATCGCATGGCAGCCGCGCGTGTCGTGGAGCCGAGCGCGGGTCAGCATCATCCATTCGACCCCGGGCACCCGCGTGACCCCGTTAATCTCGCCGAACGGAACCACGGCGATCCGCCGCCGGACGTTCCGCTCGGCGTAGACATAAAGCAGGTACAGCCAGAAGACGTGGAGCAGGAAGCCGGCGAGCAGGCCGATGCGGTCGTAGGGGAAGCGGGTCAGGACGAAATAGACGATGGTCAGGCCGTGCCCGGTCAGCGCCGACGGGAAGATCACATAGCTCCGGCGGATGCCGGGGTAGGTCTCGATCGACAGCCGCATCCAGAAGGCGATGACTACCGCCGCGGCATTGCCGATCAGCGTGTTGAGGCTTGCCGCCTCGATCAACGTGCCGGGCAGCAGCGGACCGCGCGCCGCCCACGGCAACAGCGCCCCAATAACCAGCGCCCCGGCGAACTGGAAGCGCTTGCGGACCAGGATCGACCCGGCGCCGATCCGCGATACGCGCTCGTGCTTCACAGAGCCCACCGATCGATTCCGGGATCGAGGCTGCGCTCGCGCCACATATCCTTGAGATCGGCGAGGGTGCCGCCCGGCGCGACCATCGCCGCGATCCGCGCATCGGAGAGCTCGCGATATTCGCGGTGAGCGACCGCGCCGACCACCAGGTCGTAACGCTCGCCGTCCAACTCCGTCACCTCTAGCCCATGTTCGCGTCGGACTTCGGCGGGATCGGCCAACGGATCGGCGACCGCGACCTCGTGGCCGAGCCATTGCAGCCGCCTGACGACGTCGACCGTGCGGCTGTTGCGCAAATCGGGGACGTTTTCCTTGAACGTCAGGCCAAGCACCAGGGCTTTGCCCGCCCTCTTGCGTCGTTCGTGGAGCACGTCGGCGATCCACGCGCCCATCCCGTCATTGGTCTCGCGGCCCGCCAGAATCACCTGCGGCTTGTGGCCCAGCTGCCGCGCCAGATGGCTCAAATAATAGGGATCGACCCCGATACAGTGGCCGCCGACCAGCCCCGGCTCGAAACCGAGGAAATTCCACTTGGTCCTGGCCGCGGCGAGCACGTCCCACACCGACAAGCCGACCTTGGAGAAGATCTGCGCAACCTCGTTCATGAAAGCGATGTTGATGTCGCGCTGGGCGTTCTCGATCGCCTTGGCTGCTTCGGCCGCCTTGATCGACGCCGCGCGGAACACGCCGCCACTCGTGATTGCGCCGTAAACCTGGGCGAGCTGCTCGACGACCTCGGCGTCCTCGCCGGCGATGACCTTGGTGATCTTGTCGATGGTATGATCGCGGTCGCCGGGATTGATCCGCTCGGGGCTGTAGCCGAGCCGGAAATCGCGCCCGCGCTTAAGGCCGGCGGCGCGCTCGATTTCGGGTCCGCAAATCTCTTCGGTTACCCCGGGATAGACGGTGCTTTCGTAAACGATCGTCGGCCGCTTGCTGGGGTCGATCAGCCCGGCGACCGTCCGCGTCGCCGCCATTACCGCGCCCAGATCGGGCGTATTGGTGGCATCGACCGGGGTCGGGACGGTGACAATATAGATATCCGCGCCCGCGCATCCGTCCGCCCGATCGAACAATTGGAGGCTGCTCGCCCTGAGCGCTTCGCTGTCGACCTCACGCGTCCGGTCATGCCCCTCGCGAAGCTCGCCAATCCGGCCCGAATCGATATCGAATCCGCTTGTTTCGAACTTGCGCGAGAGCGCCACAGTGAGCGGCAGGCCGACATAGCCGAGGCCGACGACGACAATGTGCGGAGGGCCGGTCATGCGAGGGCTCTATACGCACTGCTTGCGTTTCGGATGCAACTCGAATCCAATTCGGACTGAATTGCCTCAGGCCGGCAGCTTGCCCCGCCCGATGCCGACGTAAACGAAGCCCGCGCGTTCCGCTTCCTGGGGGTCCCAGACGTTGCGCAGGTCAACCAGCGCCCGCCCGCGCATTCGCGCCGCGAGATCGTCGAGGTCGAGGGCTCTGAATTCGTCCCACTCGGTGACGATCACGAGCGCGTCGGCAGCGTCGGCCACCTGCTCGGCCGACGGCGCATATGCAATCTTCGGAAGCACCTTCTCCGCCTGCTCCCGCGCGACCGGATCGAACGCGATGACGTCGGCGCCGCTCTCGACCAGACGGCGAACCAACGGAATCGACGGCGCGTCGCGCATGTCGTCGGTATTGGGCTTGAATGCGAGCCCGAGCACGCCGACGCGCTTGCCCTTTACGCTCCCGCCGAGCGCCGCGACGACCCGATCGGCCATCGCCTCCTTGCGCTCGTCGTTGACCTTGACGACCGTACTGACGATCTGCTGCTCGACCCCGGCCTCGTTCGCCGTCTGCAACAGCGCCACCGTGTCTTTGGGAAAGCAGCTGCCGCCATAGCCCGGGCCGGCGTGCAGAAACTTCGCGCCGATGCGGTTGTCGAGCCCGATCCCGCGGGCGACATCTTGAACATCGGCGTCGACTGCCTCGCACAGATTGGCGATCTCGTTGATGAAACTGATCTTGGTTGCGAGGAACGCGTTGGCCGCATATTTGGTGAGTTCTGCGGTGCGCCGACTGGTAAACAGGATCGGCGCCTGGTTGAGGAACAACGGCCGGTAGATTTCGCGTAGCACTTCGCGCGCTTTCTCGTCCTCGGCGCCGACCACGATCCGGTCGGGAATCTTGAAGTCGCGGATCGCAGCGCCTTCGCGGAGGAATTCGGGGTTGGACGCGACCGAAACCCCTGCCGCGCCTTCCTCAGCAAGGATTTCGCTGATCCGGTCTCCGGTGCCAACTGGCACGGTCGACTTGGTCACCACCACCGTCCCCGGCTTGATCACTTTCGCCAACTCCCGAACGGCGTCGAACACGTAGGTCAAATCGGCATGACCGTCGCCGCGCCGCGCCGGCGTGCCGACCGCGATGAAGATCGCTTCGGCTCCCTCGACCCCGGCCTCGAGATTGGTGGTGAAGGTCAGCCGGTCGCGGGTCGCATTGGCCTTGACCAATGCCTCGAGCCCCGGCTCCCAGATCGGCATCCTGCCGGCGTTGAGCCCGTCGATCTTGCCGCCATCCTTGTCGACGCAGCAGACGTGGTGCCCAAAGTCGGCGAAACAGGCGCCGGACACGAGCCCGACATAGCCGGTGCCGATCATCGCGATACGCATGCTTTCTCCTGATCAATCGGGAACGCGGCGGCTTTAGACGCGTCCGGCGCCAATGCTCAACTGCATAGCGTTGCGCCGGCGAAAGGAGTATGGCGCCGACTGTGTGGCCGCCGCCCCTCGTCCGTGAGGCCCGACCACGGAGTCCAGATCGTCAAGACTGGAGGCCGTCATGCCCAAATTCAACTCAGCGTCATCGCTCGCGCTTGCTGCCGCACTGCTCGCAGCCGCTGCCGCGAATGCGCGCACCCTCACGATAGCGTTCAGCGCGTCGAATTTCTCGAACCCGCTCGACATCGACAACACCTACTTCCCGCTCGAGCCGGGGACGACCTTCACCTACAAGGGTGAAACCCCCGACGGCTGCGAAGTCGTCGTGACGACGGTCACCAGCGACACGCGGACCATAGATGGCGTGACTACGCGCGTCGTCCACGACACGGCCTACGAAGGCGCAACCTGCACCACTGCCCCCTCCGCACTCGTCGAGGACACGCTCGACTATTACGCGCAGGATAATAGCGGCAACGTTTGGTATTTCGGCGAGGACACTTTCCATTGCCCGATCTTCACCTGTGATCGCGGTGCGGGCTCGTGGATCGCTGGCGAGGATCCGGCGAATGCTAAACCGGGCATCATCATGCTCGCCCAGCCACGCAATGGCGACACCTACTTCCAGGAGCAGGCGGCACCCGTCGCATTGGATCAAGCGACGGTGAAGGGCACAGGCGTGACTGTCGTGCTGAAACGGGGTGACGCCTTCGCGCCCGGCACCTTCACAAACTGCATCGTGACCAAGGAATTCTCCACGCTCGAGAATGGCGCGAACGAGCAGAAAAGCTACTGCCCCGGGATCGGCAATGTCGCGGTCGACGAGCATCACGGCAAAGTCTTTCGCTCGGAGCTGACCGGCGTGTCCGGCGACGCCTTGCGCTTCCGCACGGTGCGCAAGCACTAGCTCTTACTGCGCCGCATTCTCCTCGGTGGGTGCGGCCTGGTTCGGATCTTCTGCCGGGATCTCTGCGGCATTAGCGTCGGCGACAGCGTCTGGCTCCGCAACGGCGTTACTGTCGCCGGGTGCTTCATCGACCGCAATGTTGCTTACGGCTGCGGCCTTGTTCGAATCCGCCGCGGAGTCGTCGTCATCGACCCACATCAACAGGCCGACGAAGGCGATGAACACCCCAAATAAAGCGAGCAGCCCCTGGCGCCATTTGCTCGGCACGCTGCCGACTTCGATGTCGCGGACCTTGATTCCGCCGCCGACGATCGCGGCGAACAGCGCCACCACGCCGATTACAATCAGGATCGCCCCCGTCACGCCTGTCTCCCCCTGGACTTGCGCGACCATACAGTCTCCCGGCCGATTTGCCACAAGCAGCGACAAGGTCTCGATTTCGCCGTAAAATCCCTATATTGGCGCGGCCCTTCCGATGAACGTCATCACGCTCCCCAAGCCCCCGCGCGTCGGGCTGGTCTCGCTCGGCTGTCCCAAGGCGTTGGTCGACAGCGAGCGGATCATGACCAAGCTGCGCGCCGACGGCTACGACATGTCGCCCGATTACGCCGGCGCCGACGTCGTGCTAGTCAACACTTGCGGCTTCCTCGACAGCGCCAAGGAAGAGAGCCTCGAGGCGATTGGCGAAGCCATCGCTGAGAACGGCCGCGTCGTCGTCACCGGCTGTCTCGGCAAGGAAGCCGAAGTCATCCGCGCCCGCTTCCCGGGCGTGCTCGCGGTCACCGGCCCGCAGCAATATGAAGAGGTCGTCGCCGCGGTCCACGAGGCCGCCCCGCCGATCCCCAACGCCTTCGTCGACCTCGTTCCGGAATCCGGGCTTAAGCTCACCCCGCGCCACTACAGCTATGTGAAGATCTCGGAAGGCTGCAACCACCGCTGCGCCTTTTGCATCATCCCCTCGATCCGCGGCGACCTCGTCAGCCGCCGTCCCGACGCCATCCTGCGCGAGGCCGAAAAGCTCATCGCCGCTGGCACCAAAGAGCTACTGGTGATCAGCCAGGACACGTCGGCCTATGGCGTCGACATCCGCCATCAGCCGCGTCTGTGGCAAGGTCGTGAAGTTCGCGCCCACATGACCGACCTCGCGCGGGAATTGGGCAAGCTCGGCACGCCCCAGAATCCAGTGTGGGTCCGCCTCCACTACGTTTACCCTTACCCCCACGTCGACAACGTCATCCCGCTGATGGCGGAGGGGCTGGTCCTCCCTTACCTCGACATCCCGTTCCAGCATGCATCGCCCAAGGTCCTGCGTGCGATGCGTCGCCCGGCCAACGACGCCAAAGTGCTTCAGCGCATCCGCAGCTGGCGCGAGATCGCCCCCGATCTCGCGATCCGCTCGAGCTTCGTTGTCGGCTTCCCCGGCGAAACCGAAGAGGATTTTGCCTATTTGCTGAATTGGCTCGAGGACGCCCAGCTCGACCGCGTCGGCGCATTCAAGTTCGAACCGGTCGAAGGCGCGGCCGCCAATGCGCTGCCCGACCCGGTGCCCGAGGAGATCAAGCAGGAACGCTTCGAGCGGATCATGGCGCTGTCCGCCCGGATCAGCGCCGACAAGCTCGCCGCCAAGGTCGGCTCGACCATCGACGTCCTCATCGACCGCGTCGACGACACGTCCGCTCCCTTGGAGGGCCCGGACAAAGGCCATTTCGACGCGCCCCATCCCGAACACCATCACGATGTCGGCGCCACCGGCCGTTCCAAGGCCGACGCGCCCGAAATCGACGGCGAAGTCCACCTCCGTGACGCCGGCGGACTCAAGCCCGGCGACATCGTCCGCGTGCGCGTCGAGGACTCCGACGAACACGACCTCTACGGCGTCCGCGCCTAGGCCCAAAACTCGACTTCGAGACACCCCCATGTTATGGTCTCGCTTGGCGAGGGGATGACATCGGAGTCATCCACCATGGCACCCAAGACTCAACTCCTCATTTCGTTTGCCGCGGCTGCGAGCCTGGTCGGGACCGCGATTGCCGCGCCGCCCCCGCAAGCCGGGCGCAAGCTCAGCGCCGTGCTCAACGGCGCGAACGAGTGCGATGCGTCGGGGACCTGCAACCTCGGTGACCCCGATGGGACGGGCACGGCGAACATCACGGTCAACGTCGGCCAGCAGAGAGTGTGCTGGAAGATCACGACCAGCAACCTTTCGACCATCACGCGTGCCCACATTCACAAGGCTCCGGCGGGGATCGCCGGGCCAATTGTCGTCGGCTTTTTCGAGGCGAACGATGTCCGGCTCGACGGCTGCACCCCCACCACCCAGCCGCTCGATCGCCGGCTGCTGCAGGACATCATCCAGCACCCGCAGGCCTATTATGTGAACGTCCACACGGTGGACTTCCCGAACGGAGCGATCCGCGGGCAATTGAGCAAGAAATAGCGTTACGGGGGTGACTCGACAGGGGGCGCGCGGCGGTTAGGTTGCCGCCATGCTCAAACTCGCCCCCGCGCTCCTCGCCCTCATTGCCGCTCCCGCCGCCGCCCAGACGCTAACCCCGGCCGAGGTCGGCCAGATCGACCAGCTTGTCGTCAAGACGCTCGCCGACACCGGCGTCCCGTCGGCCTCGATCGCCATCGTCCACGACGGCCGCATCGTCCTGACCAAAGCCTATGGCAAGGCCAATGAGGGCCTGCCCGCGACCCCGGCCTTGCCCTATCAGATCGCGTCCAACTCCAAGCAGTTCACGGCGATGGCGCTGTTGCTGCTCGAAGACGAGCGCAAGCTCAGCCTCTCCGACCCGGTCGCCAAATACATCCCCGGGATCACGCAAGGCGACAGCATCACCATCCGCCAACTCCTCAGCCACACCTCGGGCCTGCAGGATTTCTGGCCGCAGGATTACATGTTCGCCGACATGCTCAGGCCGACCGAGCCCAAGGGCATTGTCGACAAATGGGCGAAGAAGCCCTTGGATTACGCACCCGGCGCCCGCTACCAATACAGCAACACCGGCTATGTCGTCGCCGGGATGATCGCCGAAAAGGTCAGCGGCGAGCCTTTGCTCAGCTTCCTCAACCGCCGCATCTTCGCGCCGCTCGGCATGCATCCGATCGACCAGGATGAGACCAACACCCCCGCCTTCCCCGCCGGTTACCACCGCTATGCGCTGGGTGCGGTCCGCGTCGCGCAACCGCCCGCGCGCGGCTGGCTCTACGCCGCGGGCGAATTGTCGATGACCGCTGAAGATCTCGCCAAATGGGACATCGCCCGGATGAGCCGCGCCCCGATTCCGGCCGACGACTGGATCGCCCAGGAAACCCCGGTCATCCGCACCGACGGCCGGACCAACGGCTACGGCCTCGGCATCATCAACCATTACGTCCGCTCGCGGCATGTTATCGACCATGGCGGCGAAGCGGTCGGCTTCCTCACCCAGAACACCGTCTATCCGGACTCGAAGGCCGCGATCATTGTCTTCACCAACGCCGATTTCAGCGGCGCGACCGACACCTTGACCGAGGGCATCGAAAAGATCGTGCTCGACGCGCCCGAACAGGCGTTGGCCGGCGAAGGCGATCGGCTGGCCGACGTCCGCGCGGTCTATGACGCGCTCGCCGCCGGCCGCGTCGACCGCGCCAAATTCACCGCCAACCTCAACGGCTATTTCGACGCCACGGTGCTTGGCGATTACCGCTCGAGCCTTGCCCCGCTCGGCCCGCCAACCTCGATCGACAGCCAGGGCCCGCCGCGGCTGCGTGGCGGCTTCGTCAACCGCAATTTCTCAATCCATTATCCGGGCAAGACGCTGACCCTGATCACCTATGCCGAACCCGGCAACTCCGGACGCTTCGAACAATATTTGATCATGCCGGAATAGCCGGACGCGTAAATCAGGCCTGGCCGATCTCGCGCAGCAGGCCGGTGAACCACGGCGTTGACTTGTCGAACTTTTTGCCGCCGGCAATCCGCTCGAACTCGATCACGCGTAGCTCGTCGCTCCGCTCCTCGTCCTGGCCCACCACCCCCGACTCGCCCCGCAGCGCCGCGTCCACCGCGTAGGTCGTGCACGCCCGGATCAGCGCGAGGTCGGCGGCGTTCGCGGCGGCCGAGCGCGCGAAATAGCCGCTCTTCTGGACCAGCACCTTGTCGGCGCCGAGCTTGGCGGCAAACTGCCTGGCGAACCACTGGCCCGGGTTGAGCTTGTCGAGCTGGACGTGGCCGAACGGGTCGCGCGGCACGTCCTCGCCCGCCGCCTCCATTGCGGCGACGATTTCAGCGGCGCCAGCACCCTCGGAGATGAAGAGGTTGACGCAGTCCAGCTCGTCCATGGTCGTGCGCAGCCTTTTGGCCTCGTCGGCGATGTCGAACGGCCGCTCGGGCAGGAAGACGGCGTGAACGTCCCAGCGCGCGGCGCTATTCTCCAGCCACTCGGCGAACTGTGCCTGGCGGACCCATTGGTGATGCGCGAGCGCGGTGGCCGCGGTCAGCCATCCGCAATTGCGGCCCATGACCTCGTGGACGACGAGCATCCGCGGATTGGTCGAATGCTCGGCGATGATGTTGCGGGCGAACAGCGCGCCTTGTTCGGCGGCAGTCCACGCGCCGAGCGACTGGCGGATCGGCACGATGTCGTTGTCGACGGTCTTGGGCAGCCCGACCACCGTCAGCTCGTGGCCGTTGCCCCGCAGGTAGGCAGCGAGCTCGGCGGCGGTGCCGTTGGTGTCGTCGCCGCCGATCGTGTGGAGCACATCGACCCCGTCACGGCTCAGCTGCACGGCAGCGACGTGGAGCGGGTTCTGCCCGGGCTGGACGAGGCCGCGCCTGATGCAGTCTTCGACGTTGATGAGCTTGACCCGGCTATTGCCGATCGGACTGCCTCCGAACGCATGCAGCCGTGAGGCGACGTCCCGCACCGCATCGGTTACTTCGACGACGTCGCCGGTGAGCAGGCCGGCGTAGCCGTTGCGGTAGGCGATGATCCGGACGTCGGGCGCGATCTCGGTGTAGCGCTCGATCAGGCCGCCGACGGCGGAGGAAAGGCAGGGCGCGAGGCCGCCCGCGGTGAGCATGGCAATTGTGGTGACAGGCATGCGCTTACTCTGCCAACTCGTCGCCGTCGCGGCTAGCCCGTCCAGTGAATGTCCACAAAGGGTCGAAGGCGGACATTAGCCATTCGCAGCCGTTGCGTGATCGTTGCACAGGTGATGTCGATACTCGGCGTGCATGTCGGCCAACATTTCGCGGACAGCTTGTGAGCACCTGGATTGTGCAAGCTCTCGGCCAATCGTTTGTAACTGAAGCTCGACCAGCCGGTCGCATTCCTCAGGGGCGATGAGCGCAACATCTGCCGCAATCCGCCAAGCGGCGCGCATTGACGATGTTAAGGCTCCGACTTGAGCGCTGTCTTCAATTTCTTGCAAGCTCGGCAGAAGACCCAACGGATCTCCGTTCATCTGCCTGGCGATCGCCTCGCCCCATCGTCGATCGCGCTGGGCAGTCTCTGATGCCTCCAGGCGAGCCGCTGTGATTTCCGGAGCCACGATCCGACCGTTGCGCACGAGGACTGGCGCAGTAGCGCTCGTATCGCAGTCGTAACCGGGCGTTAGAACGAACGCCTTGAGATCGGCTTCCGCCAGAGCCTCCGCACGCGAATAATGGAGCGGGACCGAGCGGCAGCTCAATGGCCGCCGATGGTAGATGCCGCATTGTTTGCCTCTGAGGGCGCTGCACGCGCCTGGACTGGTATCGAGCGCCAGCGCCGAGATCGCGAGGTATTTGTTGTACTCGACTGGTTTGCCGTTGCGTGACAGCTTCAACGCATACGTACGCGCTGAAAAGGCGCCGAGAAGACGCTTCTTCTCATAGAAGGCCGCGCTCGCATTTCCCTCCCGACGACCAAGTGCGAGATAGTCTCTCAAACGCCGCGGCAACCAATGGAGGCGAAACATCAGCCTGAAGACGAACACGTCCGCCAATGCCGCCGCTTCGGACAGCTCCACCTCGGGCGAACGGTTGCAGCATTTGCCGCATTGCGTGCAGGCGAAACGCTGTACCCCGGCTTCCACTCTCTTCCCCTCAGACAGAGGTTTGCACGCGCGCCGATTGTCCGCAATGGGTGGTGGTCTCAGGAGGTCATCGCAACACACGCTTCAAAACGCTCTGCCGGTGTTTCGAAGCCGAGCGTCTTGCGCGGTCGTCCATTAAGCTGTCGCGCGA
>WNFK01251125.1_pt1 | contig 20723 bp, 19 predicted proteins | sample 5400281 | NCBI WGS metagenome assembly WNFK01 (sample SAMN13153350, study PRJNA577476) | soil metagenome | isolation source: 20 cm soil on Douglas fir-dominated hillslope | place: USA:California | collected 2013-09-17
GCTTGCCTCGCCCCAGGGCCCCGGGTGCCCCAATTCGACTTCCCGCACGCGATCCAGAATCGGCTGCCAGAAATCTCCCAGCACGGCGAACGGTTTCCCGGCCATCACCGACTTGTTCATCATCTCCCACGCAACCGCAAGCTCCACGAGCGTTCCCGTCCCGCCTTTGCAGGCTACAAAACCATCCGCGCGCCGGATCAGCTCAAACAGCCGCTCTTCCCAGGTCTTCATACGCACTTCCACGTCAATCCAGGGATTGAGCTTCGCAGCTTTGAAAAAATCCGCGGTCACTCCTGTTGTTTTCCCGCCGGCTTCCTTCGCTCCGCGGGACACTGCTTCCATCACCCCGCCGTAACCGCCGCTGCAAACAGAGAATCCGTGCTGCGCCAAAGCTCGCCCCAGGATCCGCGCCTCTTCGTAGTCCGCTTCTCCTCCGCGCGGCCGCGAACTTCCAAACACCGTGACGATGAATTCCTTTCCCATCTGCAATTCTCGATCTTAGTGCGGGTGCTTGCGTTCCAGCCCGCGCTTCGGCGGCGTCACGTTGAACTCCTCAAGCATCGCCACGCAAAGTCCGGTCAATGCATCCGCCGCTTCGTGGCTCTTTCCACCTTGGTTGTTGCTCAAGAACGAAAAGATCACCCGCCGCCCGCCCGGCGTCTCGGCAAATCCCGAAAGCGTCCTCACGTGTTCGACCGAGCCCGTCTTCGCGTGAATCCGTCCTGTCGCCAGTGAGTTTTTCATGCGGTCCTCCAGTGTGCCGTCGACTCCCGCCACCGGCAGCGATGCAAAGTAGAACCCGAACCACGATTGCTTCTGCGCAAAGCTCAGCAAGGTCACAATGGCCCGCGGAGTCACCAAATCGTGTCGCGACAATCCAGAGGCGTCCGCTTGAATTACGTCTCCGGGCGCGACTCCCGCCGCCGCGTAGAAATCCGCTGGAACTTTCATCAGCTCGTCCGGCGTGGCCCACACTCCGTTCTGTCGCGCCACCGTCCGCAACAGCATTTCCGTGTGCAGGTTCTGGCTGATTTTGTTGATCAACTTCACCGCGTCTCCCAGGGGTACCGAAACGTGCTCCGCGAGCACCGCCGGATCGCCAGCCGTCCCGTCCTGAGCGTGGCGGGCCTTCGCGACGCCCGTCACCTTTACTCCTCGCTCCTCCAGCAATCGCTTCAATGTGGCCGCCGCGTGCTGCGCCGGCTCTTCAATCGCCAGAACCAGTTTCCGCGGCGCGCTCTTCGCCGGCAAAGTGCCCTTCACCACCACGATATTCGCGCCCGGCTCCCGCGTGAGCGTCAAATCCGGCTTCACATCCGCGGCTGAAGTGACCACATCGTTCTCAACCGTGAAATCCGGCGTCGCGGGAGTCACCGTCCCCTGCACGGGATTGCCTGCCTGTTCGCCGGGCGTGAGCATCAGCGCCACGGTGTTGTCGTCCACGACGATTGCGGAAATCGCGGCGCCGTATTCCCACACCATGTCGTCGATTTCCCAGCCATTCGGATAGCGCTCCCGCGGAAAATAACTGTCGTCGCCGATCACATCTCCGGAAATTTCCTTGACTCCCTTAGCCACCACCGCGTCCGCAAGTTCCACAAGTGCTTTCTCAGGTGGACCATCAAATTCTTCCTTCAGTTCATACGGGAATTTTCGGTTCGATAGATTCGGATCGCCATGTCCCACAAGCGCGAGATGTTCACCGAGCACTCCCTCGCTCGAAATCGCGCCACGCGTCTCCAGCGTCGTGTGGAAGCGGTACTCCGGCCCCAGTTTCGCCAAGGCCAAAGCCGTTGTGAATAGCTTCATGTTCGAAGCCGGCACGAAATACTTGTCCGCGTTCTGCTCGTACAGAGTCTCGCCGCTCTCGGCGTCCGCAATGAGCAGTCCCCACTCACCTTTGCTCGTGGGTGCCGTTCCCAGCAACGCTTCCGCCCGCGCGGCGAATCTCGCCGTGGCCTTCTTCGAAGCCGCACTCTGTTTCTTGACGCCGCAGCACGCCGGCTTTGTTTTTCCTTTTGATTGTGCGCTGATGCGTGGCGCGCCAATTCCGAAGGCCCACACGGCGCTCGCCACCGCCACTGCCGCACTCCGCTGCAGGATTTTCTCAATTCTCATTTTTCTCTCGCGCTTAAGTCGTTCTGGAAAAGTATAGTCCAAAGGCAACGTATTCTGTCTCCCGCGCTTCTTATTAATCGAACAAACCCCTGCCTCAAGCCGTTTGCAAGGCCCCGTTTCTAAGGCCTGAGGTTGCGCCCAGCCTGTGGGCACTCTATGATGGCTCTAGTCCAAAAAAACTACGACGAGGTGAACTGTGATTAAGCGAATGATCTCCTACCTGATGGCGCTGGCGCTCATTGCGCTCCCGCTCTTGGCCGCGGGGGATAAGAAGGAAACCGAACGCCTGGAAAACTGCGGGATGATCGTCAAGGAAGTGATGGATATTCCCGATAACATCCCCGAAGACCTTATTAATAAAGCGGAATGCATCATCGTCTATCCGTCCGTGCTCAAGGCTGCCTTTGTTATCGGCGGCAGCTACGGCCGCGGGGCGATGACGTGCCGCTCCGGTGAGCATTTCACCGGCCCTTGGAGCGCTCCCACGATGATGGCGCTGGAAGGCGGCAGCGTTGGCTTGCAGCTCGGTGGCCAGGCCACGGATTTCGTCCTGCTGGTCATGAATCCGCGCGGCGCCCGCTCCATCTTGAGCAGCAAGGTAAAGCTTGGCGCTGATGCTTCGGCAGCCGCGGGTCCAAAGGGACGCACCGCGAACGCATCGACCGACGTGACGATGCGCGCCGAAGTCTTGAGCTATTCCCGCAACCGCGGCCTCTTCGCCGGCCTCTCACTGGAGGGCTCGACGGTTCGCCCTGACAATGACGCCAATGAGCGCATCTATGGCAAGAAGGTCGAAGCAGAATCCATCGTGTTCAAGGGTGCTGTCGCCGTTCCTCCGGCCGCACAAAAAATGATCGCGTATTTAAACCAGAAGTCTCCGAAGAACACCTCGGACCCCGATTCCCTCAAATAGGAACTCCAAACCTACGGCCTCTCGGGACACCCCGGCTCAAGCCGGGGTGTTTTCGTTTGTATCTCCCCGCAACGCCTCCGGCGATTTTTCCCTGCTAGCCCAGGAGAAAAAGTGCTTGACATCTGATCCGATATGACTTATAGTCATTTATGAGCGTTGGTCACTATGACCCGTCAATCAAAATCTATCCCCCGCGACAATCCCGAGGCGTCAACCTCCCCCTCCGACCGTCGCCAGCGTCGGAGCGCGGATATCCGCGAGCGTCTTTTTCGCGCCTCCCTTGATCTTTTCGCCCAGAAAGGATTCGCCGAGACGACTGTCGAGGACATCACCGAGTCTGCTGACGTCGGTAAAGGCACCTTTTTCAATTACTTCCCGAGCAAGGACCACATTCTGCTGGCTTTCGGAGAAATGCAACTCAGCAAGCTGGAAGCAACCATTGAGACGGCTCGCCGCACTGGCGAGCCCATGCCGGAATTCCTCGGTTCGCTCGGTCTCCGCATGACCCAAGAGCCCACTCGGAATCCCGCCATCATCCGTGCGCTTCTCCAGGGCTATCTTTCAACGACTCCGGTTCGTGAGGCCATGATGGACTTGCAAAAGCGCATGCATGCCCTGCTTAGCCAGATGATTCAGCTCGGTCAGGACCGTGGCGAAATCCGCAACGACCTCCCTGCCGCGGAGATCGCCCACGTTTTTCGCCAAACCATTTTCGGCACGCTTCTGATTTGGTCGCTTTACGCCGACGCGACTTTGCACTCTCGGATCGAAACTGCATTCAACTTGCTCTGGTCCGGCTTGGCGCCTCCCGGGACCTCGACGCCGCCGTTGACGGTCCCTTTCTTCACGTCAGGAGACTAGTTTTATGAGCCGCAAGCGCATCCTGATTCTTCTCGCTGCCGCCGCCGTGCTGACCGCCACTGTGCTCTATGCCGGTTGGTTGCGCCGCGACACCGCCCTGCAAGGCTCCGGCACCGTCGAAGCTCGCAACATTCGCGTCGGCTCCAAGATCGGCGGCCGCATCGACAAAGTTTTGGTCCGCGAAGGTGATTCCGTTCGACCAGGCCAAGTTCTGATTACCTTCGACGACCATGAATTGCGGGCCGCGCTCCAACAATCCCGTGCCAGCGCTGAAAAATCCCGGCGCGGCTATCGTCCCGAGGAAATCGCGGAAGCACGCGCCGTCGCGGCTCAGTCCAAGGCCGAGTACGAGTTAAAAAAGAACGGCTATCGCTCGGAAGACATCGCCACCGCGCAAGCCGATCTTGACCGAGCGAAGGCCGACGAAATCCGCACGCATCTTGACTTTGACCGTTACGCCGCACTCGCAAAAAAAGATCTCGTCTCCAAGCAGCAACTCGATACCGCCGAGGCCAATTGGAAAGTCGCCGCCGCCCAGCAACAGAGCGCCCGGCACAAGCTCGATGAACTCCAGCGCGGCTACCGTCCCGAGGAAATTGCCTCCGCCGAAGCGCACTACCATCAGGCACAGGCCAACCTGGAAAAACTCGAGCGCGGCAACCGTCGCGAAGACGTCGACCTCGCCAAAGCAGCCTACGCTTATGACGAAGCGCGTTTCCGAGAGCGCCAAGTCACCGCTCCCTCCGCCGCCATCGTCGAGGTTCTGGACGTTCGCCCCGGCGACCTCATCGCGCCCAATACGCCCGTCGCGACTCTTCTTGAAAAGGATCAGATCTACGTTCGCATCTACATTCCCGAAACCGAAATCGGCCGCGTCAAGCTTGGCCAAAAAGCCGAAGTTCGCGTCGATTCTTTTCCGAACACCGCTTTCGATGGCCTCGTCGAACAGATCAACCAGCAGGCCGAATTCCTGCCGCGCAATGTTCAGACCCGCGAAGAGCGCGTCCACCAGGTCATTGGCATAAAAATTCGCATCAATGATCCCGCCGGTCGTGTCCTAGCCGGCATGGCCGCGGATGTGAAACTGAAAGCCCAAAGCTGAGGCCATGGCGACGCACCCGCAACCCCTCTCGCAAGCCGCCATCTCCGCCGAACATCTCGTGCGGCGCTTCGGCAACTTCACCGCCGTGAACGACGTGAGCTTCCGAGTCGAAAAAGGCGAAATCTTTGGTTTCCTCGGCCCCAACGGCAGCGGAAAGACCACCGTCATCAAAATGCTCACCGGACTTTTGCCGCTCAGCGGAGGATCGGCCTGGGTCGAAGGTCTGGACGTGCGGACCGAATCGGAAGCCGTGCGCGAGCGCATCGGCTACATGTCGCAAAACTTCAGCCTCTACTACGATCTTACCGTCGCGGAAAACTTGCAGTTCTACGGCCGTATCTACAGCCTGGAACCCGCGCGCCTAAAGCGCCGCATGGACGAAATTGTCCAGCTCAACAGCCTGGCACCCTATCTGAATCGCCTGGCCGCGCAACTTTCCGGCGGCTGGAAGCAGCGCCTCGCCCTCGGCTGCGCCATGCTCCATGAGCCGACACTCCTCTTTCTCGACGAGCCCACCGCGGGCATCGATCCCGTCGCGCGCCGCCAGCTCTGGGATCTTCTCTTCGAGCTTTCCGGTCATGGCATCACGTTTTTTGTCACCACTCATTACATGGACGAAGCTGAGCGCTGCAGCCACGTCGCTTACATTTATTACGGCAAGCTCATCGCCGACGGCACACCCAAGTCGCTTAGAGAGCTTCCTGACGTTCAGCCACCGGGCACCCGGCGCGTTGAAATCACCACGCCGGAAGTTACACGCGCGCTCCGCTTCGCGCGTCACCTCCCGGGCATTCTCAGCGCCACCATTTTCGGCCAATCCATCCATGCGCTCGTCGAAGACCATTTCAATCTCGACGATCTTCGCGAACAGCTTATGAAAAACGGCATCGCCGTCACCGAAATTCGTCCGCTTGCTCCCAGCCTCGAAGACGTCTTCGTCGAGCTCACTTACAAGCATCAAGCGCTCCTGGAGGCCGCCCGTGCGTAACTTCTTTCGCGGTTTCGGCGCTGTCTTTTACAAAGAGGTCCTGCATGTCCGCCGCGACCCCGCGACTCTTTTTTTCTCTCTCGTCATTCCGCTGCTGCAAATGGTTGTGCTTGGTTTCGGCATTGACACCAACATCCGCCAGATCAATACCGTCGTCCTGAATGCCGACGGCCGCCGCGAAAGCCGCGAGCTGATCGACCGCTTGAAAAACTCCGACACCTTTCATTTCATCCGTTACGTCCAAAACGACCGCGATCTCAACGACGCCATCATTGCCGGAAAGGCCCGCGTCGGAATCAAGATTCCCGTGGATTATTCTGACCGCCTTCTCCACAACATGAGCGCCCAGGTCCTCGTCCTCATCGACGGCTCGGACTCCTCGGTCGCCGGCCAGGCCATCAACGTGACCACCGCCATCGGCCTCGACGAATCGCTCCGCCGCGTTCTTCAGGATCGTTCCACTTTTGCGGTCGATATCCGCCCCAAGCTGCTCTTCAACCCGGACTCCCGTTCCCCGAATTTCCTCTTGCCCGGCTTGACCGCTATTCTCCTGCTGAACGTCACCACATTCCTCACCGCTTTCTCTATCGTCCGCGAGAAGGAACGCGGCACGCTCGAACAGCTTTTCGTCACGCCGGTCCGCCCCATGGGCCTCCTTTTCGGCAAGCTCCTTCCCTATCTGGCCATCGGTTTTGCCGAGCTCTGTCTGATTCTCACCTTCATGCGCTTCGTCTTTCAGGTTCCCATTCACGGCAACGTCCTGGTTCTCGCGTTCCTTTCTCTCCCCTATCTTTTCGTTTCGCTTTCCATCGGCATTCTGGTCTCCAGCAAAGCCAACTCGCAATCCGAGGCCATCCAGCTCGCCTTTCTCACGTTTCTCCCCAGCATCTTCTTCTCCGGCTACATCTTTCCGCGCGAAACCATGCCCGTCGTCTTCTACGTCATCAGCTATTTCATTCCCGCCAGCTATTACATCAACATCACCCGCGGCATCATTTTGCGCGGCGCCGGCCTTTCTCATCTCTGGCTCGATGGCCTGGCCCTCTACGCCATGGGCTCCATTCTTCTTCTCATCGCCGCCCGCCGCTTCCAGAACAAAGTCATCATGGCGTGAGTTTTCGCCCCGTTAGCGGGTCTTTTTGAGGTAGCACACAAGTCGCTGATTCCCACTTCTCCGTTCGTGGTCAGTGGGGGCGAGATGTCCGGAAACCTACCGGGACTTAGCTCCTGGCTCTACGACGGAGCTCCGTAACCGACGCGGCATAAATACCAGCGTGCCGCTCGCCTCGATCACTCCTCATCGTCATCATCGTGATCGTCGTCGTCGATCGAGCGAAGGACATGGGAGAAGACCCACTGAGCCACGTGGCGCCCTTGCCTTCGCGCCTGCACGTCCGCAAAGCGGAAGTGGATCCCCTGGTAGATGCGGGCGTTAACCACATCCGCGGCGGCATCCGAGAAGCGGTTATAGGTGCGCGTCTGCTGAGGGGCTGCAGCGTTCGTGGTGGTTACCGTGAAGGTCTTTTTGTCAGTCCCGAAGAAGAGGGCAAGGACACGGGTTATGGCGCCCGTGACGTTGTTGGCGCCCGAGGTGTAGTCGGGATAGTTTGGCGTGTTGATCATCGGCTGCCAGTTCGGGTCGCCGGCCGTTTCTGGGTTCCCGTCATTGTCTCCCTCTTGAATGGCCGTGAGGGGTCGCCAGAAGACGAAGTGGAACTTGCTGTCCCAGGCAGTGATCCCGGCATCGCCCATGGCCAGGCCGGCCAGCGCGAAGATCCGCGCACTGTCACCGATGTCGGGCACGTGCAAGCCGACGATGTCCCTCAGTGCCCGGTTCCACAGCACGAGAAAGTTGGAGTTCCAGAACTTCGCGAGGTCGGCCTGCTCGGGCGTGCGGGTGCTATGGGGGTCGGCGGCGCCCAGGTCCTTGACCTCGTTATAGGCTGTCGCGTATCGCTCGCTTGTCAAGGTTGGCGGCGCCACCGGACGAAACTGGGAAGGACTCTTCAAGGTGAACGGAGTGACAGTCGCGAGCCACGGCGCGAGTGCTGCCGAGAGAGTTGGAGGTGGTCCGGGGAGGTATGAAGGCGTCGGGCGCCAGACGCCGGGATCGGTGCCGCCAGTGAAGGGTGGTGGATTCAGCGGAAAGCTCCCGTCATTGGCTCGCAGGGCGATGATACCGGCAGCAGCCTGCGCCCCCACTGCGACGCCGGGGTCGGTCTCCGCCAGACCATGCGCGTTCAGATAGTTGTGATAGGCGGTGTCGAGGGACGCCGTTTGGGCAGGGAAGCGGTTCACGAGCACATCGTGCGCGGCCTTGGCGGCTGCGGCCGCCGGCGAGCCCGACGCTCCCGGGATGTGCACGTGGTACGGTTTGAATCGGCCGTCGATCGCCTCGACAGCGTCATACACGGCAATCTGGACAGTCGCGTTGTCGAGGAAGCCCACTGCGCTGCCATGGGTGGGACCGGCGTTTACGATCGTTTGTACAGCGATCGCATTCCAATCCGTTACGGCGTCGGCTCGTACGACTGACGGCATAGCGAGGGGCATCGCTAAGCCAAGTATGAGTACACAAAATCTTTTCAGTAGTCGCATTTCTTGTCTCCTCTCGAGGCCGATAGGGATTCACCAAATTAGGGCAAAGTGAAGCAGGACGCTGTCAGAATGGAGGAAGGGACCCGGTAGGAAGACCAACAGCTCCGCACCTAGTCGCTCTGCCAGTTTGCAAAACGGACCATACGCCGCATTTCGAGCGAAGTAAAGTTGTTATTTGTAAAATGCCTGTCGCCCGGCATACCAGGCTCACATTGCAGAGGCGCTCTAGTTCACCTAGTACTTCCGCCTGCCTGTTTTGTCTTTTATTGCCGCACCGCGTATTCTGCTGAACTGTCCTGACGTTCTCAGGAGATTCCGTGTCCTGCCCCATCTGCGAAAAGCGCAAAGCCGCTCGCTTCTGTCCCGCGAAGGGAGAAAAGATCTGCGCCGTTTGCTGCGGCACAGAGCGCGAAGTCTCCATCGACTGCCCCTCCGATTGCTCCTATCTCGTCGCGGCGCACCGTTACGAAAACGAGCACCGGCGCTCCTTGCCCGCGGACACGCCGTTGCTCGACGAAAAAATCCCCCAGGATATCGTCTACGCCCACCAGCAGCTCATGGCCGCGCTGGCCTTCTCCATCGCCAAGTTCTGCGGCGTCCAGCCCGCTGCCGTGGACGCTGACGTCCTCGCCGCCATCCAGGCCCTCACGCAGACCTACAAGACGCTGAGCTCCGGCATCATCTACGAAAAACCGCCGGACGCGCCGCTCCCGCGCGAACTCTACGCTGCATTGATGGCCCTTATTTCCGAACTCAAGAAGCAGCCAGCCGAACGCGCCAACTCAGCCGGCCTCAAGGACGCGGATCTTTTCTATCTGCTGGTTTTTCTCTACCGGATGGGTTTGCTGCGCACCAACGGCCGCCCCCGCTCGCGCCGCTTCATCGAATTCCTGCGTGGCCAATTCCCGCAATCCCCCGAACTCAAGCGCGAAGAATCTCGCATCATCGTCCCCTAGCAGGTTTTTTTGCGGCACAGCGACTCCTGGCTGGGCGTCTTCTTAGCCGCCTACCCTGCCGCGCATGACCGCGTAGGTTGCATCTGTTGCGCCACCAACGCCGCGTCCCAGCCCAGAGACAACTGAGAGCAAGGCGTCGTATGCTTCTTGTCCACCCACGGCCGCGACCGAAATCCATACTTCTCACGGATTCGCGCCACCCGTTCGCTGGCCGTCCGCCGGTATTTCTCAGGCGCATACCCGTTCTTCGCGTACCACTGTTCGTACTGCTTCGCCAGGCGCGGAAACTTCTCCCGCACAAACGGCAGGAACTGCTTCGCCGACGACGGCATCAAAAACAGCACTCCCGAGAAAAACCACTGCGCGCCCGCTTCTTTCGCGGCCGCCGCGACTGCCTCGAGCTCGCCCTCGCCGTCCGTAATCCCCGGCACCAACGGCGAAGCGGAGACACCGACAGCCAGCCCCGCTTCGTGCAATTCGTTCACAGCCGTAATGTCTATCTGTAACGAGGACCGCGCCGCAATCTTCGTCAGCACGTCGATATCGCGCACGATCTGATTCGACTTCGTGATGATCGAAATACTCAGACCTTCGCGCTTCGCCAATTCCTCCAGGCACGCCCGCGTCACCCCGTGTTCCCGCTCAGCGGGTTGATACGGATCGGTCGCCGTCCCAATCGCGATATGATCCGGCTTTTCGCCGCCCGACCTCTCCGACGCATACGAGTACTTGCGCGAAATATCATGCGCCAGCAAAGGCGCGGCATCCTTCTTCACATAAATCTTTTTCTCGAACTCGGACCCGTCCAGTTCCATGTATTCGTGCGTGTACCGCGCGTAGCAATACTTGCAGGCAAACTCGCATCCTCGATAAGGATTGATCGTCCATTCGAACGGCACGCGGTCCGAATCGCACCGGTTTAGGATCGATTTCACCGGCAGCACAAAATACTCCGGCCGCTCCGCCGATTTTCTTTGCGTCTCCGCTGGCGGGGAGGATGCTGCGAGGCGGGCAATGCCAACCAGTCGCGCGCGAGCGCGTTCAAGGGGCGCCGCGGCAGCAATTCGAATCGGACCTGATTCACGGTTTTGGGTTCCGTGCTGGGTCCTGGACGCTGGGGGGCAATCCGCCGTCGCTTGATTCGAAATGCTGCCGCGTTGGTCAACAGCCAGGGCAGGGCTACTGACCATCTTCATTGGGCTTATGGCATCAGGGCACTCAGGAAAGAGTCCTGCTGTGGTTGGTGAAGCGCGGCGGCGTCGAATCCGAAAACTCGGCGCCGATAGGGAGTGAACTGGAGACATAGCCCACCTCGAAGCACGCCGCAGTATTTCGCTTTTTGTTCGCTTAGTCAAGGACTATTTTCGCTTTTTCTTCATGCGGCTTCCCGCCCTCGCATTCTCCCTTTCCACCGTACCTCCATGGATACGGCGCCTCTTCGCGAAAGCTCGCAGACAATTGCCTCCCTTGCTGTCACAAGGTATTCTCAATGTCCGGGGGAAGCGTCGTCGGCATGCTTGGTAGATCCAAACTCTTTCTGCTCGCGGCATCTGTGCTGCTTGCTGGCCTGCCAGCGCTCTCCCTCGGCCAGAATGCTCCGCCGGCAAAGAAGCTGCCTGCAGGTCCCGCCGCCCCGCAATCGACCCACTATCCCATTCTCCTCCTTGCTTTTGGCAACGATCCCAACTGGAGCCTGCGCATCGGCCTGAAAGGGCCGGAACGCTTGGATCGCCCAGGGTACCCGCCGATCCCTCTGGAGCCAGCCGAAGTAACGCATGAAGCCGGCGCCGACTCTTGGACCTATCACGCCAAGGATGCCGCTACCGGCGCGATCGTCGTCGTCCACCTCACGCGGGAAGCGTGTACCGACGCCGCCAACGATACGCTGACTCCCGCGCCGCCCCCCTCGGGAAAATACTCCTTCCGCGCCTCCGTCGATCACGCCCAAATCGGCTCCTTAAAGGGCTGCGCCCGCGTCGCCGCCGAGATCTTCCCCAAGATTAACAATCAACCCGACGACGAGGAGGACGCTGACAAAAAAAAGCCACCCGCTCCAACCGTCACCAACTTCAATCCCTCCGTCGCCGTCGCTTACCTGAATTCAGCAAGCAGCGTTGTACTCAGCCGCGGCAAGACGAAGAAGATCGCGGCGCCAGCCGGCACCGAGCTGGCCCTCTCCCACGACGGCAAGAAGCTTCTTTACACGCGCTCCGATTCAAAGAGCAGCCCCGACCACACCATCGTTCTCTACGATTTTGACTCCGGCAAATCGCTGGATTTGGTGCAAGGTCTCGTGCGGCAAGCCTTCTGGTCGCCCGATGACGGCCGCGTCGCTTTTCTCAAAGCTCTGGATAACTCGTGGCAGGTGTGGTCTTTCCCCGCCACAATGCCCGAGGCCGCCGCAGTTTTTTCTCCGCAGTCCGTGAATTCTCTCCATGGCTGGGTCGACAGTCACACTGTTCTCGCCACGGACATGCAAGACGCCTTCTGGCTTAGCGAAGACAACCAGCCGCAATCCGTAGCGCTGAAAGATATCTACGGTGCCGCATTTCAAATCATGAGTTCAGATACAATCCGCGTGAATCCCGTCAATTCAGACTTGCTGTTGATTTCGGCCGCTTATTTGTCGGCGCCCGCCGGTGCTCCAGGTGGTTCCACGGGCTCGACCGCGGGTTTTTTCCTTTACGAAATGCGTGCGAAGCGCCGCGTAATTCTCTGCCCGCCTGAGCAGTCGGGCCGCGCTGCGGAATGGTCGCGCGACGGCCTTCAAATCTTTTTTTCCGGGAGCGATTCCTCGCATCGTCCAATCGTCTACCGAATTTTTTGGGACGCCACAGGGTTGCAGCGAGTTCTTACCGGCAGCAACTATGTAGTAGGGCAGTAGCCTACTCCCCCGAGGGTGCTGATAGGTTTTAGATCACCCTTGCCTGATACGCCGCAGTCGCTTTATTCGCCGCCTCTCACTACCATCTTGGCGTATACTGAGTTTTATGAGTACTGGTCCCACGCCCGCTCTCACGCAGGTGGGTATACTTGTCCTCGACGAAAATGCCCCGGGCGGAAGCGCGGTAAAGCAGATCCTGGACTCCGAGGGGTGGCGCGTACGCATAGTCCCCGACACCCAGATGCTCCTTGCCGAGCTGAAAACCGGGGAATGGTCTCTTGTAATCGCTGATGTGGCTCTGACCGGTGTCGACGGTCCCGCCTTCGTCACCCTGCGCGAGCTTGCCAGTGTCTCAGCGGCTGACGGTGGGCGCGTCCGCGTCCTGTATCTGATCCCGGAACTGGCCAGCGGCCAATACATTGTCCATCTGGAAGCCGCGCGCCTTCCCTACGTACTTCGTCCCTACCACCTTCACGACTTTCTCGAAAAAGTCAGCGATCTGCTCGTCGAAGTGAAGGCCATCGAGGGTCCCATCCGTCAGGTCCGCCATGAATTCGGCGCCCTGCGCAAGAAGAAGAAACTAGCCGCCCGTTCCAACTCCATGTTCGCCTCGCGCGACTCTTTTTCCTACACCGACGAGGAACTCGCCGAATACGAGAAACAGGAAGGCGAAGCCTCCAAGTCCAGGCGCAACAAGCCCCGCGTCAACCTCGGCGATCCCAACCGCTGAATGGGGCAAAGCAAGTTCCAACTCTTAGTTCTTAGCCCTTAGTTCTCAGTTCTCAGTTGTTACTAGGCGGCCTCACATTCTAGTTTGTCCCTCTGCCTTTACCCGGTTCACCAGGCCGGCTCCTTCTTCCTGCTAAGAACTAAAAACTAACAACGAATAACTTCCACCAGTGCAAGGAATTGTTCCCTCCCCGTTCTAATCCTGAGTCGTATCCCCGCTGGTTCGCTCTGACCGGGTCGGGGTTCACGCACAGGAGGCTTTCATGGAACGGTCGATTTTTGCCGCCCTGATCGGCGGTCTACTCGGTATCACCACTCTTGGGGGCTTGGCTTTCGTCGGCTCGGCACCGGGCTCCCCTGCCGCTCCCTCGTCTCGGCCTGAGGGCGATTGGCGGCTCCTCAATCCCGTCACCTACGAGAACATCTCCGTCTTCCCCGTCGTCAGCTCCTACAGCCAGGACACCAGTACCTTCCTCACCCTCGAGGAAGGTCTCGCCACCGGCAACGTGGCCGTCCATGAGCAAGGTTCCGAGAGCATGGTTCGCGGCCGCGATGGCCATCCCGTATATATTCCGCAGCCCGGTACCAGTGCTTCCGTCAACCAGCTTGTCCTGATCAATCGCAGCAAGCGCCCGCTGTTGCTCCTCGCTGGCGAACTCGTCAGCGGCGGCAAGCAGGATCGCGTCATCGGCAAGGACCGCATCGTTCCCCCAGGCGCCCCGCCGCTCCCTCTCGACGTGTTCTGCGTCGAGCACGGCCGTTGGACCGGCAGCTCGCAATTTGCGGCTGCACAAACCATCGTCCATCCCAGCGTCCGCGAAAGCGCCGCCGTTGATCAAGCCCAGAGTAGAGTCTGGGACTCCGTTCGCAACGGCACCAACTCGAAGGCCCCCGCAACCGCTCCTCGCGCTCAAATATCCGCTGACAATCTCCAAAGCGCCATCGCCGGCAACGGGCGCACCGAAGCCTACGAAAAAATTTATGAGTCGCGTGCCGTCGGCGTATCGATCGATGAATTTGTCATCGAAGTGCAGCGCCGTTTCGCGCAAGCCACTTCAAGTTTGAAGAATGAGCGCGTCGTCGGCGTGGTCGTGGCGTACGGCGGCGAAGTCGCCTGGAGCGACATTTTCGCTTCCGGCGATCTCTTCGATCACTACTGGCGTAAACTTTTGCGCAGCTACGCCGTCGAAGCCCTCACCCGTCCCACGTACCGCCAAGCCGCCTCACGCGACAACGCCAACGAGTTCTTGCGCCGATTGAACGGCCGCGAAACTCAGGAAACCGAGCCCGGCGTTTATCGCTGGCGCGAAATCAAGGAAGGCCAGCTCGCCCAAATCGAGCTCGACGCCCTCCAACCCAAACCCATGACCGTTCACCGTTTGCTGTTGCATCGCACCAGTTGACGCGATCCGGAAGTCAGCAGCTGTTAGGGGCGCAGCATGCTGCGCCCCTACTTGGCACGATCAAAGCGTCGCACCGTACTACGATCTGGCGTTTCTTCGAGCAGTTGCTTCACCGTCCTTTGCAAACTCGGGTGCACCGCATGCGGCGCAATCTCCGCCAGCGGCACCAGCACAAACCGCCGCAGATGCATGCCCGGATGCGGCACCTGCAATTCCGGCGTGTCAATCGTCTCCGACCGGTAAAGCAGGATGTCCATATCGATCAGCCGCGGCCCTTTCACTACCAGCTTCTTGCTCCCCATTCGCAATTCGATCCCACGCAGGGCTCGCAACAATTCCAGCGCCGGAACCTCCGTCTCTCCCTCGACCGCACAATTCAAAAACCACGCCTGCTCCAAGAAGTCCACTGGCTCCGTCTCATAAAACGACGACACCCGCGTCACGCGCACATCTGCATCTCGCAACGCCCTAATCGCCGCGCGCAAATTCTCCTTCCGTTCTCCCACATTCGATCCCAGCGAAAGATAAACCGTCTTTTCAGCCATGCTCTCTCATCGACGAAGCCTACTTCGCCGCGTTCGCCTCGCAACGCCCCTTAGACTACCTCGAAACTCCCGTGCAAGCCTTTTCGCGCGCGCTGCACGCTTTCCTCACTCGCCGCCGAGCCGCTGGCCACGACTGTTGAAGAATTTAGAGTCCGTCGTTAGAATGCCGCCATGCGCAAGGTCGTTCTCGGCCTCGGCATCAGCCTCGACGGCTACATCGCCCGTCCCGATGGAGCGGTCGATTTTCTCTTCATGCCCAAGGACTATTCGATGGGCCCGTTTTTCGCCACGATTGACGAAGCGATCATGGGCCGGAAGACCTATGAGGTGGGACTCAAGATGGGCGGTGGCTCGCTCTCCGAGTCGAAGATGGCTATGTACGTTTTCTCTCACTCGCAAGCCCCAGGAAAACGTGGCGGCGTCACCTTCGTCAACGAATCCCCGAAAAGTTTCGTCGAAAAACTCCGCAAGCGCTCCGGAAAAAACGTCTGGCTGATGGGCGGCGGCGAGCTCGCCCGCGACTTCCTCAAAGAAGATCTGGTCGACGAACTATATATCGGCATCGTTCCCGTCCTGATCGGCGAAGGCATCCCGCTTTTCCCCAGCGGCTTCCCGCAACGCGAATTTACCCTGCTCGAAAACAAGACCTTCTCGAAAGGCCTGATCGCCCTCAAGTACGCCCGCGCCCGCAAAAAACCAAAGCGCAAAAAGTAGGAGTTGGCGTTCCGTCCGGCACTTTTGCCCCACTTCGCGGGGGCAAAAGTGGAGAGGAGATTGAACAGCAAGAAGGAGATGGCGACGTCCCGACCGAGTCGAGATAATTGCCGTCGCTACATGAGCGAGCGGGTCAGAACAGCCGCGGCTGGCGCTTCGGCAGGTCGCGGCCGAAGTATTCGTAGGCGCGCTGCGTGGCAACTCGGCCGCGTGGGGTGCGGTCGATCATGCCGATCTGCATGAGGTAGGGCTCGTAGATCTCTTCGATGGCGTCTTCTTCTTCGGAGAGGACTGCCGCCAGCGTTCCCACGCCGACCGGCCCGCCGGCATATTTATCGAGCAGCGCGATCATCAGGTTGCGGTCCACTTCGTCGAGGCCGCTCTCGTCGACGCCCAGCATTCGCAAGGCTTCCTGGGCCACCGCACGAGTGATGCGGCCTGCCGCGCGCACTTCCGCAAAATCGCGCGCGCGCCGCAGCAAGCGGTTCGCGATGCGCGGCGTGCCACGGCAACGGCCCGCGATTTCTTCGGCACCGCCTTCGTCCATCTGGATGTTCAGGATTTTTGCCGAGCGGTGAATGATGATCAGCAAATCCGCCGGCTCGTAAAAATCCAGCCGGTGTACGATGCCAAACCGCGAACGCAGCGGCGCGGTAATCAATCCTGCGCGCGTCGTCGCGCCAATCAAGGTAAAGTGCGCCAACTGGAACGGATGAATCCGCGCGCCCGGCCCCTGCCCGATAATCAGGTCGACGCGGAAATCTTCCATCGCCGGATACAGCACTTCCTCCACGGCCGGCTGCAAGCGGTGAATTTCATCCAGAAAGAAAACTTCCTTTTTTTCGAGCGAGGTCAATATCGCCGTCAGGTCGCCTTTGCGCTCCAGCAGCGGGCCCGCGCTGGTCTTGATGGGCACGTTCAATTCGTTGGCGATGATCTGCGCCAGGGTGGTTTTTCCCAGCCCGGGCGGCCCGTAGAGCAGCACATGGTCCAGCGCTTCGCCGCGGCTCCGCGCCGCATCGATGGCAATCTGAATATTCTCTTTGACGCGTTTCTGCCCGATGTACTCGTCGAGGCGCTTGGGCCGCACGCTCACTTCGATGCGCGCGTCTTCGTCAAACGCCTGTCCGGACACAATTCGTTCTGGCTGTCTCTGTGGCATCATCCGTTTTGCCGTTCCATCCGCCATCGTTTCTGCCGCCGACTCCCGCAATTCTCAGTCTGCGCTCAATGGGGCGCAGCATGCTGCGCCCCTACAACCAGAACATGCTAGGCGCCGCGTGCGGCACGGCCCTTTGGTGCACTCAGCGACTGCAAGGCACCGCGCAACAATTTTTCAAAATTTCCGGCGCCCGCCTCGCGCTTCGCTTCGGCTACGGCGGTTTCCGCGGCGCGTCCGTCGTATCCCAGGTTTACGAGCGCGGACACCACATCCGCCTCGATTCCCGCGGGCGTTGAAGCCGTCGGTTTCTCCGTCTCCACCGCCACGGCTTCCAGTTTGTCCTTCAACTCGACGACCATGCGCTCCGCCGTCTTGCGCCCCACGCCCGGAATTCTTGTCAACCGCGCCAGGTCGCTCCCGCGAATCGCGGGCACGAGTTCTTCGACGCTCATCCCGCTCAAAATCTTCAGCGCCAACGTCGGCCCTACGCCGGAAGCCGAAAGCAGCATCTCAAAAAAATGCTTTTCGCGCGCGGAGACAAACCCATACAGCGCCAGCGCATCTTCCCGCACATGGGTGTGGATCAGGAGGGTCACTTCGGTGTGCAGCTCGCCGAGCGCGCCGTAGGTCGAAAGCGGCACCTGCACGAGGTACCCCACGCCGCCCACGTCCACGAGCACTTGGTTCGGTCTTTTTTCGGCGAGGCGTCCGCGAAGCTGGCCAATCATCGTTCGCCAGTATTGCCGCTTTTCCTTCGCCCGTCAACGCACACTCGAGTCTGTTAGGGTTTTATTCGGAAGTGCAGCACGGCGGAAATCACCTTATGCACACGGAGGCGGGGATGAGCTTGCTCCCAAAAGAAATCGAAAGTCATTATTTCGAAAGCCGCGAGCGAGAGCGGCTGTCGGCGGATCGAGGCGAACTAGAGCGGCTTCGCACCGAAGCGATTCTCGCGCGCGATCTCCCGCCTGCACCCGCCGTGGTCGTTGACGTGGGGGGCGCGGCGGGAGTTTACGCTTTCCCGCTTGCCAAGCAAGGTTACGAAGTGCATCTGATCGATCCGGTCGAACTCCATCTGGAACAAGCGCGATCGCGCGCGGCGACCTCCGGCGTCGCTCTGGCGTCCTTCTCACTAGGGGACGCACGCAAGCTGGAGTTTCCGACGGGCGGCGCCGACGCGGTTCTTTTGTTGGGGCCGCTCCATCATCTCATCGAACATGAAGATCGCGTGCAGGCGCTTAGCGAGGCGCGCCGCGTCCTAAAGCCGGGCGGCGTGCTGTTTGCCGCCGTGATTTCGCGTTTCGCTTCGTTCATCGACGGGCTCCTGAGCGGATTTTTTCAGGATGTCACGTTCCGGAAAATCATTGCCGACGATCTCTCCTCCGGCCAACACCGCAATCCGGTAAACCATCCCGCTTACTTCACGACTGCCTATTTTCACCGCCCCGAGGAATTGGCCCACGAGATTCGCGAAGCAGGTTTCGAGAATGCCCGCATCCTTGCCATCGAAGGAATTGCCTGGAGTGGGGCGCGCTTCCGCGAGACATGGAATGATCCGGCACGGCGCGAGAAGTTGATGGAGTTCTTATCGTTGATCGAGCGCGAACCTTCCCTACTGGGCGCCAGTGCGCACATCATGGCGGTAGCACGCCGGGTGAGTTAGGGAGCGTCGGCAGTCTCAGCGGCCGTATCTTCCAAATAATTCGGCTTGGGCGAGGATGTGAAGCTTCATGGCGCGTTCCAGGTCAGCCTTCGCAAATCTTCTCCGCACCGCGGCATCCTCCTCCGTTCTCACTCACCCCGCTCCGCGGCTGCGCAGAAATTCGGCGACCTCCGCGTGGCCACGCTCCTCCGCAAACTTCAAGGCCGTTTTCCCATCATTGGTTCTGGCACCCAAATCAGCGCCGTTTCCCAGGAGCATGCTTACAATCCCCAGGTGCCCATTCGCGGCGGCAGTAAGAAGGGGCGAGTAGCCGGCTGCGTAGCGGTAATTCGGGTCGGCGCCATTTGCCAAGAGCCACGCCACAATGGCGGTGTGGCCGCTGGCTACGGCACCGGTCAGGGCGTTGTAGCCCGTCCCGTTGGTCGCCACTGCTTTGACGTCTGCGCCTTTCGCAAACAAGTATTCGGCTACTTCGAGATGCCCGAACACCGCCGCCAGGGCAATTACGGGAAACCCGTCGGGCGAGTAGCCCTTCGCTTGGCTCGGCTCGTACTCGACGAGGAGTTTCACGCGCTCCAACTGCCCGAGCGCCGCCGCTTCATGCAGCTCCAGCGGAAGTCGCTGAGCCAGCAACATATCGCAAAGCTCCTTGTTCCCGCTGTACACCGTCAGCAACAAGGCCGATTGCCCCTTTTCATTCCGGGCACTCGCTAATTCTGGTTCAGCGGCCAGCATTCTTTTAACTGCTGCGGTGTCCCTTGCTTGAATGACTTTGAAGAATTGAGCAGTGCTGCTCATACCTGCGCTTCCTCCGAATCCACGCAATCCGCAGGAAAAGGAGAGTAGCGCATACGGCTGCTTGGCGCTGAGGAAATCTGTGGAAAGCAACAGGAGAAGGATTTCGCGGGGCACGTTGCGCAGCCACGCGCTCCGCGCGATGAAATTGGATCAAAGGGGCAGATGCCGTTGTCGCGCCGGTTTGTAATGCCCCGGCAGCTGGGCTGGTCGCTCAGCGGTTTGCTCCCCTGCTGCGTTCCATTTGCATAGATGATTCGCACTGGCGAGTGGATGCCTAGTAAGAAGAATCAGTCCCGGGCTAGCCGGCGGCGCTCAACGGCGCGAGCGGTCCTTGCGCACGGCTTCGTCGATCAGCGCATCGAGTTCGCTGCGCGTCAGCGTCACGTCGTCGCCCGCGTTTTCGCCGCTATCGCGGGTGATGGGCAATTCCGCTCCGCCGCCCGGCGGAGGCGCGACAAAGTAACGGGGACGGGCCGCCATCAGCTTGGCGACTTCCCGGCTGGAGAGCAACACCGGCTGACCGGCCATTTCTGCAGCCAGGGTGATCTTCGCGCTGTGCTCGATGGTCTCCATTCGAAAGAACGCCGTGAGAAGATCCGGGCCGCAGGTTACGGCCCCATGATTGGCAAGCAGGAGCGCGTCGTAGTGCGGCACAAACGGCTCGATTGCCTCGCTCAACTCCGGAGTCCCCGGCGTGGCATATTGCACCAGGGGAATCTGTCCAAGTCCCACGATCACTTCAGGAAGCAAGGCTTGGTTCAAAGCGCGCCCGGCGACCGCAAATCCGGTGGCTGTGGGCGGATGCCCATGGCAGATGGCCATCACGTCCGGCCGCATGCGGTAGAACAGGAGATGCATCGCCAGTTCGGAGGAAAATTTGCGATCGCCGGCAAGCTGACGCCCGTGCATATCGGTGATCACCAGATCCTGCGGCGCGAGCATGCCTTTATTCATGCAGGTGGGAGTCGTGAGAACGCTGCCGTCATCGAGCCGCACGGAAATGTTTCCTTCACAGGCGACGATGTGTCCGCGCTCGTACATCCAGCGCCCGGCGATACAGATCTCGCGGCGGTGCTGCTCTTCACTTTTCGCGTGGCCTGACGAGAGTGAGTCCGAAGTCACCGGCGGACTCCTTCCTGGCACGGAGAGTTTTTCCGAGCCGTTCAGCTTGAATTGAGCCGGGTACAGTCCGTAGGGGAGTTACGGAATGTCTCATGCCTATCCCCATTAGAGTGGCAGGAGCGAAGTAGAAATTAATACAAGTTGCCTCCAGAAGCTAGGCATAAATA